>OHLB01001280.1_pt1 | contig 9174 bp, 5 predicted proteins | sample 1569021 | NCBI WGS metagenome assembly OHLB01 (sample SAMEA3879592, study PRJEB24766) | human gut metagenome | biome: human-associated habitat; feature: feces | place: USA | collected 1985/1987 | reverse complement strand
TCACCCTGAATGAAAATCTGCCCTCCGTTCGGCTCCAAAAGCCCTATCATCGAGCGCAGCACCGTACTTTTGCCGGTGCCGGAAGGACCGAGCACCGCCAGCGTTTCGCCCTTGTAAACGTCAAGGTCAATATTGTCCAGCACCGTATGCGTGCCGAAGGTGATATTCAATTGGCGTAAACTGATAACCGCTTCTGCCATTTAATTTACCTCATACATACAGCACTGCCGATAAAAAGTAGTTGGCAATAAAAATTAAAATTATTGAAAGCACTACGGATTCCGTAGTGGCAAGGCCTACGCCTTCGGCACCCTGCTTGGCGCCCAGCCCCTTATGGCTTGCCACAATGGCGATAATGCCGCCGAAAACCATGCTTTTAAGCATGCCGCCGGTAACATCAAAAATATCGGCAAATACTTTAATGGAATTAACATATGTAAAATTACTGATGCCTGCGTAATAATGGGCAACCACCCAGCCGCCGATATTGCCGATGCCGTTGGCAAAAACAATGAGCACAGGCATCATCAGCACAGCCGCCAGAAAACGCGGCACTACAAGGTATGTTATCGGGTTGGTGGCCATTACTTTTAAGGCGTCAATCTGTTCGGTTACCTTCATGGTGCCAAGCTCCGCCGCTATGGCTGCGCCTATGCGCCCGGCAACAACCACGCCTGTAAGCACTGGCACAAGCTCGCGCCCAAGCGCGATTGCCACTATGCCGCCAACGGAGGACGCCGCGCCGAAACGCACAAATTCCGTTGCTGTCTGCAGGGCAAAAACCATGCCGGTAAAAAGTATCGTCATCAGCACAATGGGCAAAGAATCGGCGCCGAGCCTTGACATCTGCCGTATGGTTTCCCTGGCATCTGCATTTTTCAGCCGCGCAGCCGTATCCAGAAACAGCTGCATTATGCGCCCTGTATCGTGGCACGATCTGATGACAAAACCGCCCACGGCCGCACATATTTTTTTCAGCATCGGCCTCTTCCTTTCCCAAAAAATTTAAGTTATTTTTATATAATTCAAGATAAAGCAAAAATTCCCTGCTTATTTTAAACCAGGCTTTTTAACGTTTTTGTAAATTTTTCAGCCGGTAACTTCAACCATAATGTCTGCCGTGCCGTCCACGATAAAATTCATGGTTGTTTTCTGCTTGGCAGGCGTGCCCGCAAGAGCCGCCGCAAAGCCGGTATCCTGCTGCTGCGCCGCTATATCAGGGTCCGGCAGGGCCGCTATATCCACAATAATTTCGTTATTCTGGTCCGCATTGTTAATATCGGCAATAAAATCTTTTAAAGTGCGGCGCTGCGGCTTTTTGGCAGCCGGTATGCCTTCTTCCTGCTGGCGTTTCATCAGTTCCTGCATCCACGCCAGGCTGCTGCCCCCACGCATATTCAGCGCCATTTTGCCCGGGCGCTGCTGTTTGGGCACGGTAAATTTAACCGTTCTTGTAAATTTTTCCGCACGGTAAGGCTGCAATTCCACATCAATGGCCAGTTCTTCACCTGCGCGTACATTAAGCTTCTGCGGCCGCGCGGAAATTATTTCCGCAACTTCCGGCTCGGTGCCGAGCACCACATTTGCCTCTATGTTATAAACGTCAATTTTTTCAAACTTATTCTGCGCCAAAAGCGTTGCCGCCTGCACCAGTTCCTGGCTTATCATTTTTAAAATGCCGGCATCCGCATAATACATGTTTTCGCGCTGAATTTTAATTTGTTCGCCGCCGGCGCTGCGCCCGTCAATACGGAAGTTAAAACGCGCCGTGCCGCCGCCTTCCCTGTCAGCAACGCGCGTAACGGTGTTGTAGGTTACAGCGTCAACCATTGAAGGCAAAAGCGCGTCGTCGTCAATAAGCTCCGTGCGCGCACTGCCGTTAACGCCGCTTCGTTGACGATGTTCGCCAGCTCCGCGCCCGATGCGCCGGAGGCCATGCGCGCGATCTTGTTGTAGTCCACGTCCTCGGCAACTTTGATCTTGCGGGCGTGCACCTTGAGGATCTCTTCGCGGCCCTTGAGATCGGGCAGCTCCACGGGCACGCGCCGGTCAAAGCGGCCGGGGCGCAGCAGCGCGTTATCGAGAATGTCGGGGCGGTTCGTCGCGGCAAGCACGATGACGCCCTTGCTCGGGTCAAAGCCGTCCATTTCGGCGAGCAGCTGGTTGAGCGTCTGCTCGCGCTCGTCGTGACCGCCGCCGAGACCGCTGCCGCGCTGGCGGCCGACCGCGTCGATCTCGTCGATGAACACGATGGCCGGGGCGACCTTCTTGGCCTGGTCGAACAGATCGCGCACACGCGATGCGCCGACGCCGACATAGAGCTCAACGAAGTCCGAGCCCGAAATGGACAGAAACTGCACGCCTGCCTCGCCCGCGACCGCGCGGGCCATGAGCGTCTTGCCGGTGCCCGGAGGGCCGACGAGCAGCACGCCCTTGGGGATGCGCGCGCCCATCGCGGTATAGTTCTGCGGGCGCTTGAGGAAGTCCACGATCTCGGACAGCTCCTCTTTTTCCTCTTCTGCACCGGCGACATCGGCAAACGTGACCTTCTTGAGGTTCTCCTCGCCGGTGCGCGTGTGCGCCTTGCCGAACTTGCCGACGCCCGGCGCTCCGCCGCCGCCCGCCTTGTTCATGAGCAGGTACCACACGCCGACGAACAGCACGATCGTGATCAGGTACGGCAGGATGGACATCCACCACGGCGCCGTCCAGCCCTTGACGTAATCATACTCCGTCAGCACGCCGCTGGCGGTCTGCTGCTCGATCAGATCCCCCAGATCCTCACGGAACCAGGTGGGATTCGACAGCGTCTTTTTGATCGTCGTATTGCCATCGCTGTCCGGAGAATAGAGATTGAGCGTGAGCTCATCTCCCTCGAGGCAGAACGACTTGACCTGCTCCTGGCGGAACAGTTCCTCGATCTCGGAATAGGTGTATTCCTTCTGCTCTGCCGGTGTGGTCAGATAGAAGATGACGGCGAGAATGATCACGCCGATCAGCAGGTAGAACCCGATGCCTCTGGCACGGTTCTTATCAGGTTTCAAATTAAATCACATCCTTTATGGGATCCGCACCGGGCGCTCAGGTGGAGTAGACCTCCGGCTTGAGTACGCCGATATACGGGAGATTGCGGTATTTTTCTGCGTAATCGAGCCCATAGCCGACGACGAACGCATCCGGCACCTCAAAGCCGGCATAGGCGGCGTGGATCGGCGCCTTGCGGCGGGCGGGCTTATCGAGCAGGGTGGCAATGGTGATGGAGGCAGGCCGGCGGACGCTGAGATAGTCCTTGAGATAGTGCAGCGTGACACCGCTGTCGAGAATGTCCTCAACGAGGATGATGTCACGGCCCTCGATGTCCTGATTCAGGTCCTTGTTGATCTTCACGGCGCCGGTGGTCGTGGTCTGGTTGCCGTAGGACGACACAGCCATGAAATCGACCGAGCACGGGATGGTCACGCTGCGCATCAGGTCGGCCATAAACACAAAGCAGCCCTTGAGCACGCCGACAAACAGCGGCTCGCGGCCGTCGAAATCCCTGGAAATCTGGGCACCCAGCTCCGCCGTGCGCGCCTGGATCTCCTCGGCGGACAGCAGAACGGACGCAATGTCATCTCTCATATCGCTCATAGTATTCTCCCCCATATGTCTGGATCTGTTCCATTCGGATGCAGATCATGGTTTGCCCCGGCGCCGCCGCGCATTGCTCGGCAACGCCGAAACCGGCGATGGCCGCCGGCGCATCTGCCGCGCGGATGATCGGCACGCGGTCGCGCTCGGCCTGTGTCAGCCCCCGTTCGGCGAACAGGTCGCTCACGCGCTTCGTGCAGCCGCGCCCCGCCAGACGGATCCGGTCGCCCGGACGCCGCGGCGTAACAGATAGTTTATCATGGATGATCGCAGATTTAAAGCAAAAAGTGGTGAACGCGCTGTGAATTTCACGAAACGGTTCCGGCACGCCGACCGTGACGCGCAGCCCCAGCTCCGGGATCTCCGCCGTCTCACCCGGACGCAGAATGTGCGTCCCGAGCGGCGGCAGCGCCTGCGCGCCGAAAAACAGCCGACCCTGCTCGCGCGTCACGCGCAGGCCGGGCACATCGGCATAGCCAAGCCCTTCCCCGTCACACAGCCGCTCGAGCGCCAGCAGATGCCGGCGCGACAGTTCCCGTCCGGCCGCCTGCTGCAGCGCACGCACGCGCACCGGGCGCGGCAGCGCCAGCAGCTCGGCGATCGGGATGCCCTCTGCGGGCATCTGCCCAGCCAGAAAATCCGCAGCCTCGTCCTCGCGCAGGAGCGCTGCCGTGTCGGCCGCGTGCTGCACGAAGGCGGGATTCACGCTCTCGAGCGCCGGCACGGCATGGTGCCGGACGCGGTTGCGGGCATAGGCGTCGGCTGCGTTCGTACTATCCTCCACGTGCGGGATGGCATGGGCGGTCAGGTAGGCCTCCGCCTGCGCGCGCGTCGTGTCCAGCATCGGGCGCAGGAGCTTGCCGCGCTGCGGCGGAATGCCGGTCAGGCCGCGCAGGCCGCAGCCGCGCGCGAGGTTGAGCAGCAGCGTCTCGGCGTTGTCGTCCGCCGTGTGCGCCGTGGCGATCCAGTCGTAGCTGTGCGCCTGCGCGCATTGCGCCAAGAACGCATAGCGCAGCTCGCGCGCGGCGGCCTCGGTGCCCATGCCGCGCACGGACGCAACATCGCCGCGCCCGGCATAAAACGGCACGCCCAGTTTCTCGCACTGCGCGCGCACGAACGCCTCGTCGCGGTCGCTCTCCGCGCCGCGCAGCCCGTGGTTGAAGTGCGCACAGCCGACGGCAAAGCCGCGCTGCGCGCCCAGCGCCGTCATCCGGTGCAAGAGGTACATGGAGTCCACCCCGCCGGACACGGCACACAGCACACGCACGCCGGGCATGATGGCATCAATAGTCATCGTCGTCGTACTTCTTCTCGATGGCCGCGAAGGACGTGTACTCCGGCAGCCACATGAGCTCGAGCGTGCCGGTCTCGCCGTGGCGGTTTTTGAGGATGATTGCCTCGGCGAGGTTCGGATTCTCGCACTCCTTGTTATAATACCCATCGCGGTAGAGCGCGAGCACGATGTCCGCGTCCTGCTCGATGGCGCCGGACTCACGGAGGTCGGACAGCATCGGGCGCTTATTCTGGCGCGACTCGTTGGCACGCGACAGCTGCGACAGGCAGATGACCGGAACATTGAGCTCCTTGGCCATGATCTTGAGCATGCGGCTCATGTCGGAGACGGCCTGCGTGCGGCTCTCATTCGACCAGCCGTGGCCGCTGCCGGCCGACTGCATGAGCTGCAGATAGTCGATGACGACAAGGCCAAGATTCGGGATGCGGCGGCACTGGGCGTTCATGTCCGCAACGGACAGCGACGGGTTGTCGTCGATGCGGATATCCGTCGCGCTGATGGTCGTGGCCGCGGCGCCGACGCGCCGCCACTCGTCCGCCGAGAGCTTGCCGGTCAGGAGCTTCTGGCTGTCGACCAGGCCCTCACCCGCGAGCAGGCGCGTCGTGAGCTGCTCGCGCGCCATTTCGAGCGAGAACACCGCGACCGTCTTGCCGGACGTCTTGCCGACGTGCAGGGCAATGTTGAGCGCAAGGCTCGTCTTGCCCATGCCGGGACGGGCCGCGATGAGGATGAGCTCGCCCGCGTTCAGACCGAGAATCGTCTGATCCAGATCCGGCAGGCCGGTGGCAAGGCCGGGGATGCCCCCGCCGCTGCTCGCCGCCTCGGAGAGGTTTGCATACACGCGCTGGATGACCATGCTGATCGGCTGCAGGCCGCCAACATTGCGTCCCTGCCGGAGCGCATAGATCTTGCGCTCGGCCGCCTCGAGCATGGCGTCCGCTCCGCCGGAACCCTCAAAGATCATGGTGTTGATCTCATCGGCCGCCGTGTGCAGGTTGCGCAGCAGCGCCTGATCGCGCACGATGGCCGCGTACTTGAGCACGTTCGCCGCCGTGGGCGTGACCTGCATGACCTCCATGAGGTACTGCTGCGTCGTGTCCTTGTACACACCGCGGACCTTCATCTGCTCGAGCACCGTGACCGCGTCCACGCTCTGCCCGTAGGAGAACATGGCGAAGATGGTATCAAAGATATCGCGGTTGGCCTGAATATAAAATTCGTCGGACTTGACCTTTTCGATCACGTCCGGGATGCAGCTCGGGTCGATGAGCATCGCACCGATGACTGCCTGCTCCGCCGGAGCGGAATGGGGCGGCTGTCTGCCCAGCAGCTCCTCCATGACGGGTCCCTCCCTCGCCTGCGCGCGGTTTATTTCTCTTCGATGACCAGCACGTGGATCGTGCCGGTAACTTCATAGCCGAGCTTGCACTTGACCTCGTACGCGCCGAAGCTCTTGATGGGTTCGGCCTGCACGATCTTCTGCTTTTCGATGGTGAGGTCAAACTGCTCGTGCAGCGCGTCGCTGATCTCCTTCGAGGTGACAGAGCCGAAGAGCTTGCCGTTGCTGCCGGCCTTCGCCGCGATCTTCACCTGAATGGCGCCGAGCTTTTTGGCGTTTTCCTCCGCCTCGGCCTTCTCGCGGGCGATCTGCGCCGCCTTGGCCTTCTCCTTCAGGCGGAAGGCGTTGAGATTGTCGGCCGTGGCCTCCGTCGCAAGCTTGCGCGGCAGGAGATAGTTGCGGGCATAACCGTCGGACACTTCCTTGAGCTCGCCCTTTTTGCCCTGGCCCTTTACGTCTACATTCAAAATTACTTTCATAGCAAGATACTCCTTTGCTTAATTTTCCAGATTCTCGTCGATCGCCTTGCGCGCCATCTGCACCGCCTGCGCGACCGACACGTCATGCAGCTGCACGGCTGCCGACGAGCGGCTGCCGCCGCCGCCGAGCGCCTCCATGACCAGCTGCACATTCAGTTCGCCGATCGAGCGCGCGGAGATGAACACATCCCCGTCGCCCATCGGATAAATGACCATGGACGCCGTGACCCCGGCGATGTTGAGCAGTTCATCCGCCGCCTGCGCCGCGACGATGCGGTCCTGCGGCTCGGTGGGCGCGGCAATGGCAATGTCCGCGCGGTAGATAGACGCCGTCTGCAGGATCTTATAGCGGGCGACCGTGTGCTCCATGTCCGTCTGCAGGAGCTTTTTGACCTCCGAGGTATCGGCCCCGGCGCGGCGCAGGAACGCCGCCGCCTCAAATGTGCGCTCGCCGGTGCGGACGGTGAAGTCCTTCGTATCGAGCATGATGCCCGAGAGCATTGCCTCCGCCTCCACGCGCAGGATGTCCGGCTGCTCGACCAGCTCCTCGAGCAGCTCCGTCATCAGCTCCGACGCTGAGGAGGCGTAGGGTTCGTGGTAGTTCAGGGCCATCTTGTCGATGTAGCTGCTGCCCCGGCGGTGGTGGTCGATGACCGCCACGCGGGTGCAGGCTTCGAGCAAGTTGCGGTTTTCCACCTGATCCGGGCGGTTGGTGTCTACCACGACGAGCAGCGTGCGGCTGTCGGCATGCAGATACGCCTCCTGCGGAGACAGGAACGCTTTGCCGTACTCCGGCACGCGCAGCATCCGGTCACGCAGCTGGCCGGCGGCCGTCTTGTTCGCATCCATGACGATGCGGCAGGGCGTGCCGAGCTTGCGCGCGATGCAGCAGACGCCGGCGGCCGCGCCGAGCGTGTCCAGATCGGAGAATTTATGGCCCATGACGTAGACCTTGGACGAGTCCTGAATGAGCTGGCTGAGGGCGTTGGCCATGACGCGGGACTTGACCTTCGTGCGCCGCTCGACCTCGCCGCCGCGGCCGCCGAAGAATTCGAACGTGACGCGGTTTTTCACCACGGCCTGGTCGCCGCCGCGCGAGAGCGCCATCTCGGTGCCGAGAATGGCGAAATTATAGCATTCATCGAGGCTGTCGCCGTCGCGCCCGATGCCGACGCTGACGGTGGCGCGGATGCCGCTCGGGCTGGTCACGGCGTGCACGCTGTCGAGCAGGGATGCGAACTTGTTCTCGCGCAGCTCGTCAAGATGCCGCTCCTCGAACACGTACAGATACCGGTCACGGTCGTAGCGGCGGAAGAAGCCGCCCTTGCCCTCGCACCACTGCAGGAGCTTGTCCTCAATGGCGTCGCGCAGCTCGTTGCGCTTGCGGTCGGTCAGGCCGCGGATGAGCTCATCGTAGTTATCGATGACGATGACGGCGATAATCGGGCGCGAAGCGTAATACTCCAGCCGGATCTTTTCATAATCCGTGACATCGACCCAGTAGGTGATGCCCATGTAGCTGGCGGCATCGTCCGGATTCGTGCGCACGAGGTTGCCGTGGATCTGATACTTATGGCCCTGATACTCCAGCAGCTCCGGGCACTGGGTATTGCCCTCGAGCAGCCAGCGGCCGGAAAACTCCGGGATCACGTCCGTGATGCGCATATCGACCGTCGGCTTGTGCCGGCCGCAGAGATCGAAAAAGTTCTGGTTGGCCCAGATGACCTGCGAATCTGCCGGACGAAAGACCGCCATCGGCAGCGGGAAATTCTGCAGGGTATTATTTCGTGCAGACTCCGTATCATAGGTGACGGATTCAATATATCGTTCGAGCGTGCGGCGCTTGCGCGCGCGCATGATGACCGAATAAATGATGAGCAGCAGAATGATGACGCCCTCGCAGATCGACAGCCAGAGCCGGTCGGAGAAGAAGAACGTGATGACTGCAAACAAGATCAGAAACAGCAGAAACATCCGCGAATTGGGCATCAGCGCCCGCTGCAGCTTGGATTCATTGGGTACATTGCTGACTTTGGGGTCTCGCATCGTCATACCTCCTTGCACCCTGCGGGGCAAAAGCTATTACCCCTATGATAATCAATGATTATATCAGATTCTATCCGTATTGACAAGACGCTTTCCTACTGAAGATTCGTGAAAGGAGCGTGCGCATGAAAGCAATTTTACTGGCCGGCGGTCAGGGCCGGCGGCTGCGCAGCATCACCGGAAGCCTGCCGAAACCCATGGTGCCGCTCGTCGGCGTGCCGGTGCTCGACCGGCTGCTGGATCTGCTGCGGCGCAACGGCTTCACGGACGTGTGCATGACGCTGTGCTACCGGCCGGAGGTCATTCAGGAGCACTGCGGCGACGGCAGCAGCTACGGCGTGCACCTGAAATACCGCATCGAATCCGAACCCCGCGGCACGGCCGGC
>OHLB01001275.1_pt1 | contig 9239 bp, 7 predicted proteins | sample 1569021 | NCBI WGS metagenome assembly OHLB01 (sample SAMEA3879592, study PRJEB24766) | human gut metagenome | biome: human-associated habitat; feature: feces | place: USA | collected 1985/1987 | reverse complement strand
CCTGAAATTAGCGGTAGTGGAGTTGATAATAATATCTATCCTCGCCCTCGTGTATTTATGTTAGGCTTGAATCTTAATTTTTAATCAATGAAGTTATGAAAATATTAAAATATAAATATATATTGTCGGCAGCCCTTTTGAGTACGATGTTAGGGGTTACCTCTTGTGTGAACGATCTGGATACGGTTCCATTGGATAAGGATGAATTGGTTTCGGATGTCGTTTTTGGAAAGGAGATAGGAGCTTATGAACAAAGTTTGGCTAAAATATATGCAGGTTTGGTAATAGGTGGTAATGCAGGTGGAGACTCAGACCAGGATGTTGTCGGCATTGACGGTGGTTCTCAGGCTTCATTTATTCGCGTATTGTGGAATATGCAGGAATTGGCTTCTGATATCGCTCATTGTTGCTGGAATGATCCTGGTATTCCAGACTTCAATCATATTTCTTGGGCTGCTTCAAGTCCATGGATCAAAGGATCATATTATCGTTTGTATTATCAGATTAACTTGTCAAATGCGTTTTTACGTGAAACAACTGATGATAAACTTGCCTCACGAGGTTGTTCAGAGCAAGTAAAGGCTTCTATTAAAACTTTCCGTGCAGAAGCTCGTTTTATGCGTGCTTTGATGTATCTGTATGCTTTGGATTTGTATCGTAATGTTCCGTTTGTAGATGAAAACAGCCCTATTGGTAGCGTTCGTCCACAACAAATTATGAAAGATCAATTATTTGAATACATTGAAAGTGAAATGTTGGCATGTGAAAGTGATATGCTTGATCCTGTAGTTGGATTTAATGATAATTATGGACATGCTAATAAAGCTGCTCTGTGGGCTGCATTGTCTCGCTTGTATTTGAATGCAGACACGTATGTAGGTGTAAATAAATATACTGAATGTGTGACTTATTCTAAAAAGATTATTTCAGCAGGTTACCAATTGGAACCGGTTTATGGCGATATGTTCAAAGCTGATAATGACCAATCCAAAGAGATGATTTTCCCATTGAGATATGAAGGTGAAGATACAATGACCTGGGGAGGTATGACAGCTTTGTTATGCTGGGGTTCTGCTGATTTTCAAGAAGAAACGAATGCAAAGGGAGGTTGGCAAGGTGTTAGAGCTAAGTCGTCTTTATATAATATCTTTGAAAAAGAGGATAGCAGTGATAAGGATACTCGTAAAGCAATGTTGCGTACAGAAGCTACCACAAATATTGAGATCACAAATGAAGCTGATTTTGTCAATAATGGCATTCCCGTTACCAAGTTTTATAATGTGAATAAAGATGGAAGTAAACCTGCATCTGCGGAAGCTTGGACAGATTATCCATTATTCCGTTTAGGTGAAATCTATTTGAATTTAGCAGAAGCTGTTCTTCGTGGCGGACAAGGAGCAACAAAAACAGAGGCTTTGGGATATGTAAATGATTTGCGTAAACGTGCATATTCAGACAAGGCGTCCGCACCTATTTCCGATAGTGATTTTACTTTGGACTTTATGATGGATGAACGCGCACGTGAGCTATTCTACGAAGCTCAAAGACGTACAGATTTGATTCGCTTCGGTAAATATACTTCTGCTGATTATGTTTGGCCATGGAAGGGTGGAGTTGCGGCAGGAAAATCTGTTGAAAGCTTTTATCAAGTGTTCCCCTTGCCTTCAGACGATGTTGGTTCTAATCAGAACCTGGTACAGAATGAAGGATACTAATATTAATGATTAAACATGAATGATATGAAGACAAAATATATTTATTTACTTTTGGCTGGAATCTTCGCATTGATGTCTTGTGAGGAGGATGCTACCCCCATATTGGAATTGAAGACTGCTGCTGCATTGCATGCGCTTTCCCAAACAGACATTACTATTACTAAAGACAATAAGGATGCGCAATTTCCGGAAATAGCTTGGGATAAGGCAGATTATGGAGTTTCTGCAGTAGTTAATTATGTTGTAACTCTAACAAATACTTCTACCAATAAGAGTATTGTAATAGGAGAAACAGGGGATGCAAAACTGGCATTTACAAATAGTGAAATGAATTCTTTATTGGCTAAGGTAGGAGCATATCCGGGGCAAACGTATGATTTTACTGTTTCTTTGGTTTCTGAGGCATATGATGCTTATACTGATGCAGCTAGTAACTCAATAACTTTTAAGGCTACACCTTATGACCCTAATGTAGATAATATTACATGGAAGTATGCTTATGTAGCTGTTGGCTATCCTGATTGGGACTACACTACTGCCTATTTGATAGGTGACCCTGACGGTGATGGCATTTATAGTGGTTATGCCAATTTTGATGGTGCTGCTTCTTATGCAATCATTGATGGTGCAGACCTTACGAAAGTATTGGCTAAAGACCAGCAAGTTACTGCTGATGGTAAAGGTTTCATTGAAATTACTTTAGATGCAGAAGGTAAGGTAACCCAATCAGAGAAAGGGCTGGTTTGGGGAGTAATTGGAGATGCTACGTCTAGTGGTTGGGACAAAGATACCCAGATGGAATACGATACCACTACTCGTCTTTGGACAGTGGTTACTCCGTTGCTCGATAAGGAATTCAAATTTAGAGCCAATAATGACTGGGGATTCAATTATGGAGCAGAAGAAGGTAAACTTTCTGAGTTGGCCGGTAACTTGGTTGCTGGAGGTCAAAATTTCAAAGTGGTAAAGGCAAGTCCCTATATTATTACTTTAAATTTGACTAATGCAGGAAAATATACTTATAGTATGGAAGAAACAACGATTGAGCTTTCTAGCTCTGCAATGACATTGCCTGGTAGCTATCAGAGTGGTGATGGTTGGAAGCCGGAAGCTGATGATTGCTATAAGGTAGAATCTGCAGCTCGTGATTTCAAATATACTGGCACTCACTATTTCCCTGCCGATACAGAATTCAAGTTCTATGATTCTGGTACGTGGATTGGTGTTGTTGGAGATATTACTTGGAATGAGGCTAAGACATCAACTACGTTTGTTATCGGTGATGGCGGTAATGTTAAGATTGAGGCTGCCGGTTATTATCGAGTAGGTGCCGATACTAAGAAGATGGTTGCTACTTTGGATAAGACAGGTTGGGAGATTATTGGTGATGCTACTCCTGGTGGATGGGATAAAGGCACTTTAATGGATTATGATGCTGAAACGCAAAAGTGGTCGGTGACTGTTACATTAGGTGATGGTGAAATGAAATTCAGATGGGATGCAGCTTGGACTATAAACTTTGGTGGTAGTTTAGGTGCGCTGACGCAGGATGGTGGAAATATTAAAGTTTCAGCTGGAACATACACGATTGTATTGGATCCAGAAGCTAAGAATGCTACAATGACAGCCAATTAAGGCTCTCTTATTTATAGAAAAAGGATTAAGGGGGGGACCTTTAATCCTTTTTTATTTGTCAGACCAATGAATTGTAAATAGATGAGGAATTTATTTTATACTATACTTGTATTATTGACAGTGTATGCTTGTGCCGGAAAACGCGAGATAGTTACTGAACAAAAGCAAGTATTACCTGCTGTAGAAGACGTTGTGATGTACGAAATCAATCCACGTGTTTTTGCTCTGAAGAATGCATTTAATGTCATATCAAAACATCTTGATTCTATTCAGTTTTTGGGTGTTAATGTTGTTTGGTTTATGCCAATCTATGAGATTGGTGAGGTAAATACGGTGAATTCTCCTTATTGTATCAAAGATTATAAAAGAATAAATCCTGAATTTGGAACAGTAGAAGAATTTAAGCGTTTAGTGGAATTATGCCATGAAAAAGGAATAAGTGTAATTTTAGATTGGGTTGCTAATCATACATCTTGGGACCATGCTTGGATTAAAGAACATAAAGAGTGGTATACTCAGGATAGTATCGGAAATATAATTTCTCCTGCAGGAACGGGATGGAATGATGTGGCAGATTTGAACTACGATAATGCAGATATGTGCCTTGCAATGATTGATGCTATGAAATATTGGATACAAGAAGTTGGTGTAGATGGTTTTCGCTGTGATGCTGCTGATTATGTTCCATATACTTTCTGGAAGCAAGCTGTTGATTCTCTGAGGGCTATTCCAAATCGGAAATTGTTAATGTTGGCAGAAGGTAAGCGCAAAGATCATTTTGATGCAGGATTTGATATGAACTATGCTTGGGATTTGATGGAGGCGATGCGGGATGTTTTCGTTAATGATAGTAGTGCGGCACGCTTGTTGGAGGTGGATTGGAGCGAGTATGACTCAATTCCGGCAGGAAAAATGAAATTACGTTTTATTACCAATCATGATGAGGCTTCTAAAATGTCGCCAATTGTGGAGTTAGGAAGTGAAAGGGCAGCTATGGCTGCTTTTGTTGGAACAGTTTTTTTGCATGGTGGAGCATTGATTTATAGTTCACAAGAAATTGGACATGAGGCTCCTATTAATTTTTTTGCATATACATCCGTGGATTGGTCCGAATGTTCGGATATTTATCAAGAATATGGGTGTTTAATGGGATTGTATAATAAATATCCTGCACTTCGGAAAGGAATATTAACTGGGTATCCTGCTTCAGACGTCTTGATGTATCAGAAAAGTGATGGTAAAGATGCTTTTATGATATTGGTTAATGTGCGTAATAGAGATGTTTCTGTTATCTTACCGGAGGGTTGGAAGCATCATGTAGCTACTGATATTTACGAAAATAAACCTCTGGAATTGATGAATGAAATTAAACTGAATGCATTAGAGTATAGAATAATTAGATTCTGACGGCTGGATTTTAATAAAAGAGGAGACCCTATACTATTATATTGTGTAAGGTCTCCTCTTTCTGTTTGATATGCAAACGTTTTCGTGATATTGTTCTCGTTTTCCTTTACGTTAATTGATTTGCCCTTTCTTTTCCGGTTATATTTGTGAAGTGATAACTTTAAATACTTCATATTATGAAAATTATCGTTCAACGTGAGAATCTTGTTTTATGGCATTTGATATGCTTCAGCGTGCTGCTGGCATTCACGGCATGTAGTGACAACAAAGAGGAGTTTCAGGAATATTTGACTCCTGCCTCCGGTAGTGAAGCTATTTTTGAACAAGGTTTTAGCTTTGCTGAAGCTGCTTCTTCACAAAGTGTCAGTTTTGAGGCCGGATATCAATGGACTGCTGAGCTGAGTGGTGAGGATATTGGCTGGTGCAGTATCAATCCGGCAAAAGGCTTGTCAGGAAAAGCTACGATTATGGTTTCTGTTGCTAAAAATGAAACTGGAATAGCGCGTACAGCACAATTGAATATTATATCCGGTTCAAAAAGGGAAGAAATATCCGTCACTCAAGCTGCCAATGCAATTGCAATTCCTGCTGGTCTGAGTTATACACCGGTGGTACCAGATGCTGATCAGTCTCTTGTCATTACGTTTAAAGCGGATACAAAGTCTGCCCTCTATGAGTATAAAGGAGATGTGTATGTACATATTGGTGTTGTCAGTGAAGGTCGTTGGCAATTCGTGCCTGCAGAGTGGGCAGAAAACAAAGATAAATGTAAGATGACTTTATCTGAGGCTAATATTTGGAGTATTACATTGAGTCCGAATATCCGGGAGTGGTTTGGGAGTGGAAAGACACCGGTGAACCAACTTGGAATAGTGATTCGTAGTGCGGATGGTAGTAAAAAAGGAATAGATACTGATTCCTTTATAGCGGTAACTGATACAAAATATGAAGGATTTGTACCCGGTGAGATTAAAACTGCCGCTGTACCGGCTGATATGGTCGAAGGTATCAACATAATGGATAATTCTACAGTGACACTGGTACTTTATGATAAAGATGTGAATGGAAATCATAAGGATTTTGCACATGTTGTGGGTGACTTTAACAATTGGACCTTAAGTAATGACGAAAAGTCGCAGATGTATCGTGATGATGCTTCCGGATGTTGGTGGATTACGTTGGCGGGGTTAGATGCTGGTAAAGAGTATGCTTTCCAATACTATGTGGGTACAAAGGAAGGTGAAGTAATTCATTTGGCAGATGCTTATACTGAAAAAATACTGGATCCTGATAATGATAAAGATATTTCAGCTTCTACCTATAATGAAAACCTGGTTTATCCTAAGGGAGGGGTAGGAATCGTTTCGACCTTCAAGATACAGAAAGATAGTTATAACTGGAAGTATAATGATTTTAAAATAGCAAATCCTGAGCAATTAGTGATATATGAATTGCACTTGCGCGACTTTACGGCTACGAGTGACATTAACGGTGCGATGGGAAAGCTTTCTTACTTGAAAGAAATGGGTGTCAACGCTATTGAGTTGATGCCGGTGCAGGAGTTTGACGGCAATGACAGTTGGGGGTATAATCCTTGTTTTTTCTTTGCGATGGATAAAGCTTATGGGACAAAAACAATGTATAAGCAGTTCATTGATGCTTGTCATGAGGCTGGTATGGCAGTTATTCTGGATGTGGTTTATAATCATGCTACAGGAAATAATCCGCTGGCTAAACTCTATTGGGATGGTGATAAGACTGCAAAGAATAATCCATACTTCAATGTGGAAGCACCTCATCCTTATAGCGTGTTCCATGATTTCAATCATGAAAGCCCATTGGTGCGTAAGTTTGTGAAGCGTAATCTGCAATTCTTGTTGAAGGAATATAAGGTGGATGGCTTTCGTTTTGATTTGACGAAAGGGTTCACACAAACCTCTTGCAGCATCCAATTACGATGCGGGTCGCATTGCCGTCCTAAAGGATTATAATGCGGCCATCAAGGAAGTGAAAAAGGACTCTTATGTTATCTTGGAGCATTTCTGTGATTCAAAGGAAGAAAATGAACTGGCAGCTGATGGTATGCACTTATGGCGTAACTTGAATAATGCCTATTGTCAGTCGGCTATGGGGTATGCTGAAAATAGTTCTTTTAGTAGCCTTTATGAGAAAAACACTGCATGGGTAGGTTTTATGGAAAGCCATGATGAAGAACGCACAGCTTACAAACAGTCGCAATGGGGTGATGGTGTGCTGAAAACCGACCTTGATGCCCGTATGAATCAGTTGGCACTAAATACAACTTTCTTCCTTACCGTTCCTGGTCCTAAGATGGTTTGGCAGTTCGGAGAGATGGGATATGACATCTCTATTGAAGAAAATGGCCGTACCGGTAGGAAGCCTTTGCATTGGGAATATTTAGATAACGCCGATCGTAAAGGGTTGCACGATGTTTATGCAGGTTTGATGAAGCTGCGCAATGCTCATCCGGAGTTGTTTGATGCAAATGCAACTTTGACATGGAAGGTGGAAACTTCTGATTGGGACAACGGTCGTACATTATTGGTAAAAAGTATAACGGGTAAGCAACTGGTGGTGGTGGGTAACTTTACACATACCGCTACTGATATTGTTTTCCCTGCCACTCCTGGTAACTGGACCAATTACTTTACAGAAAAAAGTGAAACCGTAAATAAACAGGTTAATGTACCGGCTCATGGATATGTGGTCTACACTAATTTCTGATTTCGGTAAGAATCATTCATACATCTTTATCAGCACCCGATTCAGCCAGTTCCAACGGAAACGGAACCAGCGTCGGGTGCTGCTTTGTTTTCCTCCAAAGCGGAGAACGAATTCACGGTAGCCATGTTTACGGAAGGGAAGTCCCACGTCCATGAACTCTAAGTGGCGGTATCCGCGTTGTTTGGCATCATCCAGTGCTTTCCATACGGCAAGAATCCCCGGATATTGCAGGGCATAAGTCTTGCGCATGCCACCAGAGAACCATAGATAGGCGCTATCATCTGAATAAATGCATGCGCTGCCACCGATAATCTTCTCCTTATAAGTGACGATGAAGATTTTGCTTTGCTGCCCTTTTGTCAACTGGTTTTCGAGATGCTGAAAGAACTTGATGCTGGGGAAGTGGCGCCGTATCTTGGAAGAATATACGTGGCGCAACATCTGGGCAAAACAGAGAATCTCCTCTTTGGTACGTGCTTCCCGCACTTGGGCGCCGTTTTTGAGCCCTTTCTTTATTTGCCGGATACGTGACGGGCTGAAACGCTCTTCCACCTTTTCGACGCTGTGCAGCGAGTTGCGTACCCGCAGCCAATTGATGGCGATGTATTGGTTGTCTCGGAAAGATTTGTATCCGAACATGGCATTTTCCAGGTTGCGGAACTCGATGAGAAAAGAATCGCGCAATGCTTCATTGGTAAGCCTTTGCAGCATGTCACTGAAGATAATCTCTTTGTCTGCCTCGTTATTGAAATATTCTCCCGTACCGTACACCTCACATCTTTTGATGATGCCGGGTGGAAACATGCGGACACTTTTACGTATGGCGGCAAGCAGTTTCGCAACGGGCTTGTCATCTTCGGATGCCACAATGAGTATGGGGGTATACCCCGGAGTTGCCTCGTAGATTCGGAACAACTCTGTGGAATGGAAGGTGTTGGTGCCTGGCAGGTCAGGAACCTTGCTCCCACGGTAATATGTAGTGAGTTTGAGGGGCATTGCTTGCAAACTTAACAAAAAAACTGAAATTTCGGTTGGCATGGGTAGGCTTTTTTATTAAATTTGTCACTATAGCTGAAGTCTTACATAAAAAGAATGGATATGATTTTTAAGAAAAAGAAAACGGTTCTCGAAGAACAGCCGCTGTGCTACTGGGAAGAGTCCTCTTATATGATGGCAGTGCCTAAGGGGGGTGGAATGGATTTGTCGGTACGGCTTTTTGAGCGCGTGGCTGCTATCTCTGGAGTGGAATTGTTGAAAAAACGTTTGCCTGATGAAGACGAACCGGGATATATGGAAGTAGGATATGATGGCGAAGTGTATGAAATAGGTTTCTATGAAGGTGATTTTTCAATGCCTGATATGTTTAATCGTCGGGATTATTATTTCACTGACGAAGAACTATATGCTATTGGCAGAGCCGATAGGGCACTTACGGTGTTCATGAAGTTCGGCGTTGACTGCAACTGAAGATTGCTGTAGCTATGGTGCCCGACCTGCTTGCCATTGTGGACGAAAGTGCCGAGAAACTGGTTTGTGCTCGGTGGGCCACTCTGGCTGCCGACTCGGCGGTAGTTCCCGGAACGAGTGTTTTGTTCACGGTACATGCTGTGACCGATGAAGGAGGCGAGGTGTGGTTGCATACGCACGGATTGAACCGTTGCGGTTTGTATGAACTTGAGATTCTGAAATCAGACAAGGAGAATTACAACAACCATTATTACTTGATTTCCGCCCTTG
>OHLB01001242.1_pt1 | contig 9415 bp, 6 predicted proteins | sample 1569021 | NCBI WGS metagenome assembly OHLB01 (sample SAMEA3879592, study PRJEB24766) | human gut metagenome | biome: human-associated habitat; feature: feces | place: USA | collected 1985/1987 | reverse complement strand
TTGAGAAATCCATGATGAACAGTGAGGTTGGTTTCGGACGTAAGGTACTTCAGGTATTCGAAGATCAGGGAATCAGCTTTGAGCATGTTCCATCAGGAATCGATACAATGACTGTATATGTACATCAGGATGAATTCGAAGAAAAGGAACAGCAGGTAATTGCCGGAATTCATCGTGCAGTACAGCCGGATTTCGTAGAAATGGAATCTGACCTTGCACTGATCGCTGTTGTAGGACGTGGTATGAAATCCACCAGAGGTACAGCAGGAAGAATCTTCTCAGCACTTGCCCATGCAAATGTAAATGTGAAGATGATCGACCAGGGTTCCAGTGAGCTGAATATCATTATCGGTGTGGAGAACAGAGATTTTGAGACTGCGGTAAAGGCAATTTATGATATCTTTGTAATTACCCAGATCTAATTGAGAATTGCAGGAGCTCCTTCACAGCGGAGCAATTTGTGGATATGATGTTTACCAATTATAGGATAAATAAAATAATGGGCCGTCAGAAATCAGCATAGAGATTTCTGTCGGCTTTTTATGTTATAAGAAATTACTCCGTAATGTTCCTATAACATAAAAAAGCCCTCCGGGCAGGATCGCACTGCGACGGAGAGGAATTATGTCGCTGAAGCGACCCGTTGCAGGCGGAGAATCCTGCAAGCAGGATTCTTTCTTAAATTCAGGAGTTTTTACATGATGGTGAATTCTGTGTTATAATGAACGGACGATGTGGATAATTATTTGACAGCTATTGTTGCGTGAGGTGTTTTGATATGGATAAGCCGGTGGTTCGTATTTCCGTCAGAAATCTGGTGGAGTTTATATTAAGAAGCGGGGATCTTGACAACCGGGGAGGATCTTCTGACAGAGAAGCAATGCAGAAGGGCAGCAGACTGCACAGAAAAATACAGGGCAGGATGGGAAGCCATTACAGAGCGGAGGTTTCTCTTAAATATAAAACAGAATATGAAGATGTAAGTATCCAGGTAGAGGGCAGAGCTGACGGAATCTTCACAGAGGATGGACAGTGCTGGATCGATGAGATCAAGGGTGTTTATGCAGATGTCAGTCAGTTGGAAAAGCCTGTGGAGGTTCACCGTGCACAGGCAATGTGTTATGCCTGGATCTACGCACAGGAGCAAAAACCGGAGAAGATCGGAGTGCAGATGACATATGGGAATCTGGACACAGAGGAGCTTAAGTTTTTCAGAGAAGAATATACGCTGGAAGAACTCGGACTGTGGTACCAGAATCTTTTGGACAGGTATCATAAATGGATCGCATACCAGCTTGCATGGAAAAAAGAACGGAATGCGTCCATGAGTGATCTGGAGTTTCCTTTTGAATATCGTGAGGGACAGCGAAAAATCGTATCCGGTGTATATCACACTATATCCACAGAAAGACAGATTTTTGTCCAGGCACCTACAGGAGTAGGAAAGACCATGTCCACGATCTTTCCGGCAGTGAGAGCAGTTGGTGCAGGACTGGGGGAAAATATTTTCTATCTTACAGCAAAGACCATTACCAGGACTGTGGCTGAAGAAGCTTTCTCCATATTAAAGGAGCATGGACTGAAATTTAAAGTGATAACCATTACCGCGAAGGAAAAGCTGTGCTTCTGCGATAAAACAGAATGCAATCCTGAGAACTGTCTGTGGGCGAGAGGACATCTGGACAGAGTGAATGATGCTGTTTTTGAACTGTGGACCACGCAGGACAGCTATGACAGGGATACTCTGCTGGAACATGCGAAGAAATGGCAGGTGTGTCCCTTTGAAATGTGCCTGGATCTGGCAGTCTGGGTGGACGCTGTGATCTGTGATTATAATTATGTATTTGATCCCAATGTTTATCTGAAAAGATTTTTCGGGGAGGGTACTTCCGGAGAATACATTTTTCTGATCGATGAAGCTCACAATCTGGTGGACAGAGGAAGGGAAATGTACAGTGCTCATGTGGACAGAGCGGACGTACTGGAGGCGAAGAAGCTGGCTGCTGATTACAGCAAAGGTCTGGTGCGTGCACTGGAAAAAGTGAACAGACAGCTTCGAATTCTGGAAAAGGAGTGTACAGAGTACGAAATCCTGCCAAATCCCGGAGCAGTTTCTCTGGGAATGCTTCAGGTGATGGGGGAGATGGATAAGCTCCTGGAGGAACTTCATGGAAAGGAACTTCCGGAGCAGCTGCTGGAATTTTACTTCTGTGTGAGAGATTTCCTGAACATTGATGAACTTCTGGATGAAAATTATGTGGTTTATACAGAAATGGGAGAAGGGGGAAAGGTGATTTTGCGGCTTTTCTGTGTAAATCCTGCAGCAAATATTCATAGATGTCTGGAAAAGGGAAAAAGTGCGGTTTTCTTTTCTGCGACTCTGCTTCCCATGGATTATTATCGTACGCTTTTAAGCACCAGAAAGGATGACTATGGGATTTATGTGACTTCTCCTTTCAGGCAGGAGAACAGGTGCATTCTCACAGGACGGGATGTGAGCAGCAGGTATACCAGAAGAGGATATGAGGAATATCACAGGATCGCATCTTACATTGCCAGAACTGTATGGACAAGAAAAGGAAATTATATGGTATTCTTTCCTTCTTATAAATTTATGGAGGATGTTCTGGAGGTGTATGAGAATGAGTTTTCAGCGGAATGGGTTCGCTGTATTTCGCAGACATCGGGAATGAATGAGAGGGAGAAAGAGGAATTTCTGGAGGAATTTTCTGCATCAGAGGGAACGCTGGTAGGATTTTGCGTGATGGGCGGGATTTTTTCAGAGGGGATTGATCTGATGGGAGAGAAGCTGATCGGAGCAATCATCATAGGGACTGGTCTTCCTCAGATTGGAACAGAAAGGGAGATCCTCAGGCAGTATTATGATAAAAAGGGTGTGAATGGATTTGATTATGCATACAGATATCCGGGGATGAATAAGGTGCTGCAGTCAGCCGGGCGTGTGATCAGAACCCAGGAGGACACAGGGATCATACTTCTGCTGGACGAGAGATTTGCAGGGAAAGATTACAGGAATCTGTTTCCTGCTGAGTGGTCTGACAGGGGAAACTGTACTTTAAATACTGTGGAAGAACAGCTGGGAAGCTTCTGGAACAGGATAAGAGAAAAGAACTGAACACTGATACTGAGATTCTGGTCTTTGCTGGAAAAAAGATAAAAATCTTGCTATCCTGAATAAAACAATATATACTTTGCTTACTGTGAATGGGATGTGAAAAGAAACCGTAAAAGGAGTTTTGCATGAGAAAAAATAGACAAACAGCGAAATATCATATTAAAAGTTATATCATAGCCGGAAGTCTGGCCGGAGCCATTTCCATGGCACTGGTTTTGCCGGTTCCTGTTATGGCTGCACAGCAGAGTCTTGCATCTGTCACCGGGCAGGCACAGATTCAGCCAATGGGAGATGGAAGCGGGAAATATATGATGAAGAGTGACGGATTTTACTGTCTGGATGTGAATGGCGCCGGAAGTACCCAGGCGGAGATCCATTATTTTCAGGATTATGAGATAGACGGAACTGTATTTGACGGATATTATTATCATGATACAGATGGGAAATTCAAAGCCTGCAGTCCTCATATAGAGCATCTGAAAGGTGTTGCAGTGTTTGGGGATAAGACAGATGAGGAAGCTGATACGCAGAATGCCCAGGAGGCAGAGAAATTTGACGGATATTACTTTGTGAACAATCTGGGGCGTCTGTCAGCAGCACCGCAGGTAAGGTATATTGACAATCTGGCAATAGACGGGATTACTCTGAATGGATATTATTATTTTGATGAAAATGGCAGATTGGTAACAGAACCTGGCATCCATTCGCTTGAAATGGACTGTTATGAGATGAATTTTGACGGGAGCTATTATTTTGGCGGTACAAATGGCGCCCTGCTTCAGAAAAGCACAGTGACGGATGATGGTTTTATTGTGGATGATACGGGAAAGATCGTGAATATGGATGATCTTGGGATGGATAATCTGAAGCCTCAGCTTGAGAAGATGCTGTCCGGATATCAGGGAACCTGGAGTGTTTATGTGAAAGACCTTAATGAAGAAAAGGAAATCCTGATCAATGATACTTCCCTTTATTCTGCAAGTCTGATCAAAGCCTTTGTAATGGCAAAGACCTATGAGGATATGGAGCAGGTAAAGGCAGATGAGGCAAAGAAATTAAATACTGCAGATACAAAAACTGTAGATGTAAAATTAAATGACCTGCTGTGGAATATGATCACAGTCAGTGACAATGAATCCTGCAATGAACTGGTGAAGCTTCAGACAGATTCCCTTGATTTCAAAAAAGGTGCGGAGGATATTAACAAATATCTGGAAAAAGAGGGCTATACAGAGACAAGTGTGCAGCACACCCTCCATCCTGCAGCATCCGCACAGGAGAGTCTGGGTGGCAGAAACATGACTTCTGTAAAAGATTGCGGCACTCTGCTTGAAAAAATCTACAAGGGGGAATGTGTCAGCAAAGAGGTGTCAGAAGAAATGTTAAATCTTCTGTCAAATCAGGAAAACACCTGGAAAATCCCCCAGGGACTTCCGGATGGAATAAAATCTGCCAACAAGACCGGCGAGACAGACCAGGATCAGCACGATATCGCAATTGTCTATGGCGAAAAGACAACTTATATCCTATGTGTGATGTCTGAAAACTGCCCGGAGAGTACGGCGGTGACGAACATACAGAATATTTCAAAGATTGTATATAATTATTTGAACCTGTAGCCGCCAGACCTGCGCGGAATGATTGATTTTTACAGGAAAATCATGTATAATACCAACGAACTATGCCTATAGAAAAAGTTTAACCGAATCAGGCTGTGAAACAACTATTCAATTATGAGCAGATAGTCAAACGGATGATTTTATCCGCTTGATTCAGGAAAGTCAGGAGGAAGAATTTAAATGCGAGTTGATGCGGACGATTTTGCCCGACCTTGCAGCTGCGGCAGGGAACACCAGATTGCAGTGAAAGAGATTTTGATAGAAGCCGGAGCTGTAGAGAAGCTTGAAGAAGAGATGTCAGAGGGAATGCTCAGAGAGTACATATCCCCGCTGGTCATCTGCGATACCAATACCTATGCGGCAACAGAGGAACTTATGGAGGATATCTATGACAGGTGTCAGGTACTTGTTCTGGATGCAGAGGGACTTCAGGCAGACCGGCATGCAATAAAAATTGTGGAGAACAACATGGAAGAGGACATTGACCTGATCCTTGCAGTAGGAGCAGGCACGATCCATGATATCAGCCGTTATATTGCACATAATTACAAAGTACCTTTCATTTCAGTGCCTACCGCAGCAAGTGGAGATGGATTTGTAACAACAGTAGCAGCAATGACCCTGGATGGAGTAAAGAAGACTGTGCCTTCAGTAGCTCCGATCTGTGTATATGCAGATACAGATATTTTTTCAAAAGCACCACAGCGCCTGACTGCAGCCGGGATTTCAGACCTGATGGCGAAATACATCTGTCTTGCAGACTGGAAGATCGCGAACCTGGTCACCGGAGAGTATTTTTGCCGCGAAACTGTAAAGCTGGAAGAGAAAGCGTTAAAAACTGTGAAATCTTCGATTCAGGATATTACAGAGGGAGAGGAAGATGAATGCGAACAGCTTATGTATGCATTGATTCTTTCCGGACTTGCAATGCAGATGATTGGTAATTCAAGGCCTGCGTCCTGTGCAGAGCACCAGGTCACACATCTGTGGGATATGGAAGTGATCAATGGTCCGCTGGATGCACTCCACGGAGAGAAGGTTTCTGTAGCAGCACTTCTTGTACTGGAAGAATACAAGCGTATCGCTGCAGCCATCACACAGGGAAGATGTCACGCAAAACCCTATGAGAATGAGGACGAAGAGCTTCTGAAAGAAACTTTTGGAAAAAAAGGACTTCTGGAAGAAATAAGAAAAGAAAATGAGCCGGAATTGTTAGAAACTATTTCACCCCAGCATCTGGAAAAATGCCTGAACGGGATAGAGGAGATTATTGATGAGCTTCCCAGTGAACAGACTATGTTCCATTTGCTGGAGAAAGCCGGATGCGCGAAAACCGTTTATGATATCGGACTCGATGAATCGGCTGTTTTGCCAAGCCTCAGACTTGCTCCTTATACAAGGAGACGGTTAAGCTTATTGAGAATCAGCAAGATGCTGGATATAAGAGGAGAATGATTATGCGTGTTGGAATGGGATATGATGTACACAGACTGACCGAAGATAGAGATCTGATTCTGGGTGGTGTGAAGATAGACTGGGAAAAAGGTCTCCTGGGACATTCAGATGCAGATGTACTGATCCATGCAGTTATGGATGCACTTCTGGGAGCTGCTGCACTGGGCGATATCGGAAAACATTTTCCGGATACAGACCCTGCATATAAAGGAATTTCCAGTATTCTGCTGCTGGAACATGTGACGAAGCTTTTGAGAGAGCACCATTATGAGATCGGAAATATAGATGCAACGATCATTGCACAGAAACCAAAGATGGCACCTCATATTCCACAGATGAGAGCCAATATGGCAAAAGCAATGGGAATCAATGAGTCTCAGCTGAACATTAAGGCCACTACAGAGGAAAAACTGGGATTTACGGGAAGAGAAGAAGGAATTGCATCTCAGGCGATCTGTCTTCTTAATGAAAGAAAAGAGAGTTAATGATAGAGAAAACTGGAGGAATAAAACATGAAACTTTTTAACACACTGACACGTAGAAAAGAAGAATTCGTACCTCTTGAAAAGGGAAAAGTTCGTATGTATGTCTGCGGTCCGACTGTATACAACCTGATTCATATCGGAAATGCACGTCCGATGATCATCTTCGATACCGTACGCCGATATATGGAATACAAAGGATATGAAGTAAACTATGTTTCCAATTTTACAGACGTAGATGACAAGATCATCAAGAAAGCAATCGAAGAGGGCGTAAGCGCACAGGAAATTTCCGAGCGTTATATTGCAGAGTGTAAGAAAGATATGGATGGCATGAATGTAAAACCTGCCACAACCAATCCACAGGCAACCCAGGAAATCAACGGAATGATCAGTATGATCCAGACTCTGGTTGATAAGGGATATGCTTATCCGGCAGCAGACGGTACTGTTTATTTCAGAGTTAAGAAGTTCAAAGAATATGGCAAACTTTCGCACAAGAACCTGGATGATCTGCAGTCCGGCTTCCGTTCTCTGCAGGTATCCGGTGAAGACCAGAAAGAAGATCCACTGGATTTTGTTCTCTGGAAACCGAAGAAAGAGGGAGAACCGTCATGGCCTTCACCATGGTGTGACGGACGTCCAGGATGGCATATTGAGTGTTCTGTTATGGCGAAAAAATACCTTGGTGATGAGATTGATATCCATGCAGGCGGAGAAGACCTGATCTTTCCTCACCATGAGAACGAGATTGCACAGAGTGAATGCTGCAACGACAAAATCTTTGCAAAATACTGGATGCACAATGCATTCTTAAATATTGATAACAGAAAAATGTCCAAGTCTCTTGGAAACTTCCGTACTGTTCGTGAAATCAGTGAACAGTATGACCTGCAGGTGCTTCGTTTCTTCATGCTGAACGCACATTACAGAAGTCCGTTGAATTTCAGCGCAGATCTGATGGAAGCTGCAAAGAATGCATTAGAGCGTATCACAGATGCAGCAGCAAACTTAAAGGACAGAAAAGCAGCAGCACAGACAGAAACTGCAACAGATGCAGAGAAAGAACTGCTTGCACAGGCACAGGAATTCGTAAAGAAATTTGAAGAAGCTATGGATGATGATTTCAACACAGCAGATGCACTGGCAGCAATTTTTGAACTGGTTAAATTTGCAAATACAAATGTATCAGAGGCAAGTTCCGCAGAATTTGCAGGAGCACTTCTTGACACAATGGTGAAATTATGCGATGTACTTGGTCTGAAGGCTGTGAAAACAGAAGAAATCCTTGATAAAGAAATCGAAGACCTGATCGCAGAGCGTCAGGAAGCAAGAAAAGCAAAGAATTTCGCAAGAGCAGATGAGATCAGAGATGAGCTTCTGGCTAAGGGAATCATCCTTAAGGATACCCGCGAGGGAGTAAAATGGAAACGAGCTTAAATGATATGAGTGAAACAAACGGACTTAATGAAGAGAATTTGAGTAGTTTGAAAGGCATGCTTCATCAGTTGTTTCATTTGGAAGATAAAGACTTGCGAACATATTCTCCGCTGACATTGGCGTATATCGGAGATGGCGTCTATGAACTGGTGATCCGCACGATCCTTGTAAAAAAAGGCAACTGTCCGGTAAACCAGCTTCACAGAAAAGCCAGCAGTCTGGTTAAGGCAGGAACTCAGTCTTCCATGATGGAAGTAATCGAGCCCATGCTTACAGAGGAGGAACACAGCGTTTACAGAAGAGGAAGGAATGCTCATTCTCCTACAATGGCTAAACATGCAACCATGGCAGACTACCGCAGGGCAACAGGGTTTGAAGCTCTGATGGGCTATTTATATTTAAAAGATGATTTCAGCAGGATCATAGAACTGGTCCGTGCAGGGATTGGAGAGGATAAGATATGAGTGAACAGATAGAAGGACGCAATGCGGTTCTGGAAGCGTTTCGTTCCGGCAAATGTGTAGATAAGCTTTTTATCCTGGACGGATGCCAGGACGGACCGGTCCGCACTATTGCCAGAGAGGCAAGAAAAAAAGATACGATCATTAATTTTGTACAGAAAGAGCGTCTGGATCAGTTAAGCGAGACAGGCGCCCATCAGGGCGTGATCGCGCAGGTGGCTGCATATGAATATTCCACAGTTGAGGATATTTTAAATAAAGCAAAGGAAAAAGGAGAAGCACCTTTCATTTTTCTTCTTGATGATATCGAAGATCCCCATAATCTGGGAGCTATTATCCGTACTGCCAACCTTGCAGGCGCACATGGTGTTATCATTCCGAAAAGACATGCGGCAGGGCTTACATCAACAGTTGCAAAAACTTCTGCAGGGGCTTTGAACTACACACCAGTTGCCAAGGTATCTAATCTTGGACAGACCATCGAAGAGCTGAAAAAAGAGGGTATGTGGTTCGTATGCGCAGATATGGGCGGAGATCTGATGTACAATCTGAATCTTACCGGTCCTATGGGTGTGGTAATCGGAAATGAGGGAGAGGGCGTGAGCCGTCTTGTAAAGGAAAAATGTGACTTTGTGGCAGCTATTCCTATGAAGGGAGATATTGATTCTCTGAATGCGTCTGTTGCAGCAGGAATCCTTGCCTATGAGGTGGTTCGCCAGAGAATGAAATAAAATCCGGAGGAAATATGGGAAAGTTCGATGGTGTAAGTGATGAAGAACTGATTGCCCGTCTGCGGGCTGGAGAGACAGCCATAGAAGATTA
>OHLB01001237.1_pt1 | contig 9443 bp, 4 predicted proteins | sample 1569021 | NCBI WGS metagenome assembly OHLB01 (sample SAMEA3879592, study PRJEB24766) | human gut metagenome | biome: human-associated habitat; feature: feces | place: USA | collected 1985/1987 | reverse complement strand
CGTCGGGTGAATTACTATCGTCGTAACGGGTATGAGATTCTCGACAAGACGTACATGCAGCCTTCTTACGATGAAAACATTGAAGTCGGTAATCTTTGGATTATGGGTAACCGGAAATCCGATCGTTTACAAGAGTTTATAGAGCGGATAAAACAGGTGGCTTACAGGGAAAATCGATAATAATAAAATTTTCTTTAGGTGTGCTATTTTTTAATGATAACCTACACTTTCGCTAAAGCTGAACTATCCTTTCCTTTGGTCATGAACCTAGCATGAACACATCAAGTACATAGCATAAATACTGACGTATGTATATGCTATGTACTTGATGTGTCTGTATTCCCTTGATGTCTTAGTGTAAGGATAGAGAAAGGTAGGCAGAAAGGTAAGTTTATTATTTTGTAAGAAAAAAGAAAAGGATCGATTTCTCGATCCTTATTTTGTAGCGGGAGCCTGACTCGAACAGACGACCTTTGGGTTATGAGCCCAACGAGCTACCAACTGCTCCATCCCGCAATATTAGTCAAAACATCTTCTGTTTTGCGTCTGCAAAGATAGTGTATATTTATCGTGTATGCAAGTATTTCCTTCTTTTTTTAGAATAAATAAAATTAGTTGACGTGCAATGAAAGAAAAACGGGAGCAATATTTGTTACTCCCGTTTGATATTTAGCATGTTAGAAAATTACTTTCCTAGCATTTCACATACTTCGTTAAATACACATTCTCCGGTGAATCCGAATTTCTCGTCTAGTACTTTGGCAGGAGCAGAGTATCCGAAATGGTTTACACCGTGAATACGGCCATTACATTCAACCAAACCTTCCAAGGTAACGGATAAACCTGCTGTCAGCCCATATTTCGGTTTGTTAGCTGGGATAACTTGTTCTTGATATGCTTGTTCTTGGTGACGGAATAAACCTTCGGAGATTACGGATACGATCTGTGAGGTGATGCCTTTCCGTTCTTGAAGAAGTTTAGCACCTTCCACTAGAGTAGAAACTTCAGAGCCGGAAGCGACTAGCACGACATCCGGGTTCTCTCCGGTTTTGCATACCACGTAAGCACCTTTTTCCGCTTGTAAAGCCTCGTCATAACGATCTGTTCCCGGAAGATCCGTGATGTTTTGTCTGGACAGGATCAAAGCGGTAGGGGTAGAAGTGTTTTCCATTGCCATTTTCCAAGCAACGGAAGTCTCGGCTGCATCGGCAGGACGCAGGGCCAACAAGCTCATTTTTCCGGAATGATTCTCCAGTTTTTCCATCAAACGTAATTGGGCTTCATGCTCGATCGGTTGGTGAGTTGGTCCGTCTTCTCCCACACGGAAGGCATCGTGAGACCAAACGTATTTTACCGGAACTTCCATCAAGGCTGCCAAACGTACGGCAGGTTTCATGTAGTCGGAGAATACGAAGAAAGTTCCGCAAGCGGGGATTACACCGCCATGCAGTGCCATACCGATACAGCAACATGCCATAGTCAGCTCGGCAACACCGGCCTGGAAGAATGCACCGCTGAAGTCACCTTTCTTGAAGGCATGTGTTTTCTTGAGGAATCCGTCTGTCTTGTCGGAATTGGAAAGGTCGGCAGAAGCAACAATCATATTTTCTACTTGAGTGGCGAGAGCACTGAGCACAGTGGCAGATGCTGCGCGGGTGGCAACGCCTGCTTTCTGTTCGATGGCGGCCCAATTCACTTCGGGAGCCTTGCCGGAGAAAAACATTTCCAGTTTGGCAGCCTTTTCCGGATTGGCTTTTGCCCATGCGGCTTTGGCTGCATACTTTTCAGCCATGATTTTCTTCAGCTCAGTTGCACGCTTGGCATATAGTTCGGCCACTTCGGGGAAGATGACAAACGGATTTGTCGGGTCACCACCCAAATTCTTGATAGTGTTTATATAAGCGTCGCCGCCCAGAGGAGCACCGTGCGTGGCACAATCAGCCTCGTAGCTGCTGCCGTCTGCCTTGCGGGCACCTTTACCCATTACGGTATGACCGATAATCAGCGTCGGACACTCTTTCTCAGCTTTGGCTTCGTTCAGTGCACCGCGGATGGCATCGGGATCGTTACCATTGATTTTAATGACTTTCCAGCCCCAAGCTTCGTATTTCTTGCCGGTATCTTCGATGGTCACATCCTTTGTCTCGGTAGAAAGCTGAATGTCGTTGGCATCATAGAACATGATGAGATTATCCAATCCTAATGCTCCGGCGATACGGCCTGAGCCTTGGGAGATTTCTTCCTGGATGCCACCGTCAGAAATATAAGCGTAGATGGTCTGTGGCATTACTTCTTCGAAACGTGCCTTCATGAACTTGGCTGCGATGGCTGCACCGACTGCAAATGTGTGTCCTTGGCCGAGCGGTCCGGAAGTGTTTTCGATGCCGCGCATGATGTCACGTTCGGGATGTCCCGGAGTAGGGCTTCCCCATTGGCGGAACTCTTTCAGTTCGTCCAGCGTGAACTTGCCGGTCAGGGCCAATGTAGAGTAAAGCATCGGTGACATGTGTCCCGGGTCGAGGAAGAAACGGTCACGACCTTCCCAAGCCGGATTTTCAGGGTCATATACCAGGAACTCTGAGAAGAGTACATTTACAAAGTCAGCACCACCCATGGCGCCACCCGGGTGACCGGAATTGGCTTTCTCAACCATTGAAGCAGCAAGAATACGGATGTTATCCGCTGCACGATTCATAAGTTTATTATCGTTCATATCTTTAATAATTAATAGATTTGCTAGTCTGTCAATGTGCCAATTACTTGGCATATTTCTCATAATGTTGGCAAAGATAGCTCTTTATGTGTAATTAACCATCCAAAAGAGCTATCTTTTTTGTAGGCTTTTTAACAGCCTTCTTGTTTATAATACAGTAAGTATTTACTATTAGATTACTGTAACTCTAAAGTAACAATTGACTTAGCCGGTAGTTTTACCTTCATAATTCCTTTATTGATTTTTACCTCTTTGAAGGAAGCCGGTTTTACAATATTAGGTTTTTCGAAAGAGTTGTAATCAGTCAGATTAGCAGAAGTCAGGATTTCTCCAATCGCCTTTTTGGCATTTACGTCCGGAAGATTGACTGTGATTTCCTGTGCGTTGTCTGCATCTACGTTGGAGAGAGAAATATGGATCACTCCGTTCTTGTTCTTAGAAGCTGTTGCGCTGACCATGGGAACTGTACGGTTATCGCGTACGTTCATTTTCTCGCAAGTCAGGTCGAGTGGAAGATAGGTTGCATCCTGATGCACTTTGTACATCTTAAATATATAATAAGTAGGAGTAAGTACCATATCTTTGTCTTTAGTCAGGATCATAGATTGCAGAACGTTGACTATCTGAGCAATGTTCGCCATTTTCAGACGGTCGGTATATTTGTGGAATACATCGAGGCTTAAAGAAGCAACGAAGGCATCACGCAATGTGTTTTGCTGATACAGATGACCTCTGACCGTTCCTGGTTCTTCGTCCCACCAAGTGCCCCATTCGTCAAGCAAAAGGGCAATCTTCTTGTCTTTATCATATTTGTCCATGATGGCGCAATGTTTTTTGATGACATCTTCCACTTCAAGACATTTGCCCATCGTCCAGTAAAAATCATCTTTGTTGAATTTGGTTGCCGCACCTTTGCTGCCGCTCCATCCTGTAACTGTATAGTAGTGTAAGGATAGACCTTGCATCCGGTGACCGACACGATTCATCAGTACATCCGTCCAGTTATAGTCGTAATCACTGGCACCACTGGCTATCTTAAACAGATGATTACCGTCATAGTTACGGCAATAAGTAGAATAACGGCGATACAGATCGGCATAATATTCAGGACGCATGCTGCCGCCGCATCCCCAGCTTTCATTTCCTACACCGAGATATTTTACTTTCCATGCCTTGTCTCGGCCATTCTTGCGACGCAGATTTGCCATTGGAGAATCACCGTCGGAAGTCATGTACTCCACCCATTTGGCGAGTTCTTCTACCGTGCCGCTGCCTACGTTTCCACTTATATATGGTTCGCAGCCCAGCATTTCGCAAAGGTTCAGAAATTCGTGTGTTCCGAAACTGTTGTCTTCAATCGTTCCTCCCCAGTTGTTGTTCACCATCTTCGGGCGGTTTTCTTTGGGACCGATACCGTCCATCCAGTGATATTCGTCTGCAAAGCAGCCGCCCGGCCAGCGGAGAACAGGAACAGACAAGTCTTTTAATGCATTAAATACGTCCGTGCGGTATCCTTTGATATTAGGAATATCCGAATTTTCGCCTACCCAAAGACCACCGTAGATACATGAACCCAGGTGTTCGGCAAATTGACCGTAGATTTCCTTCGGGATAATTTCTTTGCCTTGGTCGGCATGTACAGTGATGGTAGCACTCTTTTGTGCAGAAAGAGATACCGAGGCTGCCAGAAAGGCCGTGCTGACTAATAGTTTTGCTTTCATAAATGGAATTTGTTTAAATGATTATATAGAAGTTTGATTTTTACGATGATCATTCTCTTGTTCTTACGGTTACTTCAGTAAGCGTACTTCATAAACGGCAGAGGTCCATTCTGTTCCGTCCGGCTTAAAAAGAATCTCGCAGCTTCCTACTTTTAATTTACGGGGCAGGAGATAACAGAGTCTGATAAAACCGTCTTTGTCGGCTTTGCTCACAGTGGGATGAACGGTCAGTTTTTCGTTATTCAGCAGGATCACTGCTTTGTTACGGTCTTCTTGCCGTACGGTGATCATAAGCTGGCTTGCTTCTTCTTTTATTTTCAGGTTATAGCTGAACCAACCTTTAGCCCGGCGGAAATGACGGTCTTTGTGGGTTCCGGTTTCGGAAGCTTCATATTGAATGCTATGATCAGATTCCGGTTGCTGTTCACCGGGGAAGATCAGGTCAACTGTCCGGTTCGCCAGTTCGGTCGCTTTCCGTTCGGCTGTAGCCATTTCTTCCTGAATCGTTTTGAACTGTTCTTCACTGGCTTGGCGGAAGTAAACGGCATAACGGGAATTATGCAGGCGGAAAAACGGAATAAGCTCCAGTGATTTACTCTTTTGTGCCGGATAAACGTTTCCATCATAACTAAAAGCTAGTTTGCTTCCGCTCAGTTTGTGAAGAGAATGGCGGATAGAATCGGGATTCCCGATCAGCATCGGGACCTCCTGCAAAGGTGTTTGCCGGCCGTGGGCAATGTGACCGCCGCGGCTGTCGTCTGCATAGATTCCGTCAAGGTTTTCTGTTCCTGTAGAAGTTGCAAGAACGATGGGACCGTATAAGAAAGCATAGTAATCTTTCTTGTCGGGAATCTGCTCCAGGCTGACCTTCATAGGCAGATGGAAGGTGATAACATCTCCTTTCTTCCATTTACGCCGGAGGGGAAGGTATGTACTGGTTCCCGCCTGTATGTCAGAAAGGTGCTTCTTGCCGTTGATGGTGATTTCATACCCTTCTGAGTTTCCTGCCCATTCCGGTATACGAATCATTAATGTCAGGTTCTTCTTAGCGGCTTTGTCTATTCGTAAGGTAACTTTTTCATCATCGGGGAAGAGAGTTTCCTGCGTTAATGTAACGCCTTGTTCTTTCCAGTTCAGTTGTGAAGGAATAAAAAGATTGACGTAAAGCGTATCTTGTTGATGCGCATAAATAAATTCACCATACTTGGTATGATTTTCCAAGCCTGAACCGACACAGCACCACATCGATGTTTCCGGTTGCGAGTATACCCGATAATGTCCGGGACGCATCGGAGTAAAGTAGACGAATCCGCCTTTATCCGGTTCTTGTGATGACAGGATATGATTGTAGAGTGCACGTTCATAATAATCTACATAACGTGGGTCCGGTTTGTTGGAGTTGTCAACGTCTCCGGAGTTCTGATAAAGCATTTTGGTCAGCCGGAGCATGTTGTAAGTATTGCAAGTCTCCGGTCCCTGAACGTCATTCAGCATAGACGTAAAGTTGTCCGATGGATGAAAATGTTCGCGTACGCTGTTCCCGCCGATACACACGGAACGGTGATTGACTACGGTATTCCAGAAAAAACGGGCTGCATGATCCCATTCTGCTGCATGATTCCAGTCTTTGTCATTCTTTGAAACTTCGGCTACCCGTTTGTATCCGATTACTTTAGGAATTTGTGTGTTGGCATGCATTCCGATTAACCTGTCTTCGTTTTTGATAAGCGGGTCGAGAATGACTTTATGAGAGAAACGGCGTGCCAGTTTCAGGTATTTCTTATCGCCTGTTATTTCCGCTACATCCGCAAACGTTTCATTTAAGCCGCCGTGTTCACTGCGGAGCATATCCTGCATTTGGTTGTCGCTAAGACCGGAAGTAATATCAATCATCCAGTCGGTAAGATCAATCAGCATCTGACGTGCCAGATCGCTGTGAGCATACAGGTAAGCGTCCCGCAGTCCGGCATACGTTTTGTGTATATTATAGAGGGGTACCCATTTGCCGTTTAAGCTGAAGCCTCCGGCACGAATGTCACCTGCTTTGATTTCTTTCCAAAGTTGGAGGCTACCGGGTGTTCCTCCGATAAATCCTGTGCCGACAGCTTGCTGTGCACGGTGTAGTTCGTTGAGCATATAGTTGAGACGGTGGTATATCGCCGTATCTCCGGTGGCGGCATACATCATGGAAAGTGCGGAAAGGTAATGTCCGCCGATGTGACCGTCCAGTCCTGTATTCTCCCAGTTGGTATAGCTTGGGGCTTTGGGTGTCAGTCCGGCTTCGCGAAGGAAAGGAGCTGATAATCTGTCCGGGTCGAGAGCTAAGATATAATGTAAATCAGTCTGTTGAGCTTGCAGAAAAGGACTGCTTAATAACTTCACATCTTGAAGGGAAAAGTAAGAGACCTGATGGTTCGTCTGGGCTTTTCCGATGGAGATGGATATAATAAGGGCAAGTATGAACGAGGTGGTTTTCATGATAATAGGATAAAATAGAATTGACAATTGACAATTGACAAATGACAATTACTGTGCAGGTTATAATAGCGCAGCCAATTGTCAATTGTCAACTGTCATTTGTCAATTATTTAAGTTTGACGGCTGCTTCTTCTATAGGCAAACCTGCCTTGTAGCTTTCGATGTATGTGTTGAAGCCGGCTACATCTTCGGGTGTGGGTGATACCTCGACACCAGCATCGCTGACAAATACACTTTCATCCAGGAAATCGGCAAGAGATTGACCCTTTTTATTGTTTACCAGGTAAGAACCCAGCAGGGCAATTCCCCATGCACCGCCTTCACCGGCTGTTTCCATAACAGATATGGGCGAGTTGATGGCTGCTGCAAGTACTCTTTGACCGACTCCTTTGGTTCTGAACAATCCTCCGTGACCTGTGATTCTGTCGACTTTGATCTTTTCTTCGTTGAACAAGATGTCGTTGCCAATCTTGAGAACTCCGACTGAGGCGTACAAATGAGCCCGCATAAAGTTTGCAAGGTTGAACTTGTCATTGGCCGAACGTACGAACAAAGGTCTTCCCTCGGCAAGTCCCGTAACAGGTTCGCCTGAAATGTAGTTGTAGGAGAGGAGACCACCGCAATCGGTATCACCGGTAAGGGCAATGTTATAAAGTTTGCCATAGAGTTCATCCATATCTACAGGTATACCCAGAAGTTCTTGGTATTCTTTGAACAGGTTGACCCATGCGTTAAGATCCGAAGTACAGTTGTTGCAATGTACCATGGCTACGAGGCTTCCGTCGGGAGTGGTGACCATGTCGATCATTTCGTATGGCTTCGACAATTCTTTTTCCAATACGATCATAGAGAAAGAAGAAGTACCTGCCGATACGTTGCCGGTGCGTTGCTTGACGGCGTTGGTTGCTACCATGCCGGTGCCTGCGTCTCCTTCCGGTGGGCAGACCGGTATTCCTGCCTTCAGATGACCGGATGCATCGAGTTTTTTACAGCCTTCCGGTGTGAGGACACCGGCATTTTCACCAGCCGACAATACTTTGGGCAGAATGTCTTCCAGTTTCCAACTGTATTCTTTCGAAGCAATCAGATTGTTGAATTTGGCCACCATTTCGGCGGAATAGTTGTTGGTAGTCGGATCTATGGGGAGCATACCCGATGCGTCACCAATGCCCAACACCTTTTCGCCTGTTATCTGCCAATGTACATAACCTGCAAGAGTTGTCAGGAACTTGATGTCTTTGACGTGCGCTTCGTTGTCCAGAATAGCCTGGTACAAATGAGAAATGCTCCATCTCAACGGGATGTTATAGACAAATAATTCGGATAATTCTGCCGCAGCACGGCCTGTATTGGTATTTCTCCAAGTGCGGAAAGGCACGAGGATTTCTTCTTTTTCATTGAAAGGCATGTAACCATGCATCATGGCGCTGACACCGATGGCTGCCAGTGTTTCGATCTCTGTGTCGTATAATTTCTTCACGTTGGAGCGGAGGTCGGCGTAGCAATCTTGCAGTCCGGACCAGATGGCATCAATGCTGTAAGTCCAAAGTCCGTTGACCAGTTGATTTTCCCATGTGTGGCTGCCTTGAGCGATAGGTTTGTTTTCCTGGTCAATCAGAACAGCTTTTATTCGTGTAGAACCGAGTTCTATGCCAAGGATGGCTTTACCTGTCTCGATGGTTGATTTTGCATCTAATTTCATGTTGGAAACCGATATTTTAAGGTATAACAATAAGTGTGGAGAACAAAAACTGAGTCTGCTTTCAAAAGGCGGAAGTGTCTTTAATTCGGGTTGAATTAAAAGTCGCCAGTATCCATATTGTGTGTGACTAAAAAGTCGGTACCAATGGAGATGGTACCGATTTTTTTAAGTGGACTCAGTGATTGGTTTTTAGCAAAGCGCTTTGTTCAGCATATAATATACTTCATTCATGCGCAGTTCTTTCTTGAAGCAGCTGATAGTCGTATCTTTATTGATATGTACCATTTCGATGCCTGCGATTTCTGCATAATCTTCCCAGTATTCTGCTGTCAAGTCGTATGAGAAGCAAGAGTGGTGAGTTCCACCGGCCAGAATCCATGCGCCTGCGCCTACTTCGAGGTTAGGCATCGGAATCCAGAGTGCGGAAGCAACCGGCAATTTCGGAAGTGGTTTCGGTTCGATACATTCTACATCGTTTACGATCAGACGGAAACGGTTACCCATATCCACTACAGTTGCGGTGCAGCCTGTTCCTGTCTTTGAAGTGAACACAAGACGGGCAGTCTGGCTCTTACGGATACCTATGCCGAGGAAGTGTACTTCCAGACGAGGCTTGTTAGCTGCGATAAGCGGACAGATCTCCAACATATGTGACTGTAGGATAGAACTGTTGGCACCATCAAAGTTCAGTGTATAGTCTTCGAGGAATGAACAGCCTTTCGGAAGTCCTTGATTCATTACCCATACAGTACGATAAAGAGCAGCCGATTTCCAGTCACCTTCAGCACCGAATCCGTAGCCTTCTGCCATCAGGCGTTGAGAAGCCAGT
>OHLB01001235.1_pt1 | contig 9454 bp, 4 predicted proteins | sample 1569021 | NCBI WGS metagenome assembly OHLB01 (sample SAMEA3879592, study PRJEB24766) | human gut metagenome | biome: human-associated habitat; feature: feces | place: USA | collected 1985/1987 | reverse complement strand
ATCATCCACGATGAGCACATCAATCTTCATGTAGAATGCAAGGAAATCCGTGAGCTTGTTCTTCACATTGACGGCATCCATGTACTGGGTCTTGAACTCATTGCCTGTAACATAGAGAACCACCAGATCAGGATATTTCTCCTTGATGGCGATACCGATGGCCTGCGAAAGGTGAGTCTTGCCGAGTCCCGGTGCTCCGAACAGGAACAGAGGGTTGAACGGCGTATTGCCGGGAGCGGAAGAAATGCTCTCGCCTGCCGTGATACCCATCTTGTTGCACTCGCCCGTCACGAGGTTGCTGAAGCAATATACAGGATTCAATCTAGGATTGATCTGGATTTTCCTCAGTCCCGGGAACACGAAAGGTCCAGGATTGCCTCCGGTAGGGTATGTGTTTACCGATACGGGATTGTTTACAGGAGCAGTGCCGTTGGCCGCCGGAAATGTCATAGGCGGCTGCACTCTTACAGGAGTCACCGTATATTCCAGCTTCGCATCAGGACCGATTACTCTTTTCAATGTCTTCTTGAGAACGTCAAGATACCTCTCTTCGAGATATTTGATGTAGAAGTGCGAAGGGACTTCAATCTTTATGGTCGACCCTATCAATGAAACAGGTTTCAAAGGCTTGAACCACCTGGTAAACATTTGAGAACCTATGATATTCTCAATGATTGCCAAGCATTTGTTCCAAGTCTCTATATGATTAATCTGTTCCATATTGTCGTGTCAGCTATATAAGGTCAAAACAGCATCAGAACAAAAGAGGTATTCTTTTCTTCTGATGCTGTGCAAAAGTAGGTGAAAAAAAAGTTATAAAAAAATAGAATGGCTATTGTTTATTAAATATATTTTACTTACTTATTCGTTTAAGAAAACGCCAAACGGATTCTTTATAACTTATTATATATCAATTCATTATAATTTCACACATGGACTGACGACACACAGCGGCGCGATTTGTCTTTAGAATAATTCCAAATTAGAAATAGGCTGTCCTTACTATCCGGAACAGCCTATTAATGAGGGTTTTCTATGCTGATATCCACCCGTATTTTCTACAGGAGTCTCAGCCTTATATACTTCTTGGGATTTTCTTCAATTTTCTTCACCAGGCTGTCAATGTCTTTCAAGACGCTGTCCAATGATTCATAAACACGGCCGTCTTTCGTAAGTTTTCCGATGGTTCCGTCAGGATCATTTAGACTGGAAACCAAGGTGTGGAAAGAATTGACCAGTCCCTCAATGTCCGCCTTGTCCAGCCGGGCGGCGACACCGCTTATGTCTGTCATCGCCGAATCGGCCTTCCCGCTGATTACGGCCAGCTTCATCGACACGTTCTTCAGATTCATCACGAGAGAATCAATGTCCTCCGAATGTTCAGCCAGAGAGCCTGTAAGTTTTTCGGCATTGGCCAATGTCTTGTCAATGTGATTCACGACAGAACGGACTTTGTTCTCGTCAATCCCGCTCAAGACTCTGTCCAGAGCCGCACTTGCAGCCGCCAGGCTATCCAGCGCAGATGAAGCCTTGACAATGAGCGGTCCGATGAGGTTGGTCAATGAACTTACCATATCCGGAGCGTAAGAAGGCATCAATTCATCGCCGTCCTTTACCATTACGTCAGATGAACCCAGATCCAACCTGATTCCCTTGCCGCCCATGAGGTCCACGCTGTAAATCGTCATTTTGGTGTCGACAGGCACCGGAATCTTCTTCAGGATGGAGCACGTCACGTCGAACACTCCCGTCTCGGTGTTGTATTTGACTTCCGTGACCGCGCCGGTCTTATATCCGTTCACATATACCGGATTGGAGGCCATGAGTCCTTCAACATTGGCATAATGAGATACTATATTGATTTCCTTGCCGAATATATCCTCGCCGCGGAGATAATTGATGACACTGAACGCAGCTATCAGTACTGATGCCACGAATATGCCTATCTTGGTTTCCCTGCTTATTCTCATGATTTCCTAATTTATTCGTTTGACATTATCGCCTTCCACAGCCACAAGAAATGAGCCAGTGAAGGACTTTTTGATTTTGGAATAATGCTCCCGGGCCTTGTCGGCAGAAGAAGCCGTACCTATAATATATTTATATATATTGCCGGATTTGACACGTACCGGAGTGTAACCCTTGAAAAAAGGGTCATTGTCCTTCATCAATTTTCCGGAAGCGAGCACCTGCGTGCCGTATACGGTCGCCGATTTTTTGGTTTCAACAGCAGGTTTGGCAACATCCGGTGCTTTCGGCGCTGCTTTTTCCGCAGCACCTGCATTGACACTGCCGTCATACCTTTTCTTGAATACGCCGAAAGCCTTGAAAAGTGCCTCCGCAATCTGTTCGCGGCCGTTTTCGGATTTGAGGACGGTCAGGTCCGTCGGATTGGACATGAAACCGACTTCTACCAGGACGGACGGCATTGCGGTCTTCCAGAGGACGAAAAACGGATCCTGCCATATTCCACGGCTCTTGCGCATCGGTCCGGCAGACATTGACTTGTCCACATCTTCCGCGAAGAGCAGACTTTGTTCGAGATGGGCATTCTGCATGAGGTTGAAAAAGATGAACGATTCCGGATCGGAAGGGTCAAAGCCCTGATATTTGGTGGAATAGTCATCCTCAAGCATCATTACCGAGTTCTCACGCTTGCAGACATTCATGTTGTAAGCGAACAGGTCACGGTCCTTTTTCGACGACTGCCCCAGGACATGGATCGAATAGCCGTTTGGTGATGACGACGAGACCGTGTTCACATGTATTGAAATGAACAGGTCAGCATTGTTCTTATTGGCTTTATCCGCCCTGTCGCCGAGACTGATGAACGTGTCCGTGGTACGCGTCATCACGACTTTCACGTCCGGATAAGCAGTTTTTATCTTCTCCGACAGACGTTTTGCGACATCAAGTGCAACGCGGCTTTCGTAAGTTTTTTTATCTTTGCTGACGCAACCGGGGTCTTTTCCGCCATGCCCTGCGTCGATGCAGACCGTTTTAAGTCCCAGTTTTCCGTCATTGGCACAGTAGCCGTCATGAGAAAAAAACAGCAGGCAGGCAAGTGCCGACAACAATGTAAATGCGATATGAGTTTGCGTATATTTCAAAATGGCGTTATATTTGTATTCTGCAAAAATAAGAAATTTTGCGATAAAACTTATAAATTCAGACAATTGATACGTTCTGACAATAAACGTAAGCATCTTCCGGATCAGGTTTGGCTGGCTGCCATTCTCCTGACTATATTCATATCTGTCTGTTTTCCTGGCATATCCCAAGATGGCAGGAGACAGCGTCGTACACCGAAGCAGACCTTCAGCCAGGCAGTCGCATACAACAAGGACAGCGTTCCTCCGATGACGGATTCGCTCCGTGCCGTATTGGACTCCATCCACAGGGCGGATTCATTGTTCAAGATAGACTCGGCGGCATTGCAGCAGAAAAGTTCATTGTCCCGTCCGGCTTTCTCAACGGCGAAGGACTCTGTAATCGAGGTGTTTACTGACGGACAGCGCAAGATCTACTACTACGGTGACGTTACCGTGAAGTATGAGAATATGGAGCTGAGCGCGGATTATATGGAATATGACCTGAATACAGGTACCGTCTATGCTCGTGGAACATTGGATACGCTGACTGGGGAGGTCAAGGGACAGCCTGCCATGAAAGAAGGCAATTCCACATACACCATGGAGGAACTGCGATATAACTTCAATACCCGTAAGGCCCGCATTACCAATATGATAACGCAGCAGGAAGAAGGACTCCTGCATGGAAAGAACATAAAGATGCTGCCGGACAGGTCCATCAATATAACCAAAGGACAATATTCCGTCTGCGATCTCGAACACCCGCATTATTATCTTGCATTGACGGCGGCCAAAGTCATCACGAAGCCTTCCCAGAAGACAGTGTTCGGCCCTGCATACCCGGTAATCGAGGACGTGCCGCTGCCTATCGGTCTTCCGTTCGGATTCATTCCGAAGAGACCCAGCAGGGCGACCGGACTGCTGATGCCTACTTTCGGAGAGGAAAATTCGCGAGGATTTTATCTCAGGGATCTCGGAATGTACTTCGTTTTCGGAAATTATCTGGACCTCTCCATAACAGGAGACATTTATACTTTGGGCTCTTGGGCAGTGAACGTAAACTCCAGATACAAGGTCAATTACAAATGCAACGGCAACTTCGCCATGAACATTTCGAATGACCAGACCGGCGAGCGTGGAAGTACCGACTTTTTCCAGACCAGGAACTTCGGTCTCAAATGGTCGCATTCACAGGATTCCAAGGCGCATCCGGGAACCACGTTCAGTGCTTCGGTGAATTTCTCCAGCCCTTCGAACAGCAGGTACAACTCTACCTCTGTCCAGGACGCTTTGCAGAACCAGGCTTCTTCATCCATTTCCTATTCGAAGAATTGGAACGGAAAGTTCAACCTGTCAGTCAATGCGTTGCATAACCAGAACTCGCGTGACAGTTCATATTCCTTCACCCTTCCTAACTTGACTTTCTCCGTAACGAGATTTTACCCGTTCAAGAAAAAGAACCGCGTGGGAAAGGAAAAGTTCTATGAGAAATTCTCTCTCGGATACAGTACGACCTTGCAGAACCGAATCAATTTCAAGGCATCGGAATTCATGAAAGATGGATTTATGGACAAGTTCCAGAACGGAATGACTCACAATTTCCAGATAGGTCTGCCGAACTTTACGCTTGCAAAGTATCTGAACTTCACACCGAGTGTAAGCTATGGCCAGAACTGGTTCTTCAGGAAGACCGATTATGAATACAATCCGGAGACGGACAGGGTCGAATCGCATGATGCCGGACAATTCAGCACATTCGGCATAAGCCAGAACTACTCCGGAAGCCTGTCCATGAGCACCAGGCTTTACGGTATGTTCAATTTCGGAAAGGCGCATAAGATCCAGGCCATCAGGCATGTGGTCTCCCCTTCCATGTCATTCTCGTTCAGCCCTGAGAAAGGAACCTACGCGAACGGTTACAGGACATTGGTATATACGGACAAGGCCGGCGTGGAGAAGTCGTACGACTATAATATCTACAGCGGACAGCTGTACTCCCCTCCCGGAAAGGGCAAATCCGCGACAATGAGCCTTTCCATCGGCAACAACCTTGAAGCCAAGGTGCGAGACTTGCGCGACACGACAGGCGCGGGCGTGAAAAAAGTAAAGCTTATCGACCAGCTCAGCATCAACACGGGATATAACTTCCTCGCGGATTCATTGAAACTCAATAATATAGGAATTTCAATGTCGACTTCCGTATTCGAGAAGGTCGGCATCAGCGGAAACGTGAACTTCGACCCTTATGCAATCGACGAGCGCGGACGCAAGATCAACAAGTTCAATGTCCAGACGATGGGCTGGAACAAGCCGCTGCGGCTGACCAATGCCAGTGCATCATTGTCCTACTCGCTTTCAGGAAAAGGCGCCATCAACGGCAATGACGGTTCGAAGGCTGAAGGCGGCGACGGCGGCGCACAGCAGAACAGTGCGGATTATTACAGAAGAATATATTATCATCCTATAACCGGAGAATATATCCCTGGAGGTTGGTTGTATTATACGAATCCGAACATTCCATGGTCGGTCAATTTCAACTATTCGTTCTCTTACAGCAAGTCGTACCAATACACTAACGGCCAGCTGATTACGAACAACAGATATACGCAGACCCTGGGAGTTTCAGGCAATGTCAAACTGACACCGAAACTGTCATTGAACGCGACTACCGGATTCGACCTCATGGCGATGAAGATGACCACGACGCAGTTGAGCGCATCATACGACCTGCATTGCTTCAACATTCAGGTTTCATGGGTGCCGACGGGCACATGGCAGTCCTGGAGCTTCAGGATTGCAGCCAATGCCGCGGCTCTCTCCGACCTGCTTAAATTCAAGAAGAGCACCAGTTATTGGGACAGATAGTGTTTGGTTTTTAAATATTATTTCGTATATTTGTCGAATCAATAGGGAAACTCAAACGTTTCCCATCTGTTGTTTGGCTGTTATTCGGATAGTCAATTCCGGAAACGGCAATTTCATCAAAGTAGATTTTTATCATTGTACAGTAGTACTCAAATACATTTTATTATATGCCACACACTCTTATAGAGTTGAGTTCAATGACTGAAGAGCAGCTCAGAGCCCTTGGTAACGAACTTAAAATCAAGAAGGCTAAGGATATGGACCTTATGGAACTCGGTTATGCGATTCTGGATGAAGAAGCTAAAATTGCATCTAAAGTTCCTGACCCGGAGCCGTCCCAGAAGAAGAAAAGGGGCCGCCCTCGTAAAGAGGAGACAGCGAAGAAGCCGGCAGAGACTCCAAAACCTGCAGCGGAACCTGTTGTAGAGGCCAAACCTAAAGCAAAGCTAGGACGCCCGGCGAAAAAAACAACTGAAACCAAGCCGACGACACAGAAACAAGCAGGTGAAGTGCCTGCCAAGGAAGTAAAGAAGGTTCAGGAGACACCTGCAGAGCAGCCTGCACAGAAGAAACGTGGCAGAAAGCCGAAAGATCAGGAGAAAGCTGCCGCTCAGGAGCAGGTCAAACCTGTTGCTGAGGTAAAACCTGAGGCCGTTCCTGCCAAGCCACAGGTCAAGCCAGAGGATAATGCTCCTAAGGCACAGCCTGCACAGCAGCCTAAGGAAGAAATCGTATATGCTGACAGGCATAAGATCGTGCTGCCTCCTCTTCCTCCGAAAAAAAAGAAATTCAACAGCAATAATCCTAACGGAAACAACAATCAGGTTCCGGCGCAGAACGGCAACAACGCCAACAACGGCAATAATGTCAATGCACAGCAGCCGAAGCCTCAGAACAATGCAAATCCGGAGCAGCAGCGCCCGGCACCGAAGCCGAAGATCGAGTTCGAGGGAACCGTAAGGGCTACGGGTGTTCTGGAAATCATGCCTGACGGTTATGGATTCCTCAGGTCATCTGATTACAACTATCTGAACTCTCCTGATGACATCTACGTGTCCCAGAGCCAGATAAAGAACAATGCCCTGAAGAACGGCGACACCGTTACAGGAGAAATCCGTCCTCCGAAAGAAGGTGACAAGTACTTCCCTCTCGTGAAGATTGATTTTATCAACGGACGTACTCCGGAATTCATCCGTGACAGGGTTCCGTTCGATTTCCTGACTCCGCTTTTCCCTGATGAGAAGTTCAATCTTCTCGGACATGGACACGAACATGATCTCTCATGTCGTATCGTGGATATGTTCACCCCTATCGGAAAGGGACAGCGCGGACTTATCGTGGCACAGCCGAAGACCGGTAAGACCGTATTGCTCAAGTCAATAGCAAATGCCATCGCGGACAATCATCCGGAGGTATATGAAATCGTGCTACTGATCGACGAGCGTCCTGAGGAGGTTACCGACATGAGCCGCAGCGTTAAAGCCGAGGTCGTGGCTTCCACATTCGACGAGCCGGCAGAAAGACACGTGAAAGTGGCCAACATGGTGCTTGAGAAAGCGCGCCGTCTGGTAGAATGCGGTCATGACGTGGTAATCCTCCTGGATTCCATCACCCGTCTTGCACGTGCCTACAATACTGTACAGCCTGCCTCCGGAAAGGTTCTTACCGGAGGTGTGGATGCCAACGCATTGCAGAAACCTAAGAGATTCTTCGGTGCGGCACGTAACATCGAGGGCGGCGGTTCTCTGACAATCCTTGCCACGGCATTGACAGATACCGGTTCCAAGATGGACGATGTGATTTTCGAGGAGTTCAAGGGTACCGGCAACATGGAGCTTCAGCTGGACAGGACTCTTGCCAACAGGCGTATTTTCCCTGCTGTCAATGTGGTTCTTTCAAGTACCCGACGTGATGACCTTCTCTACTCGCCTGACCAGGCTCAGCGCATCTGGATTCTCAGGAAACTGCTTGCAGAGATGAATGCTACCGAGGCCATGAATTTCATGATTCAGCTCATGGACCAGTATCAGACCAATGAGGATCTTCTGGACAACATGAACAAGGTCTCTCCGATGGATGCCAAGAACTACGACTATTAGTCGCAGCATGACAATAAAAAAACCGCCGATAGCAATACCGGCGGTTTTTTATTGTGTTTTATCTGCTAATACTCGTCCCAGGACTTGATCTGGATGTCATCCATTGACATTGAACAGAACGCTCTGATGAACGCTGTCGCCAGACGGGCATTGGTAAAGAGCGGAATATTGCTGTCGATGGAATTGCGTCTGATCTGGTAACCGTTGTAAAGCTCTTCTTCGCTGAAGTTCTTAGGGATATTGATTACCATGTCAGCCTCCTTGTTGCGGATCATGTCGAGTGCTGACGGGAACAGATTGGCCATTGCCGGATTCTTGGCTTCTGCCGGCCAAAGTACACGCTGGCAAGGTATGCTGTTCTCTATGAAATACTTGTATGTGCCGCCTGTAGCATAAAGCTCATAACCTTTCTCTGCAAGCATCTTGCATGCTGTAAGCATATCAGCCTTCTGCAAGGCATCACCGGTAGAGAGCAAGATACGTTTCGCAGGAATCGTATTGCCGACAGATAGGATGGACTTGAGAAGGGCCTCATCCAGGTTATCACCGATACATCCCACCTCGCCGGTAGATGACATGTCCACGCCCAGCATAGGGTCAGCTTCCTCCAGACGAGCGAATGAGAACTGCGAGGACTTCACACCCACGTAATCCAGGTCAAATGCACTCTTCTGAGGTGCAGCTGGATGTTTCTCCAGCATCACCTTGGTAGCAAGCTCGATGAAATTGATTTTCAGCACCTTGGAAACGAACGGGAAGCTTCGTGATGCACGCAGGTTGCACTCGATGACCTTGATCTTGTTCTCTTTGGCGAGGAACTGGATATTGAAAGGACCGGAAATCTGAAGCGCACCTGCAATCTTGCGGGCAATCTTCTTGATTCTGCGGACTGTCTCCACGTAAAGTTTCTGAGGAGGGAACTGGATCGTGGCATCGCCGGAGTGCACGCCGGCATACTCGATATGCTCTGAAATTGCGTAAGCGAGGATTTCACCGCCATCCGCAACAGCGTCGAACTCGATTTCCTTGCAGCGGTCCATGAATTTGCTGATGACCACAGGATGCTCCTGAGACACGTCGGATGCCAGAGAGAGGAAATGCCTGAGCTGCTCCTCATCATAGCAGACGTTCATGGCAGCGCCAGAAAGCACATAAGACGGACGCACAAGCACAGGGAAGCCTACCTTGTCGATGAACTTGTCCACGTCATCCATTGTCGTAAGCTCGCTCCATTCAGGCTGGTCCACACCGAGGGAATCCACGATGCTGGAGAACTTGTTCCTGTCCTCAGCCTTGTCAATGTCCTTCGCCTTGGTTCCGAGGATAGGAACGCCGTTCTTGTCTAGCCTGAGCGCCAGGTTGTTAGGAATCTGTCCGCCCACGGAAACCACGACGCCA
>OHLB01001232.1_pt1 | contig 9463 bp, 8 predicted proteins | sample 1569021 | NCBI WGS metagenome assembly OHLB01 (sample SAMEA3879592, study PRJEB24766) | human gut metagenome | biome: human-associated habitat; feature: feces | place: USA | collected 1985/1987 | reverse complement strand
CAAGAAAAGGAGAGAAAGCCAAAGCTTTCTCTCCTTACACAGGGTCAGGTCAAATTACTTGACGAGATTGAGGGTGACGTGATCGGTGCTGGCGAGCTTGCTGAAGTCGTTGTCGATGGTGATCTCGCCCTTGACGATCTTCTCGAACATGGCCTTGTACTGGTCAACGGTCCAGTTCTTGAGGCTCCAGGTGTCGGTCGGCAGACCAACAGCGCCCTCGGCCGCGCCCAGGGTGGTGAGCTTGCCGCCGTAGTTGGCCCAATCGCTGCCGTAAGCGGCGGTCAGAGCCTGCTGAGCAGCCTCGCCGATGCCCTTGAGGGCGGAAGTGATGACGGTGTCGGAGGTGTAGGACTGGTCGACGTCCACGCCGATGACAGCCGCGTCGTTCGCGGAAGCAGCAGCGGTGATGGAGTCGAAGATAGAGCCGCCGCAGGAGAAGATGACCTCGGTGCCGTTCTTGTACCAGCCGGAGGCCAGGGTCTGCAGCTCAGCGGAGGGCTGGAAGCTCTCGCCGTATTTCCAGGTGTAGTTCATCTCGACCTTGACGTTCTTTTCGGCTGCAGCAGCCTCAGCGCCCTGAACGTAACCGTAGCCGTAACGGCAGCAGGCATCGTTCGTGCCGCCGCCACCGCCGCAGAAGCCGAGCTTGGTGTAGCCTTCCATGACGGCAGCATAGCCGGCCAGGTAGCCGCACTGCTCTTCACGGAAGCTGATGGCAGCGAGGTTGGTCACGCCGTCGACGGGCGAACCGTCAATGAACACGAACTTGGTGTCCGTGAATTCCTTCGCGGCCTTCTCGAGGGCAGCGCCCTGCAGGAAGCCGGCGGCCACAACGACCTCTGCGCCGTTGTCGACAGCGGCCTTCATGGCGTCGTAACGATCGTCATCAGTGGCCTTGTCGCCGTTGGCGGGCTTATAGTACTTGTAGGACTTGCTGTTGGCATTGGCGTACAGCTTCACGCCATCGTAAGTGCCCTGGTTGAAGGACTTGTCCTTCAGATCGCCCACGTCGGTGACGAACGCGACCTGATACTTGCCATCGCTGGACGTCATTTCGTCCGGGATGTCGTCTGCCTTCATAGCCGTTTTTTTGCCGTCGTCTTTCTTGCCCGTGTCCTGATTGTCCTTGGGACCGCAGGCGCACAGCGCAAAGACCATGACGAGCGCGAGGAGCAGAGCAACGAGCTTCTTCATGTTCATGCTATTTTTTCCTCCATTAAAATTTTACCCGACATTCGGGTGGTTTTTTGTTGTGTTTTCACAACTGTCTTTAGTATAACACGCGCCGGAATTGCAAGCAATCCTATTTGTTTCGAAAATATAAAAAAAATATAAACAAATCGGGCATCTGTCCTTGTTTCGCGGACAGATGCCCTTGTGTTACAGATTTGCCATATTGACGGCGGTGTCGAGCGCGATCGTAATCATCTGCACGAAGGAGTTCTGCCGCTGCTCGCTCGTGAGCTCCTCGGCGCGGTAGATGTGATCGGAGATCGTGAACAGGCCGAGCGCGCGCTTGCCGGCGCGGGCGGCATTCATGTACAGGCCGGCGGCCTCCATCTCGACGGCGAGCACGCCCATCTTCTTCCACTGATCCGGACCGTCGCTGCCGTCGTCGTAGAAGTTATCGGCCGAGAGCACGTTGCCAACGTGCAGCGTCACGCCATTGGCGGCCGCCGCGGCGACGGCCTGGCTGAGCAGCGTGTAGTCCGCGATGGGCGCGAACGTGCCGTTGAGGCCGAACTGGTGCGCAAAGTTGGAGTCCGTGCACGCGCCCGCACCGGCGACGACGTCCATCAGGTTCAGGTCGTCCGCGAGCGCGCCGGCCGAGCCGACGCGGATGATGTTGTCGACATCGTAGAAGTTGTACAACTCCCAGCTGTAGATGCCGATCGACGGGATGCCCATGCCGGAGGCCATCACGGTCACGGGCACGCCCTTCCACGTGCCGGTGTAACCCTGCACGCCGCGGACGTTGTTGACGAGCACGGGATTTTCCAGAAAGGTCTCGGCGATGAACTTCGAGCGCAGCGGGTCGCCGGGCATGAGCACGGTCTTGGCGATGTCTCCGGCTTTGGCTGCGATATGCGGCGTGGGAACAGGCATGATACTACCTCCGTTTTTCTATTTTTTTCAGGTTTGGCCGCGCGCGGCGGCCAGTTTTATTTTAACCGCAAAAAATGCAAAAGTCAAATTGCAACGGCCCTGCGCCTGTGGTAGAATGTTGGGGAAAAACAGCGACATACGGGAGGCGGCACCATGAGCGACGTCATCACCATCGGCATCGCCGGCGGCACCGGCAGCGGCAAGACCACCATCACGCGGCGCATCCTCGACGAATTCGGCGGCGATGTGAGCGTGCTGTACCACGACAATTATTACAAGCGGCACGACGACATTCCCTTCCCCGAGCGCAAAAAGCTCAACTACGACCACCCGAATGCGTTCGACACGCCGCTGCTCGTGCAGCATCTCGACGCGCTGCGCGCCGGGCAGGCGATCGAGTGCCCGACATATGACTACACGGTGCATAACCGCGCGGCCGAGACCATTACGGTCACGCCGGCCAAGGTCATCGTCGTCGAGGGCATCCTCATCTTTGCCGAGCCGGAGCTGCGCGAGCGGCTGGACATCAAGCTCTTTGTCGATACGGACGCCGATGTGCGCATCCTGCGGCGCATCGTGCGCGACGTGCGCGACCGCGGCCGCGACCTGGAGTCGATCGTCACGCAGTATCTGACCACGGTCAAGCCCATGCACGAGATGTTCGTCGAGCCGTCGAAGCGCTATGCCGATATTATTATCCCCGAAGGCGGGCATAATCAGGTTGCGCTCGATTTTGTCATGGAGCGCATCCGGGCCTATGTAAAGGAGCGGGATTAAATGGCCAAACTCTACTTTAAATACGGCGCCATGGGCTCGTCGAAGTCCGCACAGGCTCTCATCACGCAGTTCAACTATGAGGAGCTGGGCATGACGGTCTGGCTCATCAAGCCGTCGGTCGACGACCGCGACGGGGCGAACATCATCCGCTCGCGCATCGGCCTGCAGCGCGAGGCGCAGGTCATCCACCCGGACGAGGACATCATCGCCACGTTCGCCCGTGCGGGCCACGCCGATGTCATCATCGCGGACGAGGCGCAGTTTTTCTCCCCCGAGCAGATCGACCAGCTGCGCCGCATCGTTGACGAGCAGAACATCCCGGTGCTGTGCTTCGGCCTGCGGACGGATTTTCTCACGCACTTTTTCCCCGGCGCGCGGCGGCTCATGGAGCTGGCCGATTCCATCACGGAGATCAAAACCGTGTGCGCCTGCGGCCGCAAGGCGACGGTCAACGCCCGCATCGACGGCAGCGGCCGCGTCATCACCGAGGGCGGGCAGATCCTCCTCGGCGGCAACGACAGCTACGTCGCCATGTGCCACAAGTGCTGGGTGGACAAGATCCGCGCGCAGAAGGAAGCAGAGGGCAAATGAACCGCCGCGCCAGCCGTATCCTGACCGTCTGCGCCGGTGCGTGGCTGCTGGTCATCTGGGGACACTCGTGCCTGCCTGCGGCGCAGAGCGGCGCCGAGAGCGGCGCACTGCTGGTCGTGGTGCAAGATCTGCTGCCGCGGATGACCGACCATGTGCTGCGCAAATGCGCGCACTTTGCCGAGTACGCCGTGCTCGGCGCGCTGACGGCCGCCGCGCTGCGCACGAGCGCGCATTTTTCGTGGCCGCGCGCGCTGCTGCCAGGCCCCTTTGCCGCGCTGTGCGACGAGACGATCCAGCTCTTCGTCCCCGGCCGCAGCGGCCAGATCGCGGACGTCTGGCTCGACACGGCGGGCTACCTCACCGGCGCGCTGCTGACACTGCTGATCTTCCGCCTGTGCCGGAAACAGCCGAAAGCCTGAAAAACAAAAACCCCGGGAGCCTGTGCACGACACACAGATTCCCGGGGTGATTTTTATGCCTTATGCCTTCACGCGGCAGACGAGCGCGCCGTTCTCGGCGTCCACGACGAGCGTGTCGCCGGCGTGCAGGTCGCCGGAGAGGATGGTGCGGGCAATGAGCGTCTCGGCGTGGCTCTGCAGGTAGCGCTTGAGCGGGCGCGCACCATAGGCCGGGTCGTAGCCGTTTTGGATGATGAGCGCCTTGGCGGCGTCGGTCATCTCGAGGTTCAGCGTGCGGTCAGCCAGGCGGCTGCGCAGACCGGCGACGAGGTTGTCAATGATGTGCGACAGGTTGTCGCGCGTGAGCGGACGGAACATGAGGATCTCATCCAGCCGGTTGAGAAACTCCGGCCGGAAGGCGCGGCGCAGCTCGCCCTGCACGTGCTCGCGCGCGTCCGCGGTGATCTCGCCGTCCGGGCCGATGCCGTCGAGCAGGTACTGGCTGCCGAGGTTCGACGTGAGGATGATGATCGTGTTCTTGAAGTCCACCGTGCGGCCCTGACTGTCCGTGATGCGGCCGTCGTCGAGGATCTGCAGCAGGATGTTGAACACATCCGGGTGCGCCTTTTCGACCTCATCGAACAGCACGACGGAGTACGGTTTGCGGCGCACGGCCTCGGTAAGCTGGCCGCCCTCGTCGTAGCCGACGTATCCGGGAGGCGCGCCGATGAGACGCGAGACGGAGAATTTCTCCATGTACTCGGTCATGTCGATGCGCACCATGCTGCGCTCATCGTCAAACAGGCTCTCGGCCAGCGCCTTGGCCAGTTCCGTCTTGCCGACACCCGTCGGGCCGAGGAACAGGAACGAGCCGATCGGGCGGTTCGGGTCGCTGATGCCGGCACGCGAGCGCTGGATGGCCTCGCAGACCTTCTCCACGGCCTCGTCCTGACCGATCAGGCGGCGGTGCAGCACTTCGTCGAGGTGCAGCAGCTTCTCGCGCTCGCCCTCCATGAGCTTTGCCACCGGGATGCCGGTCCACTTGGCGACGATGCCGGCGATCTCCTCCTCGGTCACGGTGTCGTGCACGAGGGAGTTGTCGCTCTTGCGGCGCTCGGCCGCGGCTTCGGCCTCGGCGAGCTTCTTCTCGAGGTTCGGCAGGTCGGAGTACTGCAGGCGCGCGGCCTTTTCATACTCATAGTTGCGCTGGGCCTCTTCGATCTGGGCGTGCAGGTGGTCAATGTCCGCCTTGAGGGACTTGACCTCCTCGACGCTGTTCTTCTCGGCCTCCCAGCGGGCCTTCTGCTCGTTGAAGCGGTCCTTGAGCTCGGCGAGCTCCTGCGTGAGCTTTTCGAGCCGGTCGCGCGAGAGCTGGTCGTCCTCTTTCTTGAGGGCCATCTCCTCGATCTCCATCTGCATGATGCGGCGGCGCAGGTCGTCGAGCTCCGACGGCATAGAGTCGATCTCCGTGCGGATCATGGCGCAAGCCTCGTCGACGAGGTCGATGGCCTTGTCAGGCAGGAAACGGTCGGTGATATAGCGGTTGGAGAGCGTAGCCGCGGCGACGAGCGCGTTGTCGTGGATGCGCACGCCGTGGTAGATCTCGTAGCGCTCTTTCAGGCCGCGGAGGATGGAAATGGTGTCCTCCACCGTCGGCTCATCGACCTGCACGGGCTGGAAGCGGCGCTCGAGCGCGGCGTCCTTTTCGATATACTTGCGGTACTCGTCGAGCGTCGTCGCGCCGATGCAGTGCAGCTCGCCGCGGGCGAGCATCGGCTTGAGCAGGTTGCCGGCGTCCATGCTGCCCTCGGTCTTGCCCGCGCCGACGATGGTGTGCAGCTCATCGATGAACAGCAGGATGCGGCCCTCGCTCTTGCGCACTTCCTCGAGCACGGCCTTGAGCCGCTCCTCGAATTCGCCGCGGTACTTTGCGCCCGCGACCAGCGCGCCCATATCGAGCGAGAAAATGGTCTTGTCCTTCAGCCCCTCGGGCACGTCGCCGCGCACGATGCGCTGCGCCAGCCCTTCGGCGATGGCCGTCTTGCCGACGCCCGGCTCGCCGATGAGCACGGGGTTGTTCTTTGTTTTGCGCGAGAGGATGCGCACGACGTTGCGGATCTCCTGATCACGGCCGATGACGGGGTCCAGCTTCTGCTTGCGGGCAAGGTCTACCAGATCCTGACCATACTTCTGCAGGGCGTTGTAGGTTTCCTCGGGATTGTCGTTGGTGACGCGCTGGTTGCCGCGCACTGCTGTGAGCTGCTGCAGGAACTTATCTTTAGTGATGCTGAACGCACGGAACAACTCGGTGGTGTTCTGGGTCTGCTCGTCCAGCAGACCCAGGAACACATGCTCCACGCTGATATAGTCGTCCTTCATGGCCTTGGCTTCTCGGGCGGCGGCGCTGAGCACCTTATCGGCAGCCTGCGAGATATAGACCTTGTCGGGGTCACGGCCGGAGCCGGAGACCCGGGGCAAAGCCGAAAGCTTTTCGGCCACGGCGGCAGAAAAGCTGCCGGGGTCAACATTCAGCTTCTGCAGCAGCTGCGGGATCAGGCCCTGCTCCTGCGAAGCGAGGGCGTGCAGCAGATGTTCAGGTTCCAATTGATTGTGCTGGTACTCCACAGCCAGCTGCTGCGCTGCCTGCAGAGCCTCCAGCGTTTTCTGTGTATATTGATTGGTATTCATAAAGTCAAGCCTCCATTCATACCGGAAGGTTTATTTTAGCGGACACGATAGTCATCTGCTAAAAGTCCGGTGCGGAGATGCTGCCGAACGGGAAGCAGCGGCTATTCCTCAGTTGTTTCACGGTTTCAAGCACCTCCTGCCGAACTGGTTTTACTTGTTTTAGCACTCTATCTGTTCGACTGCTAAAACTATACTCCTGTTTTCCCACTTTGTCAATAGGGTTCATAAAAAGTTTGCAAATAGGAAAAAAGCGCCTGCGGGGGCTAAAAAAAGACCACCGCACAACGTTTGTGCGGTGGTCTTGCCTTTTTATATAAAGATATCAGCCCTGCTTTTTCCAGCGGCGCATCACGCCCATGCCCAGCGCATAGGGGCCGGTGTGCACGGCAATGGTGCAGCCGATCTGCAACAGGCCCACTTCGCACTGTGCGCCGGGGTACTTTGCACGCAGGGCCGCGCGGGTCTGCATCCACAGGCGCTTGCCTTCCTCTTCGTCGTAGCCGTAGCCTACGGTGATGCGGTAGTCGTCCGGGGTGCCGCCGTGGGCATCCAGATAGTTCATCAGCTGTTCCAGCGCTTTTTCAAAGCTCTTCTGTCGGCCGCGTGCCACGCCGCCGGAGAAGATCTCGCCATCCTTGAACAGGATCATCGGCTTGATGCCCAACATGTTGGCTGCACGGCCCGTCACCTTGCCAATGCGGCCGCCCTTGATGAGATAGTCCAGATTGCCTACCGTGAAGAAGATCTGGTTGGTAGCTTTCTCTGCTTCCAGCCATGTCACGGTCTCGTCCAGCGTGCAGCCTGCGTCCCGCATGGCCACGGCGTTTTCCACCATGGTGGACTCGGTAACGGTAGCCGCCGCGCTGTCAATGACCTCAATGCGGGCATCGGGGAAATCTTCCAGCACCAGATCCCGGGCATTGCGGGCGCTGCCCACACAGCCGCTCATCTTGCTGGTGAACACCAGACACAGCACATCCCGGCCAGCAGCAGCATGGGCACGGAATGCCTGCTCAAAGTCCTCAATGGAAGCAAGGCTGGTTTTGGGGTAGGCCGAAGGGTTGTCCACCATGAACTGGTAGAAGTCCCGCACGGCGATCTCCTTGCCTTCTTTGCGGTAGTGCTCGCCGTCCAGCGAGACATAGAAGGGCACGACCTCGATTTGGAGCTGTTTGGCAGTGTCCAGCGTCAGGTCGCATGCGCTGTCGGTAATGATATCAAACATCTGTGACGCTTCCTTTTCTGAATCATTCAGGAGCTTTGCAGGGGATCATACGTGGTGGATATAAGCCTCACGCTCGGCACCCACAGAGATGTAGGTGATCTTGCAGCCGACAGCCTTTTCCAGATATTCCACGTAATCGCGTGCTTCCTTGGGCAGGTCTTCCCACTTGCGGGCTGCGGTGATATCACAGTGCCAGCCGGGCAGGTACTCCACCACGGGCTGTGCGGTGTCCAGAGCTTCGCCCATGGGGAAGCGGGTGGTGGTGCTGCCATCGGTCAGCTTGTAGGCAGTGACCATGGGGATCTTTTCCATGTAGTCCAGCACGTCCAGCAGGGTCAGAGCAACTTCATCGCAGCCCTGGCAGAACACGCCGTAGTGGCTTGCCACCAGGTCGATGGGGCCAACGCGGCGGGGACGGCCGGTGGCTGCACCGTACTCGTGGCCAGCCTCACGCAGGTCGTGCTTTTCCTCTTCGGTCATAGCCAGCTCGGCAGTGAAGGGGCCGTCACCCACGCAGGAGGAGTAAGCCTTCATCACGCCGATGGAGTTGTGCAGCTTGTGGCCCGGGATGCCTGCGCCGATGGGAGCGTAAGCACCGATGACGTTGGAAGAGGTGGTATAGGGGTAAATGCCGAAATCGATGTCGCGCAGAGCGCCCAGCTGAGCCTCGAACAGGACCTTCTTGCCTGCAGCGTCTGCATCGGCCAGATACTGGCCCACATCGCAGATGTAATCCTTGAAGATGGCGGCATACTTTTCGAGCCATGCCCACATCTCATCCACGCTGATGGGAGCTGCGTTGTAGCTGCCCTCCATGACCAGATTCTTGGAATCTACCATGGTGACCAGGCGCTTCTTCACAGCGTCGTCCAGATGCAGCAGGTCGCCCATGCGCAGGGTCTTCTTCATGTACTTGTCGCCGTAAGCGTAGGCAATGCCGCGCTTGGTGGAGCCGAACTGTGCGCCGGTCTTGGACAGACGTGCTTCTTCCAGACCGTCCTGCTCCACATGGTAGGGCATGGTGATGGTTGCACGGTCGGAGATCTTCAGGTTTGCCGGGCTGATCTCAACACCCTGCTCCCGCAGCTTGTTGATCTCGCCGTCCAGATGATGCGGGTCGATGACCATGCCGTTGCCCATAACGCAGACCACGTTCGGACGCAGGATGCCGGAGGGCAGCAGATTCAGCACGAACTTGCCGCGCTCGTTCTTGACCGTGTGACCGGCGTTGTTGCCGCCCTGATAACGTGCAACGATGTCATACTCCTGGCTGATGAGGTCGACCATGCGGCCCTTGCCTTCATCGCCCCAGTTGATGCCTACGATCGCGCAATTTGCCATTGTATTGATCCTCCGATCCGGAGCGGGCCCGCTCTGCGAGTCCTGCTCAAATTTTTCAACCGAGTTATTATAGTCACATTTTCCGCCCATGAAAAGAGTTAATTTTGCATAGCTATCATTAGCATTACTTATGTCTTGTTGATTTTTGCGTCAAATTGAAATAATGCGCTATTCCGCTTCATTCAAGGTGTTTCGTCAATAGTGTCCAAAGTTGGGGCTCTGATATTGTTTCCTTTTTTCAGCACTTAGGACTTGCAATGTTGAGTCTCATGTGCAATAATTAGTTTGCTGTTATGAAGGTCACCACAAGATATAGTGTTATGTAAAGAACATACCA
>OHLB01001230.1_pt1 | contig 9471 bp, 10 predicted proteins | sample 1569021 | NCBI WGS metagenome assembly OHLB01 (sample SAMEA3879592, study PRJEB24766) | human gut metagenome | biome: human-associated habitat; feature: feces | place: USA | collected 1985/1987 | reverse complement strand
GGAAAGTCGGCTATCCAATCCCACAATCTTTGATCTCGCTCAAGGTCTCCAATGTTGGTAGCATTCATAATTTGATTGCGTAAAGCATCATAGTCTCGGATATGCGAGCGATCTGGCGATAGATAAAATGATGCTGTTTCCAAAATTGCAGCACGGGGCCAATATGGATAGACTTCACAGGTGTTCTGCTTCACCCCTGCGAAAAAAAGAGTAGTATTCTCAGCGCCAATATACTCTTGAATATATGAAATATGATTCTGACTTCGCTCCATAGTATAATAGTCATATCCACTTTGCAGCAACGCAAAGTAGATTGCCGATATTTCCGGAATATTTGAAATTGTAATCTGCTCTGCGGTTTGCATTTTCATCTATCTTACCTCAATTTACATCTGGTGTGTGTATACACATTATACCATAGTGATAAGAAAATTTTCAAGCGGTTTGTATTCTGTTACTGCCATTAGATAGGCTTCGGGATTGCCGTTGAGTATCAGATCGGCGTATGCAATCGGGTCATTGTAGATAAGATAATCAAGCTCTGACCGTTCATACATATTTCGGGCAACCTCGTTCTCAACGGCAATCGTATCAATCGCAATCATGCTGCCATCGGTGAATTTCAGTTCCACACAGCAATTATCCATATTGTAGGCACAAGATATTAAGGTTTTCATGGTATGTCCTCCATAATTCGAAATATAAAGCGAAAATCCCGTCTGACTTCCTGTTAGAAATCAGACGGGATTTGTCCGTATGCACCCCGGAAACCGTCAGCTAACAGTTGATAAGTAAATTAGTTCCTTATCACTGTTAAGCCAACGAGTAAAAGGCTTTTCATTAGCAGAAAATTAGCAGAGCTAATGAAAAGTGGAAGGTTCATTGTAAAATGCCCACCTTTCATTAGCTGGGAAGTGTACGTTTCCCTACGGATATTTGCTTGTTTAGCATTCGTGAACCAGACCATACAGCCGTAGCTGGTGTGATGGACAAATGTTTTCAATAGAAAAAGACCAGAGCTTTCTGCGAGAAAACTCTGGTCTATGTAACAGTGCGAATGGAAATGCGCATTGTCTTGTAAAAGGAAGGGGCTTATGGTATTCTTACGGGAGTAAAGGCACTGGATGCAAGGAACTTTGCGTGATTTTAGGAGTGTGCGATGGAAAAGAAATTTAATATTGTAGTCGGTGAAGATGGAACTGTAAAACTCCCAGATGCGGTTCTGGAAAAACTTGAAGTCAAACCCGGAGAGGAAGTTCGCTTCGAGGTAGATGACAATTTCTATGCAGTCAGGCTTCTATCGCGGATAGAAGCTGAACGCTTGGATTACTTGAATTGGATGCATAATAAACATTGCCCCTCTATTGAGGAAATGATTGCAGAGTCGAGAAAACAAGCCACTCAGAACATTGTGATCTCCCGTATCCTTGATGGGATGCCGGCAGAAAAAATCGCAGAAGGCTATGAAGTTTCACTCGATTATGTAAAACAGCTTACACATCAGCTGAAGATGGACATAGAGGAAGCTAAGGCGAAAAAACACAAAGAAACGGGATCATCCTAAAACAGATAGCGGCAGTTTTCCATATACGGAAAACTGCCGCTGTTTATGTATAGAGGCTTATAGGTTCTTTGCAAGATTTTTAATGAGTGTAGCCATAGAGGGGTCAGCCAGCAGTTTAGCAAGAGCTGCTGCCGCATCTGTATCGACTGGACTGGCTTTGGGAGTGGATTGCTCTGCGCGAGGGAGGGCTTCAGGCTCTGCACCATGATGCTGATAGAAGAAATCGTCGAATCGTTGTGCGTTCAAACGCCGATCATCATCCAGAATGTGTGCGTACTGCTCGGTGACCGTCGAAGCCTGTGCATGACCGGAATCGCCCTGCACGGCTTTGATATCGCCGCCGTTCAGCTTGAGCTTGTATGTAATGCTGGAGTGTCGGAAGCTGTGGAAAACCACTTTGGGGAGATCGTTTTCCTCAATCAGCTGCTTCAATGCACCGTTAATGGTGGATTGTTCGGTCGGCATTCCCAGCGGGCCGGCAACCACGAGATTATAGTCTGCATACTCTGCACCCAGTGCGTCCTTTGTCATGTCCTGCTCGGCTTTATAGTGGACAAGCATTTCAGCAACTGTTTTGGGGAGAAAAATGGTTCGGATACTGCTGTCTGTTTTAGGGCTTTTCAGAACCTGGACCGTGGTGCAGCGGGAACTCAGCGAGGGAAAACGAGTGATGACATTTTTATTTTCCAAGGCGTTCAGCGAAGCAATATCTACACGCTGCAATTCCTTATTTATGTAAATGGAGGCTCGCCCGGCTTCAATGCTTTCGGGGGAGATATCCACACAATCCCATGTCAGACCGAGCAATTCCCCTAAGCGCAGGGAACAAGAGAAGGAGAGGTTGATGCAAAGCCGGAGCCGTGGATCATCACAGACTTCTAAGGCATGGAACAGGGTCTCGGCAGTCCAGATATCACGCTTCTTTGCAGTGTATTTGGGCAAGGTGGCATAAATACAGGGATTCTTTTCCATGAGTTCCCACTTTACAGCCTGCTCAAAGGCACTTCTCAAAATTTTGTGAACCGAACGAACCGTGCCGGGAGAAACGTATTGATGCTGACGCTTTCCACACATAGGGTCAACGGCTTCGTATTTAAGCAGCCGCTGATAATATCCCTCAATTACGCGGGTGGTGAGATCTTGCAGCTTCATTGAGCCGATAAGCGGTTCTATGTAGTTTGAAATCAGTGCAGTGTTTGATTGATAGGTTGAAAGTGCCCATTTGGTTCTTCCGTACAGGGTGACGTATTCTTTAAGCAGGTCTTTTAGAGTTCGGCACTGGGGTGCCACAAAGGTACCGACGGATTCTTTGTATTCGACCTCTTTCTTACGGTTTTTGGCATCTGCAAGGTCGGTAAAGGTTTCCCATTTCTGCTTTAGCGTTCCATTAGTGTGTTTGTAGGTATAGACAACGCAGTATCGGTTATTGCGTTTGACAATGCTAGCCATTATACATCCTCCTCTACTTTACGTTTGGACTTCAGAACTTCATCGAAAGCATCTTTTTGGATGCGTTTTACCCTTCCCAACTTCATCGTTGGAATTCCTTCTTTGAGAACCCACGAGTCAAGTGTTGGGCGGCTGATTCCGTAGAAAGCCTGAATTTCCTGAAAACTGTAGTATTTCCCATTCTTGGGACATTGCAGTTTTAGCGGCGGCTCCTCATGCGTTTCTTTTTTCGGTTTTTGAAGTTGGTATGTAGATTGGCTTTTAAGCCATGCCTTAAAACTTTTTTTGGTAATGCGCGGCCTGTCGGCCACGCGCTCAATGACGAAACAATCTCGGTATTTTTTGCAATCAAGAATCCCATAAACATTCTTGCGTGGGATACCGAGTAGTTTTGCCATTTCCGGGATGGAGATGGTTTGCGCTTCAATCTCCCGGTCACGCTCACGGTCGGCTGCTGTGCGGTAGCGACTTTGTGATCGGTACCACCGCTCAAAGTCCTCTTTGGGAATTCTCATACAGAAGTCTGCCGTTTCTGTTTTCAACTTGCCCTGTCGGATGAGTGTATAGATCGTTTCGGGTTTCACCTTCAATATCTCGGCGGCGTCAGGAACGGAATAGGACCGTTTGCAAAGTTCCTCGCCCGGTGGCGAACCATTGACCTTATGATATTTGACCTGATTGGCATACCATTTCTCAAAGCTGGAAATAACGATACGCCTTTTGTCGTTTATCAGAATGACTTCAAAGAGATTCTTATGAAGTAGCCAATAGCTGTCTGTTTTGCCAAGGCCGAGAAGCTGCCGCATCTCACGAACCGACATGGTGGTTTTGGTAGTGGCAGGTTCAGCTTTTCCGTATAAGGGAGCCGAAGTATTCCGCATATCATCCATGAAAGACACCTCTCTATCTATGTAAAAGTTTAGCCGGGATTTCTCATCCCGGCTAAAGAATAGCAGATTTCGCGTGAAATGTTGAGGATGTCAAACAGCAGGATTGCGTTCAACAGTGCCATCATTGAGCCATGCTTCAAAGCTGGCTTTGGAAATACGGTAAGCGCCGCTTACCTTGAACCAGCGGAATTCGTTCTGCTTCAGCAGACGGTAGACAGTGGGACGGCTTAGGAGCAGCATTTCCATCAGGTCTTCTACGGTATAGCAGCGGCTGTCCTTTGCTGTGGAAACAGGGGAGGAAACCGAGTTGGGCGAAGGTTCTTCATGGATAATCATTGGATAATACCTCGTTAAATATACTTAAAGTTAAAACTTGAGCGGCAATGCAGCCCGGCGGCTGCCACCATTATAAATAGTATAGACCTGCTGAAGGTACTTCGTCTTGCCGGGAAGGCTTACGCCTGCGGTTCGTGCAAGGCGAAAAATCGTGAATGCATCGACCTGCCGCAGTTTGGCAATCAGACGGCTTTTACTGTATTCGGAGTGGTACAGTTCTACAAAGCGGCAGATGCCGAGCAGATTTGCAGAACTCATGGAATCAGGTTCTCCGTCCCACGCATTCAGCAAAACATCAAGGGATTCGATATACAGTTCAGGACCAAGCCGGATGAATTCGTGATAGGCGGTTGCGATGCAGCTGATCCGCTGCTTGCCTCGGCCCTCTTCAAAAGAAAGATGAACGCCAGCCAATTCGGTGGCCTGCTGGAATGCAACGGCAGCAGGCTCCCCTGCAAAAATCAGGGCATGGAGCTTCTGTCCTGCACTCAGCCGTTCCGAAATGCCTGTCTGCTGTGCAAACAGGAGGGCTTCTTCTCGTTCTGTCATACCAAAATAAACCTTGCAGCGAATCTGCAAATCTTCGCCGCCGTTCAGAAATTTCCGTGCAGCGATGGTGTTCTGTCCGTCCATCACATAGTAGTGACCATCCCGGAAGCTGATCTTCGGCTCATTGGCAACCCGCTCGTCAAATTCTTTTGCGATGCGGGCAACACGAGCGGGGTGAAGAGCACGCTGATAAGTGTCGCGCGGCACGATCAGTTCGCTGCTGTTCAGGCACATCTCATGGTAAGGTTTTACAACTGCGTTCATCATAAAGGAACCTCCTTCTTCTTTTGCAGAAAATCAATTCCTGATTGGATAATCAAACCGATTTTCTTCTTTTCGTTATCGGATAAGTGAAAACTGGAATACCGTTCATAACAGATATTCCAGCGGAACATAAGCGATTGAAGTGCATCATCCAGTTCTGCGACCATGAACTCAACAGAAGATTCTGTTGGGGTGGAGAGCATCCTTTCCGATATCTGCTCAATGCTATGTAAATCGCCTTTTGTGTGCTTGGTGAGAGCAGGGGGCTGACTGTTCAGCACACGAAGATTCTGAAACTGCTGGGAGAGCAGCTCTTTTGCAGCGGCGAGAACATCCTCCTGCGGAGGAGCCGTAAGGTATTTTCGGAATGACTTATACCCAATGAAGCCAAAGCTGTATTGCAGACACACTGACACTTGCCGCATTTCATATTTGGACAGGTGCCCAAGGTAGCTTAACACTCTGGATTTATCTGCGGGGCGCGGACTTTCGCAAATCGCCATAGATGGCGCACTCAAAAAGCGATTGTGCAGAATAAAATGCGTCGGCATATTTCGCTTTTTGATCTGTGTTGTCAGCGGAACGACCAGAAGAACATTGGAATAAAAATTACCGTCATCGTTCTGGACAACAATGGCAGGTCGGATGCCGCCTTGTTCGGAACCGCTGTAAGGATTCAGATCCATCATGTAGACATCCCCGCGCTTGTACATCCAGTTTGCGGGCATAGGCGGATACTTTTTCTCTTTTTTGCCTCGTGTTGCCAATTTGGATTTCTCCTTTCTATCCGTATATGTAACAGTGGACTGCTCGCACAGCCCACCCTACTATCTCAAACAGCAAATTGCTGTGATTTATAGTTCTATACCTTTCCGTATTTGTCCCCGACATCCCCGGAAAACGAAAACTCAGTTTTCGTGTGGGAAATCTTTCAGCCGTCCGGCAGCGTACCGAATCCATAGGGTTCTCACCTCTCCGTGGTTCTCACCGAGCTGCCCGAAGGCAGAAGTATCATTATTCTGTGATGGCTCTTAGCTATGGAGAAGCTGTCATCCATTTACCGTCAACCTACCGCTCATTCCCTCAGTGGGAGATCATCGCATTTGTTACGGACGTGGCTCATCATCACAGGAACGTGACTGAAGAATGCGTGTTCAATTTTCAAGGGGCGGGATAGCTTGAGGGCTGCTTTGAACGCTTTCCGAAGCTATGGCTGTATTGTAACCGATGCGGAACGAAATGAACAGGAACTCAGAGTTCACAATTTTTGAGGAAAATAGGAAGTATCGTTCCTGTTTCTCGATGAGCCGTTAAAAATATATTTCTTGACTTTATGTAAGAAATGAAGTATTATACTCGTAAGAAACTAACTTACGAGTATATAAATTCGATAAATACACTTTGGGGAGGGAACAAAATGAGCCGATTTTACTGCCGCGATGAGGAACTTCGGAAGTTAAACAAACGATATGAGAATGGAAAGTTTGAATGCGTTGTCATTTACGGCAGACGCCGTGTTGGAAAAACTGCGCTGATCAATGAATTCTGCAAGGATAAACCGACCATTTTCTTCTCTGCCTTGAATACGACCGGAAAAGAAAATCTGGAAGCCTTGTCCAAGGCAATCATGAGTTTTGAACGACCCAATGCAGAATCATCTCCGGAATTTACAACCTACGATGCAGCATTGGACGAACTGACAGCTCTCTCCAAGGAGCAGCGGATCGTATTTGTAATTGATGAGTATCCTTATCTTGCAAAGGCTAAACCCGCTATTTCCGCAATGCTTCAGCACATCATCGACCATAAATGGACAGATTCCCAAATGTACCTGATCCTGTGTGGCTCGTCCATGAGTTTTATGGAAAGTCAGGTTTTGGGCAAAGAAAGCCCTCTGTATGGGCGCAGAACAGCGCAATTCAAGATCATGCCGCTGGATTACAAGGAAACAGCGGTGTTCCATCCGAATCTGTCCGAGGAAGATAACGCCCTGATTTATGGCATCACAGGCGGCGTTCCGCATTATATCAACAAATTGGATGTTCGGGACAGCGTAGATGAAGCACTGATGGAAAACTTGTTTGACCGTTCCAGCTACCTCTATGAGGAACCGGCCAACCTGTTAAAGCAGGAGCTGCGTGAGCCAGCAATTTATAATGCAATCATCAAGGCAATTGCAGAGGGGGCTTCTCGCCTGAATGATATCACCACGAAAGTTGGTGAAGAAAACTCTGTGGTGGCGAAGTACCTCAAAACGTTGATAGACCTTGGAATCGTCAAAAAGGAAACGCCGATCACTGAGAAACCGGGCAAAAAAACGATCTATCTTCTGGCAGACAATTTTTTTCGTTTTTGGTACCGTTTTGTGCCGGTCAATGCAAGTGCCATTGATTCGGGGCGGATCGCAAAGACCTACCCCCATGCGGTGAAGCAGTATTTTCCAGACTATATGGGTCTGATTTTTGAGAAGATGTGCCAAGACTACTTGCTCTATTATGCGAATGATCTTCCTATCGAGTTGAGTGAGATTGGGCAGTGGTGGGGAACCGACCCTCAAAAAAAGAAGCAGATACAAATCGATATTGTCGGTAGGCCGGTTGAGGGCAATGACTATATCATCGGCTCCTGCAAATATCGCAATGAAAAAATCGGTTTGGACGAACTGGAACTGATTCGGGAATATGCAGCAGTCTTTGGGAAAGGAACAAACTACCACTACTACATTTTCTCGAAAGGCGGATTTACGGACGGACTACTTCAGGCACAGGAACGCGGAGAAGTACAGCTGCTTACCCTTGCCGATATTTTTGAATAACACAAGAAACGCTCTTGTCGGTGTAAAACCGGCAGGAGCGTTTCTTGTTGAAGTGATTATAAAAGACCTTTGATTTTTTCAAGATGATCTATAGCGGCTTGCAGTTCATTTTGAAACTGATCCCTAGAAGGATCTCGGCCCAAAAGAAGATAATCCATACTGACATGGAAGTATTCTGCAATATCGATCAGGATTTTTACAGAGCCATTGGAGCTTCCCCTTTCAAGATCGCCGAGGTGGCGATGGGAAACACCAAGTTTTTCAGCAAGTTTTTCCTGCGATAACTTCGCATTTGTACGCAAAGTAAAAATACGGTTACCAATAGCATTCGGATCAAAACTCATGTGTGACCTCCAAATTTTCGATAAAGCGTGAGAAGTCGAAAACTCGGAGTTGCTACGGATATCTAGCCGCTTGGGGCATCCACGAAAAACGGACAAACATAAAGCCTGCTCCTTTTTACGGGAGCAGGCTTCCTGAAGGCTAAAAAAATAGCCGGACAACAACCAACTGAGGGATCTTCAAAGAAAATCTCTCAATCAGCTGTTGCCCGGCTATTTGGAGCACGTTTCATACATTGCCTTGCGGCAATGGCCCGTTGCTCGGAGCGAACAGTCCATATTCAGGGTGCAATGCACCCGTATTTGTTAAAATGACTGGAAAATCACCGGCATCTAAATGCCAGATCAAGTCTCAGGGTTTCTTTGCATCTATTGCACTTCACTTGTAGTATACCTGAACACCCCTCGATTTTTTGGTATAACTTATTTCCACAAACAGGGCAAAATCTCCAGCCTATGCTAAATTCTGCCTGCTGTGTAGTAGTCGGTGCTTTACCGGCAAAGGGACGGTTCTTTAACTGAATCATATTCATTCTCCAAATCGCATGATGTCCAATGGATGGCAGTGGATGGGTTTGCCTTTTATAACCTGCATCTGCTGCAGTCTGATCCTGATTGCAGACCAAGAAACCCCAATCCGTCGAGCCATCTCCAGAATTTTTTCATAGTTAGGGTCAGACACTGATTTGTACAGAATCCCATTTGGCAGAGTCAACGCTACACGTTCTATTTCGGCATTGATCAGAAATGTTGGCATCAGCAGCTCTGCTGCAAGGGTATCCGCCTGCCATTCTTCCCACGAGGGCTTTCCGTTTCTCTCCCGATAGGCAATGTGCCCACGGCACTTGACTGCTTTTCCGTAGTCGTTCGGAAACAGATCAGCCAAAATCTGATGTGCTGCTTCATGCGCTATTGTGAAATTCCGGCATCCAGTGCATCTGTCTGCCGCAAGAGCAGAATCGATTACGATATCCCTCGGCATAAATACTTCAACAAGCTTTGTTCCATCCTCAAGGGTTGCGGTGAAGCTACATCTCTGGAAAACCGTTAATCCAAGGATGTGACCATCGCTACACAGCGGCAACATCTTCAGATTCAGTCCAAGAACAGAATTTGCAAACTGCTCTGGGTTAATAGGAGCGGGGTCATTTTTGCTTATTCCGAAGAGTGCATAGTACATTTCAATATATTTGCCTGCTATGCACGAGAGTTCTGCACGCGATAAGTATCTTGCCATTATGAAGCCCTACCTTCTGATGTGGC
>OHLB01001221.1_pt1 | contig 9515 bp, 7 predicted proteins | sample 1569021 | NCBI WGS metagenome assembly OHLB01 (sample SAMEA3879592, study PRJEB24766) | human gut metagenome | biome: human-associated habitat; feature: feces | place: USA | collected 1985/1987 | reverse complement strand
ATTTCTCTTAGCTGTTCAACCAGCCATTTATATTTGATCGCCATATATTTTAGTTCCTCTTTCTTAGGTTAGAGCGTGTTTGAAAAAGCATTCCTGCAATCTGCCGCGCCACTCTGGTTTTTTTATTTTGCTGAGATAGTTATTTCATAAAATTTTCACATGAATTATTTATGATTTCCCAATAAACCTTCTGCTTTTTCACTTTTAAAACCCAAAATATTATACCTTTTTTCAAATGATCAAACCTTCTTTTCCCAGCTTAGACAGTTTGCCAAATCGAAAAACATAGAAAAAGGTGTAATATTTTTCACAAAATCATAAGAAAACAAACTTTCTAAATGAGAAATCATAAAATATCACCCCTTTTCCTGCCTGAAGTCCATTATAATATAAATTTGTCTGCATTTCACTATGAAAACCAACAAATTTGTATTGTTTGAACTGACGAAACGACCAAAAGACAGGAAAACAATATTGAAATTTATGTTAATTTTCGCTAAATTATAGACATCAAGAAGAACACGGATTCAAAGAACGGACGGAAAGCTAAGACAGCAAACGGATCAGTGTTGAACGAGAAACCAATGGCAGGCGCGACCTGCAAAAGTATTTTTCTAAAAGAAAGAGAGGAACAATCACATGAAAAAGAAATTAGCAGTTATGGCACTCGCAGCAGCAACACTCAGCATGATGGCTATGCCGGTTTACGCTGACGATCTGGTAACAGTTGGATACGCTCAGGTTGGACATGAATCAGACTGGCGTCTTGTCGTTGAACGCCAGTTATGAAACCTACCAGTTTCGGCAGGTAGGTGGCTATGCACACGGTACCTTTAAAGATGTTTCCCCCGAGCAGGCGGAACGTATCGCTGCTCATCCAAAGGTGAAGGCTACGGGGGTACGGAAGGTAATCGGTATCACTGCGGAGGGGGTCTTTGCCAAAATACCGGCAGAGATCAGCTACATGGATGCCAACTGCACTAAATGGAGCTATGCCACCCCTACTACCGGACGGATGCCCGAAAGCGGCAAAGAGGTAGCCATGGATACGGCAGCGTTGCAGCTGCTTGGCGTAACGCCGGAGCTGGGCGCCGAGGTCACGGTTTCCTATTCCATTACGGACAAGGATCAAACCGCCTTTACTGTAACAGATACCTTTACGCTGGTAGGCTATTGGGACTATGATGAACTAATGCCTGTTCATTACATCAACATCAGCCGTGATTACGCAGATGACATCGAAGCGCAGGCAGTAAAAACAGGTTTACAGCCTTTCCGCACCGATTTGAATGTCATGCTGGCCTCCGGCACAAACATTCAAGGGCAGATGGAGCAGGTGGATACCGATCTTGGCTACACATGGGACAGCTATACCGATCCCAACAGCGTCCGGATCGGCGTCAACTGGGGATATACCTCATCCCAGCTGGAGTCGAAGCTTGATCCGGAACTTGTGATCGCCATAGCAGCTTTTTTGCTGCTGGTGATTTTCACTGGGTATCTTATCATCTATAACATTTTTCAGATCTCTGTTGCAGGGGATATCCGGTTTTACGGACTTCTGAAAACCATTGGCACAACGCCCCGGCAGCTCAAACGCATCATTCGCCAGCAGGCACTTCTGCTTTGTCTGATCGGCATTCCGGCGGGGCTGCTGCTGGGCTACGGCATCGGCGCTGTTTTGGTGCCTGTTGTCTTGCACTCCATCCAGTTGGATACAGGCATCACCACCATCAGCACTTCGCCTGTGATCTTCCTTGGTTCTATGCTGTTCGCCTTGTTGACGGTGCTCTTGTCCTGTTCCAAGCCCGGAAAAATGGCAGCCAAGGTCTCTCCGGTGGAGGCTACCAAATATACGGATGTGATGCAGACCAAGAAAAAACGGCGCAGCATCCGAGGAGCAAAGCTCCATCAGATGGCCTTTGCCAATCTGGGACGAAACAAGAAAAAGACGGTGCTGGTGGTGGTGTCTCTGGCACTGTCGGTGACACTGTTCAATGCGCTGTGTGCCTTTGTGGGCGGCTTCAGCATGGAGAAGTATGTATCCGCCATGACCTGCGCCGATTTTATCGTCAGCACGCCCGACTATTTCCGTTACAACCCGGCAGATGAATTCATCACGCCAGAACAAATCGAAGAGATCGCAGCAAACACAAAGGCCAGTCTTTCCGGCACGGGATATGCTGTGCGAAAACCCGCCTACCTGTGGATGACGGAGAATGCTCTGCGGCAGGACTATGCAAAGTACGAAAGCGCCGAGCAGTTGGACAGCCATATGAGCCGTCTGGAGCACCGGGGCAATATGGTGATGGGAGATACCAGAATCGAGGCTCTGGATAACAGTCTGTTTGACAAGCTGCAAGTATTCGACGGAGATATTTCTCCCATGTTGGAGCCGGACAATAACGCCATTGCCATTGCGGTTTCCTTAGATGACTACGGTAATCTGCCCAATCTTGAATACTACCCCAAGGTGGGAGACACGATCACCGTTACCTATGCGGACGATGTGAAATATATCGACAGCCGCACCGGGGAACTCCGCACCGAAGATACACCGGAGGAGTACTTTCAGGCAAAATTGTATGGAGCCAGAGATGTAGAGTACACGGTCTGCGCCTTGGTAGAACTTCCGAATTCCATGAGTTATCGTTATAGTGGTATTGGATATGACGTAGTTTTGTCTGTGGACACCGCACAGAGGGACAGCGGTGGTGCAGCCATTCCGATGCTCTACCTGTTCGACACAGCGGACGAAGTTGACGAGGCCGAAGCAGAGCAATATCTATCGAAGCTCACTGCCGGTGAGTTTTCGCCCTTGATGTATGAAAGCAAGGCCACGGCTCGCTCTGAATTTGCTCAGTTCCGGCAGATGTTCCTTCTGATAGGTGGTATCCTCTGTGCTATCATCGGGCTGGTGGGACTCTTAAATTTCTTCAACGCCATGATGACCGGTATTCTTTCCCGCCGCCGTGAATTTGCTGTGCTTCAGGCTGTAGGAATGACGAACCGGCAGCTCAAAACCATGCTGATCTACGAGGGATTATTTTACGCAATGTCCTCCGTAGCGGCGGCCTTTATTCTGTCGCTGGCGGTGGGACCTCTTGCAGGAAAAATGCTGGGCAGTATGTTCTGGTTCTTTGAGTATCGATTCACCATTCTGCCTGTCCTGCTGACAATTCCGGTATTTCTTCTGCTGGGGTGGCTGATTCCTTGCATGATGTATGACAACGCAGCGAAATGCAGCGTTGTAGAGCAATTAAGGGATGCTCAATAACTGTTAAGCAAAAAACGGCCCTCTGCCAAGGAAAAGGCAGAGGGCTGAGTTTTAATCTAAGGGTTTACATTCAGTTACAGTTTTTAGATAAATTTCGGGGTTTCCGTTCAAAACAAGGTCTGCATATCCAATCGGGTCATTGTAGATCAGATAATCCAGTTCTGACCGCTGATACATATTGTCGGCAACCTCGTTTTCCACCGCAAACGTATCAATGGCAATCTTGCTGCCATCAAAAAATTTCAATTCCACACAAGCGGTATCCATGTTAAACTCACAAGAAATCAATCTATCCATAAGAAACCTCCATTTTGCAGGATGTTAGATCATCCCAAAATATTTGAATGCTTCTCGGATCGCTTTCTCTTTTTCCGGTGGGCACTGTGGCTGTCTGGAATCCTCGGACTTCGGCAAATTGTAATTCTTGCCAACTTCAATCCCACATTTCCTCTTAATCTGTGAGATATAAAGATTGGATACCTTTAACCCGCTATGCTCCAGCACATAGTCTTTGATCTGGGTGTAGGTTGCCCCATCCTGAAATTCGGACATATCCATATCTTCCAAAGAGAACTCAACCCGAATCTTTTTCGAGTCGACCTCGCCCTTGGAAAGCAAGACAACCGTCTCGACATGCGGCGTCTGCGGGAACATATCCACGGCCAACGCCTGCGTGAGCGTGTAGCCGCGCTGTGTGAGCAGCTTCACGTCGCGCGCGAGCGTGCCCGGGTCGCAGGAGACATAGACGATGCGCGGCGGCTGCATGGACACCATTGCGTCAATGGCATCCGGGGACATGCCCTTGCGCGGTGGATCGACCACGATGCAGTCCGGCCGGACGCCGCGCCGGGCCAGCTCCGCCGCAGCGGCGCCGGCATCGGCACAGAGAAATTCCGCATTTTCGATACCGTTTCGCTCCGCGTTCCGGCGCGCGTTCTCGATCGCCTCCGGCACGATCTCTGCCCCGATGACGTGCGCGGCCTTTCGCGCCAGACACAGGCTGATCGTCCCGGCGCCGCAGTACAGATCCAGCACCTGATCCGTCGGCGCGTTGACGGCGTATTCCACCGCACGCTCATACAGCCGCTCGGCCTGCACGGGATTGACCTGATAGAAAGCCTGCGGCGAGAGTGTGAACGTCAGCCCGCAGAGCCGGTCGGTCAGCTCCGGCTCTCCCCAGAGCGGATAGAAATCTCCCGCGAGCACAACGTTGCCTTTCTGCTTGTTGACATCGAGCACGATGCCGGTCAGCTCCGGGCAGTGCTCGCGCAGGTAGGCGATCAGGTCGTCCGTCTGCGCGCCGAACCCACGTGCGGAGACGATGCACAGTACGGCGTCTGGCGTGTGCATGGCGCAGCGCGTGAACAGATGCCGCACCGTGCCGCGGCCGGTGGCTTCGTCATACGGCGCAACGCCGCGCAGATCCATCCAGTCGCAGACCGCCTGCGCCGCCTTGTCCGCGAGCGGGAGCTGGAGCAGGCACTGCTCCACAGGCGTAATGTCATGGCTGGACGCGCGGTAAAAGCCCTTGACCACGCGGCCGTCTTTCGTGCCGACGGCGTAGATCGCCTTGTTCCGGTAACAGAGCGGATATTCCATGCCGATGATGTCCTGTACCGGCATCGAAACGCCGCCGATGCGCGTGAGCGCATCGTTGACGCGCTGGAGCTTCATGCGCAGCTGCTCGTCGTAGTCCATATGCTGCAGGCTGCAGCCGCCGCAGGTGCGGTAAACCGGGCAGGGCGGCTGCGTGCGCGCCGGGGCAGGGGACAGGCACTGCTCTGCCTTGCCATAGACGGCATTTGCCGTCACCTTCAGGATACGGACCTGCCACGTCTCGCCGGCGAGCGCGCCTTTCACGAACACGGCGCGGCCGGCAATGTGGCATACACCTGCACCGTCGGACGTATAGCCCGTGATCTCGGCGGTGTGAAGTTGGTTTTTCGCAAGCTGCTCCATGATTTATTCCGCTTCCTGACCCGCGATGTGCATATACTCGTCGTACGTGCAGCGGCGGTCGATGATGCCGTCAGGCGTGATCTCAATGATGCGGTTGGCGACCGTCTGCGTGAGCTGGTGGTCGTGGCTCGTGAAGATGATATTGTAGGGGAAGGCGGCCATGCCGTTGTTGAGCGCCGCGATACTCTCCAGATCGAGATGGTTCGTCGGCTGGTCGAACACGAGGAAGTTGGCCCCCGAGAGCATCATCTTCGAGATCATGCAGCGCACTTTCTCGCCGCCGGACAAAACCTTGACCTGCTTATAGACATCATCGCCGGAAAACAGCATCCGGCCGAGGAACGTGCGCAGGTAGCTCTCGCGCTTATCGGTGGAGAACTGGCGCATCCAGTCGATGAGGTCATAGTCGCAGTTTTCAAAATAGCTGTTGTGGTCCTTGGGGAAGTAGGCCTGCGTGGTCGAGACGCCCCACTTGACTGTGCCCTCGTCCGGCTCTTCATCACCCATGAGGATCTTGAAGAGCATCGTCACGGCGAGCTCGTTCTTGCCGAGAATGGCGATCTTGTCCTCCTTGCCGACGATGAAGCTCACGTGGTTGAGCAGCTTTTCGCCGTCGACGGTCTTGCTGATATCCGTCACGAACAGGCGATCCTTGCCGGGCTCACGCTCGGCCTTGAAGCCGACCCACGGATAGCGGCGGCTGGAGGCGGGCATGTCCTCAACGGAAATCTTTTCGAGCAGCTTGCGGCGGGATGTGGCCTGCCGGGACTTGGACTTGTTGGCGGAGAAGCGGGCGATAAAGGTCTGCAGCTCCTGGATCTTCTGCTCGGCGCGCTTGTTCTGATCCTTGACGAGCTTCTGCATGAGCTGGCTGGATTCATACCAGAAGTCGTAGTTGCCGACGTACATTTTGATCTTGCCGTAGTCGATATCGACGATGTGCGTACAGACGTTATTGAGGAAATAGCGGTCATGCGACACGACGAGCACCGTGCCGTCGTAATCCATCAGGAAATCTTCCAGCCAGACGACGCTCGCAAGGTCGAGATTGTTCGTCGGCTCGTCGAGCAGGATAATGTCCGGGTGGCCGAAGAGCGCCTGCGCCAGCAGGACTTTCACCTTCAGGCGCGGATCCATGTCGGACATCATCGTCTCGTGATGCTCCGGCGCGACGCCGAGCCCCTGCAGGATGCGGGATGCATCCGACTCCGCCTCCCAGCCGCCGAGATCGGCAAACTCCTCCTCGAGCTCGGAGGCGCGGATGCCGTCCTCGTCCGTCATCTCGTCCTTGGCGTAGATGGCGTCCTTCTCCTTGCCGCAGTCATACAGGCGCTGGTTGCCCATGATGACCGTGTCCATGACGGTATAGGCATCGTACATCGTCTGATCCTGCTTGAGGACGGACATTCTGGCCTTGGGGTCAATATAGACGCTGCCGGTGCTCGGCTCGAGCTGACCGGAGAGGATCTTCAGGAACGTGGATTTGCCGGCGCCGTTGGCGCCGATGATGCCATAGCAGTTGCCGGGGGTAAACTGCAGGTTCACCTTGGAAAACAGCGGGGCTCCGCTGTACTGCAGCGAGAGGTCATCAACAGTGATCATTTTGGAAACTCCTTCGTTACAATAGATAATGTATTAGTTTATCATATTTTCCCGCGCTTGAACAGCACAAATAAACAGAGTCGGCGATTTTCCGCCGACTCTGCGTTTCGTTTATTCTGCAAGCACCTTTTTCAGCCGTGCATAGCGGGGAAGGCCATTTTCCAGCGGGATTTCCGGCACGCCCTGAATGAGCGGCAGGGCATAGTCGATAAAGTCCTGCGTGACGTTGTTGCCCTCCGGTACGATCCATTCCACCGGGACTTTCTTTTCATAGTTTGCGACATCGGAGAGCGGAATGAGCTTCATGCGGCAGGCATACTGACCGTCTGCCATGACGCGCTCAAACGCGACCATCTTGCCGGTCTCGCCGGAGAGCGCCGCCTCGACAGCCATCTTACCGGCGGCAAACGCTTCGTCGATATCCGTCTGAGAGGCAAGATGCGCGCCCGCACGCTGCAGCAGCGACAGTTCAATGCCACGCACCTTGGCGTGTTCGTGTTCTTTGATCACCTGCGCCAGACGCGCCGCCAGACCGCCGAGCTGCGCATGGCCGAAGCCGTCGGTCGCGGAGGCCTTGGCCTCGGAAACGAATGAGCCGTCCGCGTAGTGGATGCCCTCGGAAACAGCGATGAGAACGTTATTTTTCTCCTCGTAGATGCGGTGCACATCCGCAAGGAACTGCTCCATGTCAAAATCGACTTCCGGCAGATAGATCAGATCCGGACCGGAGCCGCAGGCCGATGCCAGCGCGGCGCTGCCGGCCAGCCACCCGGCGTGGCGGCCCATGATCTCCATGACCGTGATCGTGCCGGTGTCATATACACGGCAGTCCTTGGACACTTCCATGCAGGAGGTCGCTATGTACTTGGCGGCGCTCGCAAAGCCGGGGCAGTGATCGGTGCCGAAGAGGTCGTTGTCGATAGTCTTGGGCACGCCCATCACGCGGCAGTCCCAATCGTGCGCCTGCATATAGCGGCTGATCTTGTTGCAGGTATCCATGGAGTCGTTGCCGCCGTTATAGAAGAAGTAGCGCACGTTGTATTTCCGGAAGATCTCCAGAATACGACGGTAATCCGTATCGTCCGTGTCCGGGTCTGCCATTTTGTAGCGGCAGGAGCCCAGCTCCGACGACGGCGTGTGCAGCAGCAGGCGGAGCTCGTCCGGATCCTCCTGAGCGATATCATACAGGCGGTCATCCAGAACGCCGCGGATGCCATGGGCCGCACCGTAAACGTTGGTAATGGCATCGGATTCCAACGCAGTCTTGAGCACTCCGTAGGCGCTGGCATTGATGACTGCAGTCGGCCCGCCGGACTGCCCAAAGATACACGCGCCTTTTAATTCACCGGACATAACGTACCTCCATAAATTCAAAGAATTGATAGATTTTACTGAAACATTGAATTCCACTATTGATATTATCTAAAAACATGTGTAAAATAAATTGAACCGATGATTTGTTTTGCATCATATTGACATTCTATATATTATATGAAAGTGAGTTGACTTGTCAATGTCGATTGTAACTTCTCAGGAAATGTTTGCAAAAGCGTATGCAGGCGGCTATGCCATTGGCGCCTTCAACGTGAACAATATGGAGATCATTCAGGGCATCACGGAGGCTGCCAAGGAGTGCAACGCGCCGGTGATCCTGCAGGTATCTTCCGGCGCGCGCAAGTATGCCAACCGTACGTACCTGGTCAAGCTGGTGGAAGCCGCCGTGATCGAAACCGGCCTGCCGATCTGTCTCCATCTGGACCACGGGGACTCGTTTGAGCTGTGCAAGGCCTGTGTCGATGACGGCTTTTCTTCTGTCATGATCGACGCTTCCTCCAAGCCGTTTGAGGAAAATGTCGCGCTGACGCGCCAGGTCGTGGAATATGCGCACGCACACGGCGCCGTCGTGGAGGCAGAGCTCGGCACGCTGGCCGGCATTGAGGACGATGTCAAGGTCAAGGCCGAGGATTCGTCCTATACGCGCCCGGAGGATGTGCAGGAATTCGTCGAACGCACCGGCTGCGATTCGCTTGCGATCGCCATCGGCACGAGCCACGGCGCTTACAAATTCAAGCCCGGCACGAAGCCGCAGCACCCTGAGCCGCTCACCGTCAGTGAGTTCCTCAGTATCGCAGGCGCACAGCAGGGAATCCTCCGGCTTCTTAGCCCTGACCACTTTCACAGAGCCGCACCAGAATGCGTAATACAGCTCTATGGAAATATGTGGCAATGTTTCCGCAGGTTGCATATAGATAACCAAATAAAAATGCACTTTCGGAAGATAAAGCGCCAGCAAAGCGAGGTCTACATAAACGAGCCTCTTGAAACAGACAGCGAGGGAAACACTCTGACGATAGCGGATATACTGGCAAGCAATGTGAATATTGAGGAGGAAACGGAGCTCAGGATAAATTCGCAGAAGCTGTACAGATATATTGATGAGGAGCTTGACGAGCGGGAAAAGGAGATAATCTGCAAACGGTATGGGATACGGGACGGCAGGGGATTCGTCTGCGAAGCGATGACCCAACGGGAGATAGCGAAGCAGCTCAAAATCTCGCGCAGCTACATTTCGCGGATAGAGAAAAAGGCGCTGGAGAAACTGTGCAGGAGGTTCGAGGAGGGGTAATGATAATTCTGGGTATTAAAACAACCTTGCAATTTTACCTCTGAAATGATA
>OHLB01001193.1_pt1 | contig 9698 bp, 4 predicted proteins | sample 1569021 | NCBI WGS metagenome assembly OHLB01 (sample SAMEA3879592, study PRJEB24766) | human gut metagenome | biome: human-associated habitat; feature: feces | place: USA | collected 1985/1987 | reverse complement strand
TAAAAATATGCCATTATAGGATGCAGGTCCTTTTACGGAACAGACCGGCTAGAAAACGCCGGAAAGGTAACTTAATTCACTAGCAATACTTGAATACATTATCTATTGAACACAGGGTGAGGATATACAAAAATCGGATGAACATGAATGCGGGCAAATAAAATACTCCTTCGACGAAGTTTATTCAACTTGCTCATCATTGATGGTCTTCGACTATATTGTGTCCTGAATTCTTCAATTAGTTTAGTCACAGCAGCTTGCCCTTCACTGCACGAATCCCGTAGATCTTTCATATTGCTGACGATATAACAATATTTACGGCTATCTGCCGGGATGGCTCTCGTTCGTATGTGGTCAATATGCCCTTCAACGATCTTCCGCTTTGTGGACGAATCCAACAGATGGCCATATTCAGCAATTTAATAGCCACTCGGCGGGACGCAGCCACGCCTTATTTTTGGAGACGTTGACTATCAATGTGTTATATAATGCAGCGTGGAAACGCGACCAAAAAAAGCCTGCGTTTCCACGCTATATCTAAAATGGTATCTGATTATCAGTGAGTTACCAATCTTGCCGTGGCCGTGTCCCGACATCTCGCTTGGGTTTACAGGCCCTCTACAGTCCGGCCCGGCCCATGCGGCATGGGAAGATTGGGAACTTGGACTTGTCGCCGTAGGTGTAGGTGCCGGTGTCGCCTATGCCGATGTAGAACATCATTGAGAAAGTGATGTTGCCGGAACTGGTCTGGAGGGTGTAACCCTTCATTGTGCCGTTCTTGCCTTTCGAATCCAGGCTGCACGTGCAGATGTAGTAGGAATCGCTGTTGTCGTCAGAAACACCGTAATAATATTTGCCTGCCTGGCCTACCAGCATCTTGGTGACGGAAACCACGCCGTCGCCGGTAGGAAGGTCATGCTTGCCGTAGTTGTATGCGGAGAGACACAGATTTCCGGTCTCGTCATCTATGACACCATGTATAGGAGTATCTATCACGCCGTTCCAGCCGGTAATCTTCAATGTGTAGTCCGCCTTGCTGTCCTCCTCGATGGTGATGTCGTAGCCGTAGCCGTCATTGTCGACCACCTCCCATTTTCCGAGCCATTTCTCATATACGTCGGACCAATCCTTGCCTTCGATGTAGAACTTGTCGGAAATGGCGAACTTGCCTGTGAAATAACCGTTCTTGTCAATGCCGATAGCGAAAGCATAGTAGCTCTTGCGTGTGCGGAGCGTGTAATACATGCTGCCGGTCTGCGTGAACACGTACTTGCTCCAGCCGGTCGAGGCGGATGTCAGATTCTCAATGGCATATTTGATATATTTGTTGATGTCATTGTCGAACCCGGTCTGCAGATTGTTCTCGGAGATGACGCTGATGAAATAACGCTCCGAGTCAGTGGAAGTATTCGTAATCTTCCGGTACGGCTTTTCTGCGCCCTGTGGCGTAACGTAGCCGTCGTATGTCACTTTCCACGCGTCGTTCGCCGTAGCCTCTGGAGTCAGACGGAACGCGAACTCGGCCGGTTTCCCGAAGACCTCGCCGTCCGCATCCAATCCCGTAATGATGGCGCGAAGCTTCTTTCCTGCCTCCAATTCCTTGAAGATCAATGCTTTTTTGCCGGAGTGCAGTTCCTTGGAAATATCCTCGTGCTTTCCGATTTCCTTCTTTATAAGATCCTCTGCCGGCGAGACAGTGTCGTCGCTGACGAACGCAAACCATGTATCCGTCGAGCCGCCTCCCGGGGTGACCGTCAGTTCCGCACTGGAAGAAGTCTCGGCGGTGAGCTCTACCTTATATGTAGTCTCCATGTGGACGGTCTTGAACTCACATGACGCCGGCTTTCCATATACGGTGCCCTCTGAAGTGAGACCGAATACCACATATATATACTTGGTGGCCGGGGCAAGCCCGTCATCTATCCTTATTCTTTTCGAACCCCTCTGGATGACACTCTTGATGCCGTCCTCCTCGCCTGAAAGCTCCTTCACCTTTCTGTTTATCGCCGCCTCCGGAGACGTGTTCACGTCGTCGTATGCAAACGCATACCACGTGTTCTTGTCGGTTCCGTTGTTGGTGATGAGGAAAGTCGCGCCCTTGTCGGTCGGGTCGGACACCTCTATCTTAAACTCTATTCCATCTTCGGAAAGGTCGGGAGTATTCTCCTTGATGTTCTCCAGACAGCCGGAAACGGAGAAAGTGGCGACAACGGCAAAAGCCGCTGTAATTGACTTCGAAAAGTTCATAGGACGTGTAATTTTACAATCGGTCGCTAAAGTTATTTATTTAATGTTGAGGACCAATATCTTGCGCGAAAAATTGCGTCGTTTGATTGAAAATTATCAGTGAATGACTTAAAAATCATAAGCCTGCGCGTATTTTATCAATGCAATAAATCGCTAAAATATTGACACTAAAGTATATACAAGCAAGAAAATCGTAAATTTGTGGCGAAAAAATTGTGATTAATCCGAAAAATCCATAATTTTAGCACCGCTTTATGTGAGAGCCTATGACAATCTGTAACTAGACTCGCAATTAAACAACCAATATTATATATAAGTACCAGATGAAGGCTTTCAAAACTCTGTTTTCTCTGATGTTACTGTTTCTGACCTTGACCATGCAGGCCCAGAAGGTTTCTGTATCGGGACAAGTATTGGATTCGGTGACTGGCGAAGGAATCCCGTTCGCCGGCATATTCATCAAGGGCACCACCACCGGTGTGTCGACTGATGATCAGGGAGTATTTGCCATTGACGTCTCGAAAGGTGACATCCTGCTTGTAAGTTCCATCGGATATGTGGAGCGGGAGATTGCCGTCGAAGCGGGCAAGAAACTTGTCGTGAAACTCGACCCTGACTCACAAGCCATTGACGAAACCATCGTCGTGGCCTATGGCGTGCAGAAGAAATCCTCCTTCGTGGGATCTGCCGCACAAGTCAGCGGAGAGAAATTGCAGAAGATGCAGTCTACCAACATCTCCAAGTCGCTTGAAGGTGCGGTGGCGGGCCTGCAGACATCCAGCTCATCCGGAACCCCGGGTTCTTCCGCCAGCATCATCATCCGTGGACTCGGCTCAGTGTCGGCATCACAGTCACCGCTTCTGGTCGTCGACGGAGTGCCGTACGAAGGCAGCCTGAACTCCATCCCGACCCATGACATCGAGTCAATGACGGTGCTCAAGGACGCTGCAGCGAACTCCATGTACGGTGCCAGAGGTTCCAACGGTGTCATCCTCATCCAGACCAAGAAGGGAAAGGAGGGTACGATGAGCGTTACCTACAAGACCAGACTCAGCATTGCGCAGCCTATGCAGCGGATCCAGGTCATGGGCCCGCAGGAATTCATAAGGTTCAAGCAGGATATGGGCCGTCTCGGAACCAAACAGCTTACCGGTGAAGACCTCGACCCTATCGCAGGCCAGGTCATCAGCGCGTCAGAGAAGCAGAATTACGCTCTCGGCATCACCAATGACTGGCAGGACTATGTGTTCCGCACTGCCTTCAACATGGACCATCAGCTGACCTTCTCGGGCGGTACTGAGAAGACCCAGTACATGGCTGCGGTTTCATATCTGCATAACCCTGGAGTCGTATACAACTCCAACTATAACCGTGTCAGCGTATATGCAAGCATAAACCAGATACTTAACAACTGGCTTACCGTAGGACTTACCACACAGTTCGTGAACCGTGAGTCTGGCGGTGTCACCCCTAATCTCGAACATGCCATCAAGCAGTCTCCATACGGTATCTACAAGGATGAGACGGGTGCATACTACGAGGAGCCGATGGACTACAGCAACCTCCCGAACCCTATGAAGGATGTCAATGCTGACCAGAAGAATACCGGCAGGAATGTCCTCGTAAACGGCTATGTCGAGGTCAAGTTCCCTGTAAAAGGCCTTTCTTTCAAGTCCCAGCTCGGATACAACTACCGCAATAACTTCACCGGCACATACTACGGACGCAATACCGTTACCGGCAAGAAGGTCGACGGCAAGGCTTCCATCAGCAACAGCCATACCACCGACTATACCTGGGAGAACATCCTCAAGTACGACAGGGATTTCGGCAAGCACCACTTCGACGCTACCGGCTTGTTCTCAATGCAGGAGAAATCCAATGTTTCCGCATCGCAGAACGGCGAATGCTTCGTGAACGATGACTCAAGCTTCTACAAGATGGACGGAGCTGAAAACAAAGTAACCATCGGCTCAGGCTTCTGGAAGGAGAACATGATGTCATACATGCTTCGTCTCAACTACGGTTATGCGGGCAAGTACCTCGTGACATTGACCGGACGCGCTGACGGCGCATCAGTTTTCGGAGCCAACAACAAGTACGGATTCTTCCCGTCTGCCGCTGTGGCATGGAACATTTCCGAGGAAAACTTCATCAAGGACAAAACAGACAAGGTGGACATGCTCAAAGTCCGTCTGTCCTATGGTGCGAACGGAAACAACGCGATTTCCAGATATCAGACCCTTGACCGCCTTTACGCTACGAACGGCGTGAAATATATCTACGGCGACGGTTCTACTGCTGTGAACTCTGCATACCTTCCTTCAGACGGTATCGGCAACCCGAACCTCAAATGGGAGACCACCTATACCGCCAACCTCGGTATCGACTTCCTCTTCTTCCGCGGAAGACTCGGCGGATCAGTGGACATGTACATTTCCAACACCAAGGACCTGCTGATGACCCGTACCGTGCCTATCATGAACGGCTACAAGAAAATTTGGGACAATATCGGCGAGACCCAGAACAAGGGTATTGAGCTGACATTGAATACCGTGAACATCAGGAAGTCGAACTTCACATGGAATACCGACCTCAGCTTCTTCCTGAACAGGGACAAGATCGTGGAACTCCGTGGTGACGGCAAGGATGACGTGAACAACAAATGGTTCATCGGCAAGCCTCTCTCCGTGTACTATGACTACAAGATAGTAGGCCTCTGGCAGGATGGTGACGAGTTCACGTTCACCGATGCGGAGGGCAATACCAAGGTGCACCAGACAGGTGCCCAGCCGGGTGACGCCAAACTTTACGACGCTGACGGCGACGGTGTCATCTCTACCGACGACCGCGTGATCATCGGCAGCACAAGGCCAAGTTTCACAATGTCAATGGGCAACAGGTTCCAGTACAAGGATTTCTATTTCTCATTCCTCATGAACGGCAAGTTCGGCACATGGATGAGCGACAATGTCGCCAACATCGGCTCCTGGTCATTCGGTTCCGGAAACTATATCCATGGCGCCAAATATTGGACTCCTGAGACTCCGGATGCGGAATATACGTCTCCCGGTTATGTGAACAGGTTCAGCCACGGTTTCTACAAGAAGATGAGCTACGTCACACTCAAGAACGTGACCCTCGGTTACAGAATCCCTAAGAAGGCCGTACAGAAGGCACACTTGAGCGCAGTTGATGTCAATGTCAGCGTGAACAATGTAGGTGCAATCTCCAACATGCGTCAGATGCTCAACTATGACAATACATGGTTCGCATCATTCCCTACAGCGCGCTCTTATATGCTTGGACTTACAATTACATTCTAATTATCAGAAGAAACATGAAAAAGAATATATTCAAGACAGGTCTCATGGTCATTGCGATGGCAGCCGCAGCATCATGCAGCGGATACCTTGACGAGGATCTCAAGAGCTCGCTCGCACCTGACAATACATACACCAGCTCGATGGGCTTCGAGACCGGCTGCAACGGACTGTACTCCATTGCCCGTTCAGAATACAATACCTGGGGAGAGAACGGTGCCTACATGCATGGCGCGGCCTGCGCATACGAGGCGCTCCAGATCGCTACCGACATCGTGGACCAGAACGGTGCCAAGGACGGTTCGCTTACTCCTTTCGCCGACCTTACATTGACGGCGGCCACCAAGTTCGTGGGCTCTTATTGGAACTGGGCATACAACCTCATTGCTTCCGCCAATGAAATCATGATCTATGCGGACAAGAATACCAACTGGGATTATCCTGAGGACAAGCAGATTGCAATCGCTACGGCCAGATTCTTCAGGGCATACGCCTACAGGACTCTCGTATATCTTTACGGAGACGTTCCATGGGTGGAGACCATCGAAAATCCGTTCAAGCTCTCATTTACCAGAACACCGAAGGTGGAAGTCCTGGGCCATATCATAGACGATTTCACATTTGCAGCGGAAAATCTTCCGACCGATCCTGACAAGGTGAAGACCGGAAAGCTTACATGCTGGGCTGCATACCATCTCCTCAGCGAGATGTACAACTTCCGCGGACATCTTACCAAGGACAAAGCGAATTTCGAAGAAGCAGCCAAATGTGCTCTCAAAGTCATTGACAGCAAATATTTTGCATTGAATACCGCCCGTTTCGGCGCAAGCAAGAACGAGAAGGGTGACGCATTCAGCGACATGTTTCAGGAGAACAACCAGAACCGCACGAGCGGCAATACCGAGAGCATCTGGGTAATGCAGTTCGAATATCAGACCGTCGGCGGCGGTACCAATTCCGACGACTGGACTCGCCGTGCATGGAACCCTCAGTATTTCGCTATCAACGGCTTCGCCCTTGCCGATTCTCTCGGAGGACGCGGACTTGCACAGATCTCCCCTATGAAATGGTGGATCGGTACGAAAAATACCAGTGCCACACAGGTTTCCGGCGCCAAGGAAGGAGGTATCTTCGAGGATGGCGACATGCGTAACTCGAAATACAATATCAAGAGAGACTGGTATTACAACAATCCTCTGGTTCCTGCTTCGCTCGGCAAGAAGAGTGAAATTACCGACAAGACATGGGCTACCGGCCAGCTTTTCCCTGCCCTTACCAAATTCTTCTTCGGGAAGTCTGACAACCTCCAGCTTTCAGGTTCCTACAAGGACCGTATGAAGTGTCGTCTGGGTGAAACCTATCTCCATCTTGCAGAGGCTTATCTAGGAATGGGCGACACGGAGAAAGCGGCGGAAGCATTGAACGTAATCAGGAAAAGAGCCAAGGTCAGAAATCTGGAAGCTTCTGAAGTTACTGTGGATGAGCTTCTTGACGAGCGTATCCGCGAGATGGTAGGCGAGGAAAGCCGTAAGTTTACTCTCGTGAGGATGGGTGCGGACGTATATGTGAACCGTGTGAAGAAGTACAATCCTTCCATTGCAGACCAGATCGACGAGCACTTCGCTCTTTGGCCGGTTCCACAGGAAATCCGAGATGCCAACAGAGGCAGCGAGTTCCCGCAGAACCCGGGATATGGTGAATAATTGAACATTTAAAATTGATAACTTTATGAAATATATGAATAAGGCATTGTCAATGCTTGCCGCTGCGGCAGCAGTCATGTCCTGCCAGTGGGATCCGGCTGACCATGATGTCGCACCCGTAGAGGAAAAACTGACACTTTCGGCATCGTCTGAGAATGTCGTGCTTCTGGAGGAAAACCTGAAGAAAGATGCGGTTACATTCAGCTGGACTGAAGCCAGGGATATGGGCGAAGACTATATGATTTCATACGAGACCAAGCTGGATGTCCTCGGAAACAACTTCGGTTCCAAGACAGTAATCAGGACAGATATGGACCCGGGCGAGTTCAGCCAGAGCTTTACCGTGGAACAGCTCAACACATGGGCTACGGAAAGATGGGGACTGCCTGTAAACAAGCAGTTTACACTCGAATATCGCGTAGTTGCGCAGTGGGAAGGAGGTTCTACTTTCGAAATGCCTGAGGTACGTACCATGCAGGTGGTCGTCACCCCTATCAAGGTGACGGTGTTCGATGCGGACAAGATGTTCGTAGGCGGCACGGCCGTAGAAGAGGAGGAAATCTCCAGGACGCTTGAAAACGAGTTCCAGTTCGCATGGGTGGGCGACCTTACCATCGGTGACCTCCAGATTCCTGCGGAGTATGAGGGCGTAAGATATTACATCGCACCTAAGGACGGCAAGACTGCACTCCAGGACGGCAAGACCGTCGACATCACCATGCAGGAAGAGCCTTTCGCATGGGACATCACATCTGCCGGAAAATACCGCGTGGTCGTGGATATGAAGACCGCCAAGGCGACCATCTATTCGCCGGCTACCGACCTCAAGCCGTTCACCGTATCATGGTATCCTAACCTCAAGACCCCTGACGGAGGCGACAACGGTCACGCGTACATCACCACCACGGTAGAAAAGATCTACGGACGCGGCGAAGCTGTCGGCTGGTCAGCAACAGGCAAGGACCTGAAATGTAAAGTTTCCCTTGCAGACCCTCAGATACTTGTCTATACCGGCGGCGTCCTCGGTTCAGGACGAACGGATTTCGCCATCATCTCCAGCCTTAAAGTGGACGGGTACAATGACGGAAACGCATACAATACCAACAACTCATACGTATTCGCTCCTGTATGGACCGGAAGCAACTACGACCAGAGCGTGACAATGGGCAAATGGATGGATATGGAAGGCGGATCATATCTGCGAGGCAATTACTTCAAGATTCCTAGCGGCACGAATTTCATCATCTTCGATTTGCGAAACATGAGAATATGGATGGAAAAGCGTTAAAGAAAATGGGCACGGTGCTTCTGGCACTGTGCTCTTTGTGCTGTTGCTCCAAGGAGACTTCCGGGACAGGCGGCGGCTCTGACAACACGGGAGACCTGACGGTGATAAAATTCAACCCCGACAAGAAGACCGTGCTCCACAACCCTCTCAACGGATGGGTCATGTACGGCAGCGGATCAGGAGATCCGTCTGACTGGGACAAGGAAATCTATGTCTCGGAGCTGGGAAAGAATGTCATGGTACGTGATTATGCCTCAGCTTGTTACATAAGGACGAACTGGCGCACATTCAACCCGCAGGAAGGCGTCTATGCCTGGCGTGACCCTTCCACGAAACTCTACAAGATGATTCACGGCGCGCTTGACAGGGGACTTCCCATATCGTTCCGCGTAGTAGTGGACGGACGCGACCAGGGAGAAAACACCCCGCAGTTCGTATTCGACCATGGCGCCACCTATTGGCTGGAAAACGCCAAGTACCCGCAGCGCAAGACTCCATATCCGCAGGACCCTGTCTTCCAGAAATACTACGAGATGTTCATTGCAGAACTTGCCAAGGATTTCAATGACCCTGAGAAGACTGCGTTCATCGACGGCTACGGCCTCGGCAAATGGGGCGAGGGACACAATGTCGTTTATGAGAACGGCAATGCCGTCACCGAGAATACGGAGCGTCTCAAATATGAGGTGATGGATTGGATTACAGGCGTTTATACCAAATACTTCACCGCCGTTCCGCTTGCAATCAACTATCACAGGGTAATCGGTCATCCCGCAAGCGACGGAGCTGCCAATCCGAACAGCGAGAAACTTCTGAATCTTGCCGTGAGCAAGGGCTATTGTCTGCGTCAGGACGCATTCGGCATGAGCGATTACTACCGGGATTGGGAGCGTGCTTATGCCGCTTCATGGATGTACAAACGTCCGATAATAATGGAAGGCGGATGGATTGTCAGCCAGCACAGTTACTGGAATGACTCCAGGGGATACCGCAAGGGTCATCCTGAAGATGTGCGCCAGGGTGAATACGATGACTGTAAAGTGGCCAAGGTGAACATGATGGACTTCCGTGTCGGCCAGGAGACCGAGTCGTGGTTCAACGATGCCTTCAGCCTCGTGCAGCGCTTCGTCTCCGAAG
>OHLB01001187.1_pt1 | contig 9745 bp, 10 predicted proteins | sample 1569021 | NCBI WGS metagenome assembly OHLB01 (sample SAMEA3879592, study PRJEB24766) | human gut metagenome | biome: human-associated habitat; feature: feces | place: USA | collected 1985/1987 | reverse complement strand
AAAATATGAAAGAAGGAATTATATGCCCGTCATTGCACGTTTCTTTGGAATAACAATAAAAATGTACCTGCGCCAAAAAGAACACAATCCGCCACATATCCATGCAATTTACGGTGATTATTCAGGACTATTTTCAATTGAAAGCGGTGAAATGTATGAAGGCGATATTCCTTCCAAAGAACAAAAATTAATCAAACTATTTATTTCAAATTATAGAGAAAAGCTGTATGATATGTGGGAAACACAAAACTTTACATCATTAAAATTCGAAGGAGGTGCATCCTATGGCTCACAGAGTGCAAAGTGTATCGATGATTGATCAGAATATTCTTCAGGCAATTTTTATAGGTGGTGAAGTAATTCAATATGACCTGCGGAAAATGCTTTCCATTCTTCCACAATTTCAGGAAATTATCAATGATCCATCCCTCGCATCGAAAGTTCATGCAGATACCGGCGGCTATGGTGTGTCCTGGAGTGATGATCTGGACTTAGATTCTGAAACGATCTGGGAAGATGGTGTATTTATTCGTATTGAATCTGTTGACCCATCCCTCGCACTTGCTTCCAGCCTTGCAAGAGCAAGAGAATATGCCATGCTGACACAAAAACAACTCTCCGAAAAAACGGGAATCTATCAGAGCGATATCAGCAAACTGGAACGTGGTAACGCCAATCCATCCATTTTGACCTTAAAACGTCTGGCAGATGCAATGGATATGACTTTAAAAATCGAATTTGTACCAAAAAAATGAAGAGACTATCACAGCCTCTTCATTTCTTTTCAAATCATCTTTTCTCTATTAGCCAAAATCAATATTTTTTCATTTTTTGCTAATAGATTTCTTCTGCTTACTTTTTTGTATCATAATCATCGAGAAAATGATGTTTTACGCCGTCCTTTTTATAGGCAACAACCGTTTCCAGATTCACATTTTCCACACTCTTGAAAATATTGCCTTCCACGTACTGGTTGACTTCTTTTAATTTTTTGATCAGTTCCTTGATCTCCACACGTTTCGAACGATTTTCCTCGTTATTGCAGGTGGTACAGGTGTCTGTAAACTTGCATGCACACTGGATAAAATGAAGTCCATTATAGTCACGCCATGCCTTGATATCGTCCTCACGCACAAGATAAAGCGGACGGATCAGTTCCATTCCCTCAAAATTGGTGCTGTGAAGTTTTGGCATCATCGTCTGGATCTGTGCTCCGTAAAGCATACCCATGAGGATTGTCTCGATCACATCATCATAATGATGTCCGAGTGCGATCTTATTGCATCCAAGCTCCTGTGCAAAATGATATAAATGTCCGCGTCTCATCCGCGCACACAGGTAGCATGGTGATTTTTCAATATTGTATACAGAATCAAAAATATCCGATTCAAAAATTGTGATCGGAATATTGAGTTTTCTGGCGTTTTCCTCGATCACTTTTCGGTTTGCAGGACTGTATCCCGGATCCATGACCAGAAACTTCACTTCAAAATCGAATTTGTTGTGAATTTTTAATTCCTGAAAAAGCTTTGCCATAAGCATGGAATCTTTTCCACCGGAAATACAGACCGCAATGCGGTCACCCGGTTTGACAAGCTCATACTGATTTATTGCTTTTGTAAATTTGCACCAGATGCTTTTACGGAACTTTTTACGGATGGAAAGTTCCACATCCTTGCAGATGTCTACCTCTTCCTCCTGCTTCATCGCATCCAGAAGCCATGCAATAAATCCGCCTTCCAGACTTACCGCATCCATTCCTTTCTCTTCCAGTCCTTCGGCAACTTCCACGCTGAAACGTCCACGGCTGCAGCAGATCACTAATTTTTTTGAAAAATCAATGTTCTCATTTCCTTCGATAGAATCTGCCGGTGTCGCTACCGCTCCCGGAATCGCTCCGTGGGCGACCTCGTTCTCGTCCCGGATATCAATGATCTGATAAGTGTTTTTATCTAGTTTTTTTAATTCTTCTATTGTAATGCCCATGCCATGACCTTTCTCTATGATTTTCTTACAATTATCAAGTTTTCTTTCGGTAAAATATTACCTTCTTTGTGGGGTTCCGTCAATCATTTGCGGATAAAAAACTGCTGCACCGCCCGATTTTTCATCGTCCCGGCACAGCAGTGTGTGTGTAGTTTATTCTGTTATTCCATCTTCTACAACAAGGCTGTCCTCTATCGATTCAGCCTCTTTTGACGATATTCATTATCCGGTGTCGCATCAAATCCAATTGGTAAATATTGTATGTCGATTTCATCTTGATAATCTATATCATAAAAATAATTACAGAAAATCAATTCCACATAAATAATCTGATTATTTTCTTCTCCCAGCGCATATATCAATCCATAATCCGGATCAACCTCTATCGCCAAAAGACGGTACTTATCCCGAAAACCTCTCGTTCCAAAATATCCCTTATATTCTTTTGAATCATATTTCCCCAATCTCTGTATCTCTTCCTCATAACTCTTATCATCATATTCGACGACCAGATAACTTAAATACTGTGCGTCCCACGGATTATAGTAAACCATTTTATAATCCAGTACATCCATGTTATCTGTAATATTTTCTGGAAAAATGCTTTCATCCATTCCCCATTTATCAGCATATTCTTTCTTAGCATTCTTTCCAATGTACCACTGGTAATGCGTGATATCTGTATCTTTATATACTTCAGTTCTCTGGCTATCGAATAAAAGCAGTTTTGCCAGACCACCCATTAATAATAATCGGATTAAAAAAACAGATATAATAGTGGTTGTAATCATCAATATAACTTTCATTTGAACTTTGAATTTCGGTATTTTCATCTCTTTCTAAACCTTTCCACATACAAAAATACATGTTTTTCTATCAGACGCTCAGTGCAGCCTATGCAGTAGCAGTACAACAGAGTGACAAGATTGAGTACTACTCATATTTTCTTATTTTTCCATCTTCCATATAATATTTTGCCGTGCCATATTTCACAACGTTTTCATCATGCGTTACGATCATAACTGCCACATTTCTTTTTTGCGTAATATCCACAAGTGTCTTCATGAATATTTCTGTATTTTTCCTATCCAGACTGGCAGTTGGTTCATCACACAAAATTATTTTTGTTGAATCTAATATGGATCTGACAATCGCCACTCTCTGTTGCTCTCCACCTGATAATGAGTGAATATCTCGTTTATTTATTCCCGCTAAATTCATAATAGTTAGATATTCATTCATTAATTGACATGTTTTCTCATTCACCGTTCGCTCCTTAATATAATAAGGAAGCAATATATTATCTTCAACATTCATAATACTCTAATGATTATAAAACTTTTTTTCTTTCATTTTATTATCTGTCAAATTTACGTATCTAACTGTTAAATTCCCCTATATTCATCATAACTGTCAGAACAAATTTTCCATCCTGCGTCTCGATTATTACATCTCCACCATATTTGTCCGCAACTTTTTGAATGGAGCTTATACCATATCCGTGTCTGCGGAAATCATTTTTGGTTGAAATTAATTTTCCTGATTTGTCCTGTTTCAAATATCCTTCATACGGATTTTTTATGACAAGAACCAATGACTGCTTTTTGATTCCCATTGCTATTTCAATATCCTTGTTATTTCCAGTGCATTTTTCTGTGGCTTCTATCGCATTATCGAGCGCATTTCCTAATACTACCCCCAGATCACACTGATTTATCGGCAGTTCTTCCGGTATAAAAATTTTTAAAAGAAACTGTATTCCATTCTCTTTGGCAATCGAATATTTGGTGTTGAGCAGTGCATCTATCACCTGATTTCCACTGTCAGAAATATATTATTTTTTCCAAAACCATAATAGGAAATTGCTGAAATCATGATACACAGCAACACATTTACAATTGTAGTTACAACTGACGCATCACCACTGTGAAACTGGACATATCCTTGAAAAATAATATATATGAGCCATACACTTACAGATAATACATTCCAACGCTTCTTTTCATAAAATGTATCTAAAAATTTTCTTACTATCCAGACACTTGCGAATGTCAAAACTGAATTTAAGATTATATTTCCCACGTCACACATAGATATCACCTCTTAACAGTCTGCCATATTCTTTACTAAATTCTTTCTGCCGGTCTTCACTAATCGGCAACACTTCTCCGTTTATCAATGTTACATTAGATTTTGATCTTGATTTGATCAAAAGATAATTGACGAGATAAGACTGATGAATCCTTAGAAATGTTACTTTTCCACTGCTAAGTCCTTTTTCTACCTCTGATAATTTTCCATTAAACACATATTTATTTCCATCTCTGACATGTATATTTATTTGTCTTGCTTTGCTTTCAAAATATAGGATCTCTTTGGACAAAACTTTGTATTCCTGACTTTTATATTTAAACGAAAAGAAATGATTTCTACTGCAAATTCTCTGGTTTGCTTCTAAAAATATCTGTGCGAACGAATCCCGGTCTATCGGTTTTCTGATAAAGGAAAACACATCCAAGCGAAATAATTCCATGACGTATCTGTCATAGCTGGAAATAAAAATAATCATCGCATCTTCATCTTTTTTACGAATGTTTTTCGCCGCAGTGATTCCATCTCCATTTTCCATCTGTATATCCATATATATCAGGTCAAACTTTTTCCCTGAAGATATTTCTCTTACCAGATCATTTCCACTATAGAAAACATCGGTATCTATTTTCACATTTTCCTCGTCACCAATATTATGTAAGACACTTTCAATTTGATGTGCAATCAGATCATCATCATCGCAGATTGCGATATTTAACATTATTTTTTTCCTCCAAGAACACTGTCATTTTTTCTATCTTACTATATGGATTTTGCATTCTCAATCTTCATTTTTATTTACATTAAAAAAACTGCTGCACCGCCCGATTTTTCATCGTCCCGGCACAGCAGTCTGTGTACTTAAATTTATTTTGTCACTCCGCCTTCTACAACAAGACTTTCCTCATAGTCACTGCCATATGTGTCTACTAAAGTAGCTTCATAATCAGCATGGAAGAACTGTTCCTCACCTAAAGTCTTAATTTCGTCATTGATCCAGTCAAGCAAGGTTGTATTTCCTTTGGAAACTGCCGGAGCAATCGTATCATTACTTCCAAGGGAAGGAATCCCTACCGTGTAACCGGTGTTCTGAAGTGCATATGCGATAACCTCGGTGTTATCGTTTACCCATGCAGCACCGCTTCCATTTTCCAGTGCATTCTTCGCAGTTGCATAGGAATCATATTTCTGTAATGGGATATCCGGGTAGTTGTCGATCATGTAAGTCTCTGCCGTTGTTCCTGAGATAACGATCATCTGGTCATTGGAATCCCAGTCATCAAGGCTCTCGATCACTTTACTGTCAGGGGATACCACGCCAAGCGCCACATTCATATAAGGAAGTGCAAAGTCAACTTCCTCCGCACGCTCGTCGGTCACGGTAAAGTTTGCAAGAATGATATCCACTTTTCCCGTCTGTAAATATTCGATTCTGTTTGCCGCCTCTGTGGATACGAAGTTCACATCCACTCCAAGATCCTCACCAAGTCTGTTTGCAAAATAAATATCGTATCCCTGATACTCACCATTTTCATCTACATATCCAAATGGATTTTTGTCGGAGAAAACGCCGATATTGATCGTACCGCTCTCTTTGATTTCATCCAAAGTACGGTAAACTTCGCTGCTTCCATTGGATGCTGTTCCCTCGTCTGCCGCACTTGCATTATTTGCGGTTGCATCACTAGTGCTGCCGCCGCACGCGGTCAGACCTGCCGTAAGTGAAAGTGTTAATACTGCTGCCAAAATCCTGTTCCATTTCTTCATAATAGATGCTCCTTTTCTTCTTGCTATTTCACATGAGTCTTTGCCTCATGAAATTCAAACGTATTCAAAAACTGTTTTGCGCGGTCGGTCTTTGGATGTTCGAAGAACTCTTCCGGAGTTCCCTCCTCCACGATCTTTCCGCCATTTAAAAATATCACACGGTCTGCCACTGCTTTTGCGAACTGCATCTCATGTGTGACGATCATCATTGTGCGCCCCTGGGAAGCAAGGTCTAACATTACATCCAAAACCTCTCTTACCATCTCCGGATCCAGCGCCGCGGTCACTTCATCGAAAAGTAAAATTTCCGGGTGCATACAAAGCGCTCTCACAATCGCGACACGCTGTTTCTGTCCACCGGAAAGCTGCCTCGGATAGCTTTTCGCTTTCTCAGCAAGACCAACCCGCTCCAAAAGCGCCATTGCTTCCTTTTCGGCTTCCTCTTTTTTCCGCTTCTGTACTTTCATTGGTGCCAGTAAAATGTTGTCAAGCACCGTCAAATGCGGAAATAACTCATAGCTCTGGAATACCATTCCGATCTTCTGGCGAAGCTCTGCGATGTTTTTGTTCTTCGGATCAATTTTTTCACCATTTAATTTGATCTCGCCGCCCTGAATTGGTTCCAGAGCGTTGATACATCGAAGCATCGTACTTTTTCCACAGCCGCTCGGACCGACAAGGACGATGACCTCTCCCTGATGTACTTCCAGATTGATATCATCCAGAATCAGGTTATCATCATAACTTTTTTTCAAATGTTCTATAGATAACAATGTCTGTTCCAAGAAAGATCACCTCCATTTTCTTTCCAGATATTTTGCAAGCATACTGATTGGCCAGCATGCGATAAAATACAATAAAAATACGGTCAGATAAATTCCAAACGCTGCATTCGGGCTGGACATCCGGTTTGCTTCGATAATCTGCTGTGCCACCTTCAACACCTCAACAACACCGATCATTAAGATCAGGCTGGTCGTCTTGATCATTCGTGTGATCAGGTTGATGGACAGTGGGATCAGTCTCCTGACGGCCTGCGGAATGATAACGTAGAGATAAGTCTGCATTTTGGTAAGTCCCAGCGCCGCACTGCTCTCATACTGATGTTTTGGAATGGAGATCAGTGCCCCCCGCACAAGGTCGCTCATCTCTGCGGTGCCCCACAGGACAAACACGATGATGGACGCTGTCTCTCCCGACAAATTCCAGCCAAAAGTTCTCGTCGTACTAAAGTAAAACAGGAAAAGTAATACCAACTGCGGCATAATGCGGATAAATTCCAGATACACTCTGAAAATTGCCTTAAGCACTACATTTTTTCTTGTCATCAGCACGCCAAACAATAAACCTAACGGAATACTGATCACAACTGCGATCAGACTGATACGGAGTGCTACCCAGAGTCCCTGAAGCAGCCGCAGCATATTGCTTCCTTTTAATAAAACCTCAAGCCCCAAATCCGGCATAACGCAGCCTCCTTTCCAGCAGACTGCCCAAAATGGAAATCGGCAATAATAGGATCAGATAAAAAACCACAAGCAGGAATAAACTCTCTGTTGTCTTGTAATAAAGACCGATGAGGTCTTTTGCAGTAAACATCAGATCCATCAAGCTGATTGCACTGAACACGCTCGTTTCCTTCAAAAGGAAAATCACATTTGCCACAAATGCCGGAACACTGATGGACATTGCCTGTGGTAAAATGATGTACCGCATGGTCTGGTAACGGTTCATCCCAAGACTGTACGCACTCTCCGTCTGAATCGGTTCGATTGCTTCCAATCCGCTTCGAAAAGCCTCTGCCATGTAACTTCCACCTAAAAATGCAAGTCCGGCAACACCACATGCCTCCGCATTTGTCTGGATTCCGATCTTCGGAAGTCCATAGTAAATAAAGAATAACTGTACCAGCAATGGTGTATTTCTGCTGAGTTCTATGTACACCTCCACGATCTGGCGAAGTACCGGCACTTTATAATACTGGATCGTCGAACAGACAAATCCAACGATAATTGCAAAAACAATTCCGAGGAGTCCAATGCGAAGCGTCAACCAGGCGGCTTTCTCGTACATCGGTAAATATTTTAGAATAAACTCCCAGTTCAAGATGTTCCCCTCCTCTTTCAAAATTTATAGTGCTTATCATAGTTCTTTTATCCTACTATGTCAATAGGAATTATAGTATTAATTGTATTAAATAAAAAAACAATATCGGAATTATATTGTAAAATGGGGATATATGGATTTCATCTTCTATGATTATTATATGAAAAGAAAAGAATTGATTACCTGAAAATAAAAAGATGGGCAGCAATATCGTCATCCGATATTGCTGCCCGGCATATATGATTTCTATGAATTTAGTATGTACAATCTCTGCTTTGCCGGATTGCTGAAATCATTCAACTTCTTTAATTCCAACTACATTCATTGGCATCCCAATATTTTTCAAATACTGTTCCTTTAATAACAGCGGTATATGGTTCACATAAAAACTCATTTATACTTTGTAAAATAAACGGAAACTCTTCCATCTTGACATCAATCTTTTTCTTAAACGCTTTCCATTTCTTCTGCATTCCATCATCAGAATCAAATGTCATAATCTGCTCAAATTGCTCGATTGTAAAATTATGTTCCCGATTAATAAAGGTTTTACTTAATGCTTCGCATTTATGTGAAAGATAATAAATATCATAATAATCTTTCATCCTACTTGAGAATTCCATTAATGAAAGTATTGCGTCTATCTTCTCAGCCACAGTTGTTTCTATGGAATATGTATTGATAACCGGTGCCTTAAAATCATCTAACTGTGTCGGTATTCTACGCTTTTCCTGTTTAGGTACAATGACATCTCCCACACCAAAATCAATACTAAATGGTGTTCGTGTATTTTTTATTTTACCACTCAATGTAACTCCAATACCTGCATACTTTTTTGCAACCGCTATCGGTGCTACATCTTTTATTTCAAAAGTCACAAAATCATTACCCGTCTCTACTGAAATGATTTCTTTCACAACTCTCTTTAACTGTTCCGGAGTATTTGGTATTCTCTTCAACAGAAAATCAACATCAACTGTTACCCTGCTATCAAATTCTGTCAAAGAATATATAAATAATCCGCCTTTCAGCACAAGATTGTCTACATATTTTGATTTTTCAAGTCTCCTTAAAAATTCCTCCTGACAAAACATTTGCAGACACAGCTGATAACTCCTGCCACTTTCTTTTGCTTTATTCTTTAATCTCGCAAGTACTGAACTTGCCACATCACCCATTCAGCATTACCTCCATTAATTCAGTAACTTTTTTATATACTCTCATCTCTTTTGCATATTTAGACAATTGGCTCAAATTCTTTTTTTCATCTGCAACATATGCATTTATAGCTTTATTAAACATTTCATTGTCCATTTTAGATTTATACTTAAAGCAGTCACAAATCGTGCGTTCTCTATCATATACCGGAAGTTCTATGCCATTAAATATACCTGTAGTCTTTCCTAATGATAATTTGTCATGCTGCACAAAATAAAGTTTGTATGCAAAATTATCAATATTAATTTTTGATCTGGAAATGTTTCTCGACACAGCAATCGTCCACACCAAAGGTGTTTTATCACTATAGCCATAATAAAACAACGCAGATTCCATACATACAATTCCCTCTTCCAAGAACGTTGCTATCATCTTCTCCTCTGATATTTCCACTTGACCGGCTATCTGATAGTATCCATGTCTGACTCTTTCTATTTCACCACTTTCACACATTTTCTTTATCTCAGAATTCTGAATGCCAGCTTTATTCAACTGTACTGTCTTTATGATACCACCGTTATTTTTTATAATTGATTTTGCAATATCTATTTTTTTCATAAAACCGCTGAGGGTTTTC
>OHLB01001181.1_pt1 | contig 9759 bp, 8 predicted proteins | sample 1569021 | NCBI WGS metagenome assembly OHLB01 (sample SAMEA3879592, study PRJEB24766) | human gut metagenome | biome: human-associated habitat; feature: feces | place: USA | collected 1985/1987 | reverse complement strand
GCGGGTGCCTTTTCGGCTTCCGGCTCCGGTGTGCCGAACAGAGCCGTGTACTGCTGTTCGGTCAGGCCGTACAGGGCGCGGATGTTCTCCGGCTGAAACGCCTGTTCCGGGGTCAGCACGCCGGAAACGCCTGCGGGCGAAACGCACACCACCGTGTCCGCTATTTTTTCGGCCAATTCCAGCTCGTGCAGGCTCAGGATCACCGCCAGCTGACCGGTATGGGCCAGCTCCTTTAAAATGGTGAGCAGTTCGATCTTGCCCTTGATATCCAGAAAAGAGGTCGGCTCGTCCAGCAGGATCACTTCCGGCTGCTGGCACAGTGCCCGGGCCAGCAGGATGCGCTGGCGCTGGCCGTCGCTGATACGGTTAAAATCCCGGTCTGCCAGCTGCGCCGCACCCACCAGCTCCAAAGCTCTGTGCACCTGCTGCCTGTCCTCGGCAGACAAAATGCCCAGCCGTCCGGTGTAGGGATAGCGCCCAGCCGAAACAAAGTCAAAGCAGGTGGTCAGCTCCATCCGGCGGCTGTGAGGAGCCATGAGAGCCAGCTTTTTGGCCCGCTGGGTACCGGTGTAATCGGCAAGGTTTCTGCCTTCCAGCAGCACTGTGCCGCCCATGGGGGCCAGCTGGCCCGCCAGTGTGCGCAGTAAGGTGGATTTGCCTGCGCCGTTGGGGCCAATGAGAGTCAGGATCTGGCCCGGCTGCACCCCGAGGCAAATATCCGAGAGCAGCGGTGTCTTGCCGTAGCCGATGGCAAGCTCCCGCGCAGTGCAAAGTGCTTTTTCGTTCATCATGCGCCCTCCCGCTCTGAATTGCGCCGCACCAGCAGCCAGATGACCACCGGCGCGCCGAACACGGCCGTGACCGAGCTGATGGACAGCTCCGTGGGCGCGAACAGACTGCGGGCCAGCAGGTCGCAGAACAGGCAGAAAGCCGCACCGCCCAAGCAGCACCCCGGCAGCACATGCAGCGGCTTTGCGCTGCCCAGCAGCTGCTTGACAAGGTGCGGCACCGCGATGCCTACAAAGGAGATCGGCCCCGCAAAGGCGGTGACGCAGGCCGCCAGCAGGCTAGATAGCAGCACCAGCGCTGCCGAGAAAGGCTTGACATTCACGCCCACGCTGCGGGCATATGATTCGCCCATCTGGTAGGCGGCCATGGGCTTGGAAAGCAGAAAGGATGCCGCCAGCGCAGGCAGCACCACCAGTGCCGCGGCCTGCACATTGGCCCATGTCACGCCGGAAAAGCTGCCCTGCGACCAGTTGTGCAGATTGACGATGTTGGAATCCTGCGCAAAGGCCACCACGATATCGGTGATGGCGGAGCAGATATAGCCGATCATCACACCGCAGATGACCAGAATGCTCATGCGCTGCACCCGCCGGGCCACCGCCAGCACAAAGGCCATGGAAGCCATGGCACCCGCAAAGGCAGCCGCGATCATCGTGGCCGAGCTGGTCAGCATCCCGCGGTCCAGAAACACCACCATGGTCAGGGCCACCGCCAGCTTTGCGCCGCTGGAAACGCCCATAACAAATGGCCCGGCAATGGGGTTTGCAAAAAAAGTCTGCAGCAGGTAACCTGCCGCGCTGAGGGCTGCTCCCAACAGCGCCGCCATGACCGCGCGGGGCAGGCGCAGCTGCAGGATGATGTTCCCCGCAAGCGCATCGCCGCCCTTGCCCAGCAGCGCCGTCAGCACCGCACCCGGTGCAAGGGATACGCTGCCCCAGAACAGGTTCAGCGCAAAAAGCACAGCAACGGCTGCCGCAAGGGCAATATAGGCGGCTGCAAGGCGTCTGGTACGGGTCATAGGCTTTCCTTTCTGTAAAATTTTCCTTCTTTAATCCACATGGGTGAGGAATTTCAGGGTACTGGCGGCAGGTGTGCCCTTGGTAAACACCCGGTTCATGTCCACGATCAGGTCTGCCAGCTCCATGCTCTGCTGGAACAGGCTCTGGGTGGTGCACCACACCTGACCGTTCTGCACCGCTTTGAACTCGTTCAACAGTGGGAAACGCTCGGTCAGCTGGCTCACCGATGCGATCATGCCCTCGATGGCGCTGTTGTAGATGAGCACATCGGCATCCTTTGCACCTGCATAGAAGTCCTCAAGCGGCAGGTTCATGGTAGCAAGGCTGTTGCCATTGTCCGTCAGGTCCGCAAAGACATAGCTGCCGCCCGCCATCTCGATCATGCGGGCCACATAGTCACTGCCTTTGCGCACAGTGGCAAGGTTGTTGGTGGTCAGCGAGAAGAAGGCGCAGCTTTTTCCCGTGGGTTTCTGCGAGAGGATGGGCTGAACGGCTGTCTCCTGCGCGGAAAACACCTGCTCGGCCTGTTCTTCCCTGCCCAGCAGGATGCCGTAAAGCTTGATCCACTCCATGCGGGCCAGCGGGTCGCTCTCGTAGCTGGAACGCTCCACCAGCACCGGGATGCCAAAGTGTTCCAGCTGCTCCTTTACCTCCGGCGTGTGCAGGATCATGGTATTCTCAATGGCAAGGCGGCAGCCCGCTGCCAGGATCTGCTCGTAATCCGGGGCGCTGTACTTGCCTGCATACGCGATTTTTCCCTCTTCCATGGCCTGCTGCACCGCGGGCAGATACCAGCCCTCGGCCTTGGTGCCGGAAAAGGCCACGCTGTCCAGTGCGTCCAGATGCAAAAGCAGATCCATCACCGAGGTGGAGACCAGATAAATATTCTCCACCGGCTGGCGCAGCACAGTCACATCAGCAGGCAGACCGTCCACCTCCGCAGCATCTTCCGGCACAACAAGGAACCGTGCATCCGACTCCGCGATGGTCAGCATGGTATAGCCGCCCTCATAGCAGTCCGCTGTGAACTGCTGTGCATAGTCCAGCTTGTAATGATGGGAGAAAACAAGACTTTCCGTATTGGCAGGCTGAGCCTTGCTGCCGCAGCCGGTCAGCGTCAGCGCCGTAGCGGGGATCAGTTTCAGAAATTGGTTGCGAGTGATTTTCATTCAAATATCCGGACGTTTGTCGTTCCGACCCCTCTTGTGAAAAGGCGTTTGGAGCGGCCCTGCGGTTGCGCAGCAATGAAAGCCCCAGTGGGTCTTTCAAGCAGGCGAGCGATCTGCGATAGCAGATGGAAGGGCTTTGCCCTGACAAGCGTCGGGGCCGCGACAAACGCGAAATAAAAAATTGATTTTCCGCTGAGTATGCCCAGAGCGTGAGCGGAGGGCATTCTCAATCGTTAGCCTTCAGACTTGCGGAATCAAAGGTCAGCGTATACTCGATCTCGTGGGGGGTGCTCATGGCAACGGTGTCGGCGGTGACATCCAGTGCGGTATCCAGCGCCGATACCGGAATTTCAAAGGTGGAATTGCCCTCGGTGTTGGTGGGCAGATACTTCTCGCCGTCCACGATCATATAATCATAGTTCGGGCTGCTCCACACGATGGTGGCGGTCATCTTGCCATCCGCCACGGTCAGGGCGGCGGGGCTCTCCACGGTGGCACGGCCGGAGCCGCCTTCCAGCGTCACCTCACAGGTGTAGGTGCCGTCTGCCGGGGTCTCGGCTTCCGCAGCCTTTTCCACGGCATCACGCACGCTGACGACATGGTCGTACCACTTGCCCTTGGTGCCCAGAATGGCAAGGTCAAAGTCCGTATCCACAGCAGTGACCGGGATGTCAAAGCCGTACACCTCCTCCGAGGTGCCGTCGGAATAGGTGACGGTATCTGTGGTGGGCTGCAGCCAGTCGGCCTCGTGGTCGGCGGCATCGGAAGCCTTGCCCAGATACAGGTTGACGATATGGGTGGAAGCAAGGCTGACATGGAAGGTCATCTGGCCGTTCTCCACGGTCAGGGTGCCCTTGCCGTCGCAGGCTTCGTTGGCGTGGAACATGCTGCTGTCGGTGTCAAACTCGGCGGTATACACACCATCCGGCAAAGCGGCGGTCTCAGCGGCAGAAGAAGCCACAGAGGATGTCGCCTCGGAAGAAGCAGCACTGGAAGCTGCAGAAGATGCCGTGGAAGAAGCGCCGCAGCCCACCAGCAGACTCAGTGCCAGAGAAGCAGCGACAACACAGGAAAAAACGCGTTTCATAGGAAATACCTCTACATTATAAAAAATCAGCTTTTATTATACCATTGTTCAGATAAAAAATGAACCCTCTCCACCGGATGCCGCAAAGCGGCCGCGAGACGGAGAGGGTTCGTTTGATCAACCGTTCAGAGAATCGATCGCCGCCTTGGTGTGGGCGACATACAGCTTCTGGACATCCTCGATCTCACCCAGACCAGCGATCTGGCAGTCGATGCTGTCGAAAGCACCGGAAGCCTTGAACTGGCTCAGCCAGGAGTCGGCATCCTCACCGGCCATATCGTTGTTGGCGTGATCGCCGGCAACCACCATCAGCGGGCGCAGGATGACCTTGGTGTAGCCCGCAGCCTTAACAGCCTCGATCACGTTCTCGCAGGCAGTCTCTTCCGGCTTGCCCTCAACGGTGCCAATGAACACATTGTCGTAGCCCAGAGTCTGCATAGTGGTCTGCATCTGGCTGTAGCTCACCTTTGCGGTGTGAGAGGTGCCGTGGCCCATAAAGACAAAGGCGACCTTGTCCGCAGCAGCGGCATCCAGACTGTCGTAGCCGGCTTCCTTCACGGCAGCAGCGGTGACAGCCTTGGCAACGTCTTCCTTATCCTGATTGATGATGGTGGCATCGGAACCGACCTCGCCCAGCAGGGGCTCAGCCACAGCGACAGATTCAAACTTGTCGCGGTAGGTGTCGATCATTTCCATCATCTCGTCGTACTCAGCACCGTGCATCAGGTGGGTGGGCTGGACGACCAGATTCTTCACGCCGTTTTCCACAGCGCGGTCCATGGCCTGCTGCATGTTGTCGATCTTTTCGCCGTCACGAGCCTGCACATGGTTGATGATGATCTGTGCGGTGAATGCGCGGCGCACAGACCAATCCGGGTATGCGGCCTGCAGAGCATCCTCGATGCCCTTGATGTCCTTCACGCGGCTGTCGTTGAAGGAGGTGCCGAAGGAGACCACCAGCAGCTCGTTGTCGCCAATGTCGTCCTGATTGCGGGCATCGTCCTTGGAAGCATCACCGGTGTCACGGCCAAAGTAGTCGGGGTCGGCGTTCTCACCTTCCACCAGTTCCTTCTGGGTGTCGGTCAGGGCATCCCATGCAGCCTTGGCGGCTTCGCACTGGGCATCGGTATCCTCATTGCGCTCCTGCACATAGATGGCATCGATCAGGTCTGCCACGTTCTTTGCTGCCATTTCGTCAGTCTCCTCGCTGCTCGCTTCGCTGGAAGCGGAAGACGCAGCGGTGCTGGATGCAGTGCCGGAAGCAGCACCGCCGCAGCCGGTGAGCACGCCGGCGCACAGAGCCAGAGCCGTAACAGCTGCGGCCAGCTTTTTGGTTTCGATCTTTCTCATTGTCTTGTCCTTTCCTGCTGGATAAATTGCGGTTTGAACCAAACAAAGGGTACAGGAAAGAGAGATGAAAAAAGAGGCCCTTCTGTCCTGCGGATGGCATGACAAAAAGACCTCTGTTGTTTCAGGGCTTTTTGGTACAACCAATTCCTCGTGATCTGGGGTTTGCACCCCCGTACCAACAGCAGGCAGGTTTCCTGACTGAAAGATCGCCGCCCGTCATCTCCTTCCCAGAGCAAAAGCTCCAGTGGCTGGTGCAAAGCACCCTGATGCGGACTCCCTTATCACAGTGACGAGATCGTGCGGGATCTGCACCCGCTTCCCTTTTACCCTTTCCGCCGTGCAGTGCATCGGCAAAAGGCACCTGCTGTTTTTCTGTTCAGTTCGTCCGGCATTATATCATAAAACTGCGCAGAATGCAATAAAAAACGGCATCCTGCCTTTTTATAAGGAAGGATGCCGTTTGGGGATCGAGCCAAATGCGGAGCTTACTGGAGCGCACGGATCGCATTGATGGTGATTTTGTACTGGCAGGTCACGCTGTCAAACAGCTCCTTGGTACCTTCCAGTGTGCCTGTGCGCAGCACCTCGGTCAAATCGTAGGTGGGCTGATACAGGTTGGTAAAACCCAGGTTCTGGCACACGCCCTTGAGCGTGTGTGCCGCACGGAATGCTTCCTTCACATTTCCTTCCTTCAATGCCTGCTCCAGTTTCGGATAGCTGTCGTCGTTCAAAAACATCAGCGTAAATCTGCAGATCATGCCTTCGTTGTAAAGCCGCTTGAGCACATCCTCATAATTTGCGCCCATCTGTCTATAACATTCCTGAATCGTCATGGTTTGTCGCTATGCCTTTCTTTTTCTACTTATCCCGCCTGATTTGCCACAGAGTGACAAAAGCGCCATCCATTTTGTTGCACTTTGTTGCGCTTTTAATATATCACGTCTTCCTGCGTTTTTCAATGCAGAGACAAAAAGTCTTGCACTTTTCACATATTGTCCCGAGTTTTTCTTGCAATTTGCCTATCAATTTCTTCCGGCTGGCTTTTTTCTCCGACTTTGCCGTGCCTGCATGGCTGCAGGGCTTTTCCCGCCTTTGCTCTGCCGTTTCTCTGCACGGAAAACGCATTTGAAGAAAAAGGTAAAAAAACAGTTGACAAAAGCCTTTCTGCATGATAGAATAAACAAGTCGTCCGGCGAAGGACACAAAAAGTGAATATGGGCGTGTTCCCGAGTGGCCAATGGGGACAGACTGTAAATCTGCTGCTTTCAGCTTCGGTGGTTCGAATCCACCCGCGCCCACCAAAAGAACCAGCGTAGAAATTACGCTGGTTTTTGTTTTGCCCGGCATCTTAAGTCTCACTCTCGAGGGTGGATTCGAACAGCTGCGGCGATGTCGTTGAAGACAGCGCAAAAACAGCCCCGATGGACCGTCAGGTTCACCGGGGCTGCTGCTATACCATGATTTTGTTGACGTTAACATTTTCGTGATGCCGCGAAAACATCACATGTAGACCTTCTGGCTGCGCACCTGCGCTTCGATCAAAAGAACTGCTTCCCGTGGGGGCTATGCACATGCAGGATATCTGTTTGTGCCGCCGTTACTCTTCCACTGCAGCTTTGGATTCGTTCACAAAGGCAGCGATCTTATCCACCTGAATTTCGGCAACGGCACGGCCGGTCTCGTAGACGCGGCGCAGCTGGACCGGATCGCGCTCCATGGAGCCGATCTCCAGCGGGATGGGCGGGCGGATGACGAACGCCTTGCCGGTCTGCTCCAGCATGGCAATGTGATCCAGCGTTTCGTTGTAGCGTTCGTGACGGTCGGCAACGGCTTCCACGAAAGCGGGGTAGCGCAGGTAGCGTGCCTGGATGGCGGGCAGCATCTTGTTCTTCTTTTTCACAAAGCCCTTGGGCTGGGTCAGAACAATGAGGTTGCGTTTGTAGCCGATGGACTCGAAGAACCGCACGGGGATGGAATCGGCAATGCCGCCGTCCAGCAGCTGATAATGGCCGATCTTTACGATCTTGGCCGCCAGCGGCATGGAAGCGGATGCCTGCATCCACTGGATATCCTCGGCATCGCCGGTGCGGCACTTGTGATAGATGGGGTCGCCGGTACGCACATCGGTGCACACCACAAAAAAGTCCATGGGGTTCTCTGCAAATGCCTTTGTGTCGAACACGTCCAGCTTTTCCGGCACGGTGTGGTAGCAGAACTGCTCACTGTACAGGTTGCCGGTGCGCAGCAGGTTGCCGAAGCTTGCGTAGCGCTTATCGTTGCAATACTGGGTGTTGTAGCGGATCACACGGCCGATCTGATGGGACTTGTAGTTGCAGCCGAACACCGCACCGGCCGAAACGCCAATGGCACCATCCAGCACGATGCCATGCTCCATCAATACATCCAGAACACCGGCGGTAAACATGCCGCGCATGGCACCGCCTTCCAGCACAAGACCCGTTTTCATATATGCTCTCCCCTCCTGTGTGCCGGTGCACAGATGCCGGACACACCTTATATTAACTACAGTATACTCGAATCTGTAAAAAGTACAAGAGCGGAAAACCTATAAATTTATCAAGAAAACCTCTTGCCAAAGGAAAGAGCATCCGGTATACTAGGTGAAATAAAAAGAGAAATATGCGCTGCAAACGCATGGGCATGGAAAAAATCAGGTTGGAGGAATTGCTGCATTATGAAGATGCTGGAAGATCGTATTCGCAAAGATGGTATCGTACGCGAGGGCAATGTGCTCAAGGTGGATAGCTTTATCAACCACCAGATGGACATTCCGCTGTTCCGGGAGATGGCAAAGGAGTGGAAGCGCCTGTTTGCAGGCAAGCCCATCAACAAGGTGCTCACCATCGAGGCCAGCGGCATTGGCATTGCAGCCATCGTGGCCAGCGAGTTCAACGTGCCGGTGGTATTTGCCAAAAAGTCCATGAGCATCAATCTGGACTACAACAACTACGAGACCAAGATCCAGTCCTTCACCCACAAAAAGATCTACAATGTGATCGTCTCCAAAAAGTTCCTCACCCCGGAAGACCATGTGCTGATCATTGACGATTTCCTTGCCAACGGCTGTGCCCTGATGGGCCTGCTGGATCTGGCCCAGGAGGCCGGTGCCACAGTGGAGGGCATCGGCATTGCTGTGGAAAAGGGCTTCCAGCAGGGCGGCGAGCTGATCCGCAGCAAGGGCATCCAGCTGGAGAGCCTTGCCATTGTGGAGTCCATGAACAGCGAGACCGGCGAGATCGTCTTCCGCGAGCAGCCGCAGCAGAATTAAACAAAAAAACATTGCAGCCCCGGGAAAGTCGGAAGACCTTTCCGGGGCCGTTTTTTGCTTACGCCCCGTCAAAGCTGTCACCGTCGGCGGGCAGGTCGGCAGCGGTCTGGGCGGGATCGGTATCGGTTTCCGGTTCCACGGCGCGGGGCACGCCCTTGTACACCAGCGTCTGTTCCAGAACCTCGGCGCACACCGGGGCTGAAAGGCTGCCGCCGGCAGTCGTCCAGCTGTGGGGTTCGTCCAAGCACACCAGACACAAAAACTGCGGGTCGTCGATGGGAGCCACGGCCACAAAGCTGGCAATACGGGCTTTTTCGTCGGCGCTGTCCAACTTCTGGCTGGTGCCGCTCTTGCCGCCCACCCGGTAGCCTTGGATGCGGGCATTGCGCCCGCCGCCGTAGAGCACCACGGCTTCCATCATCTCACGCATAGTTTCAGAAGTTTCCGGTTTGATCACCTGCCGCCTGCACACCGGCTCTGTGTGCTGAAGAATGCTGCCGTCCGGGTTCAGGATATCGCTGACAAGATAAGGCTGCATCAGCCTGCCGCCGTTCACCACAGCGCACACGGCTGCGGCCATTTCCATATAGGAGATCTTGCTGCTCTGGCCGAAGGCGCAGGAGGCCAGCTCCACCGGCCCCATGCGGTCGGCGGTGTAGTACAGACTCTTTTTGGGTTCGGCGGGCAGATCGACCCCGGTTGGCTTCCGCAGGCCGAAAGCGGCAAAGTAATCGCAGAAGGCTTCTTTGCCCAGCCGCGCGCCGATCTGGATAAAGCTCTGGTTGCAGGAATTTTCCAGCGCCTGAGTCACGGTCTGGCTGCCGTGGCGCTTGTGGTTGGCGCAGTGGAACCGTGTGCCCGCCACCGAGATGGACTCGCCGCAGTAAAAGGTAGAGTTTTTGCTCACAGCCCCGGCATCCAGCGCGGCGGCGCAGGTGATGAGCTTGAACACGCTGCCCGGCTCGTACAGGTCGCTGACAGCCTTGTTCCGCCACTGTGTCTGCTGGGCCAGCTGTAAAGCGGCCTTGCGCGCATCACCGGTCAGGGCTTCCACGG
>OHLB01001175.1_pt1 | contig 9811 bp, 9 predicted proteins | sample 1569021 | NCBI WGS metagenome assembly OHLB01 (sample SAMEA3879592, study PRJEB24766) | human gut metagenome | biome: human-associated habitat; feature: feces | place: USA | collected 1985/1987 | reverse complement strand
GTTGAGAAAGAGTTTGTTACAGAGACAATGGCTGTGCAGGAAACGGATATTGAAGGAGCTGAGTGCAGCACAATGACAGAGGATGGAATTTTGTTTAGTCCATATGGAATTATCATGCCTAAACTTTATAATTCAGACTGTGGAATCTTTTTATTCCGTTATCTGATCAGCCAGTCAACAGACACAGAATGGAAAAATGCAGAAGTGAAGATAGAAGTTCCTGATGGATGGAAAGTACAGTATAAACAATTCTATCACTGGGATTATCAACCTGTATTTTCAGACAATAAGGCAGTATGCATGGTGGGAGAAGTACCACAGAATACCCATAAGGTAGCTGGTTTTTACATCAGTTTGCCAGATGAACTGGCAGGAGGCGAGAAGAGCGTGATGCTGTCAGAGCATCCTTTCCCTCAGGATACACAGCATAAAATGAAACAGGTAACCCTGTATGTGGAGGGACAGAAAACACAGGCAGCAGGAGTGATCCGTGCAAGTCTTGAGACGGATGGAAAACAGTGCAAGGTTTCAGAAATACCGGTACTGCTTCTTTCCAGGGAAGACTATGCCAATGCATTGGATAAGATGTATCACGGAACAAAAAAATAGAATTTGTAAAGACAGGTGTGCAATTGTTCATGCACACCTGTTGTGCTATAATCAAAACGTATATATCAGACAGAACAGGAGATAAAATGTACAATATATTAGTAGTAGATGATGAGCGAATTCACAGAGAAGGAATTATTATGCTCCTTGAAAAAATATGCCCGGACGATATGCTGTGGGAAGCATCAAATGGTCAGGAAGCAATGGAAATCATGAATAATATTTCCTGTGAGATTGTAATCAGTGATATACGTATGGCTGAGATGGACGGCTTACAGCTGCAGAAGAAAGTAAAGGCAGATTATCCAGAAACTGCATTTGTGATTGTAAGTGGATATGCAGATTTTTCTTATGCAAGAGAGGCATTACAGTTTCATGCAAGTGATTATCTGCTAAAGCCTGTAGATGCAGAAGAGTTAAAGCGTGCCATTAAGAAAATAAAGAAATCAAAAAATCAGGATCAGGTTCAAAAACAAAAAGTAGATCAGATGGAACGACGATTGAAGGAATCTGCATATGGATATATGGAGTGGCTTCTGAATCAGTATATCCACCATGCACGGCGTAAGGCGTGGGAACCCTTAAGTGAGATGTTTCCTCTGAGACAGGAAGGCTATCTGATGTTGATCCGGATCAATAAGCAGCATCTGATTCTTAATGAAGAGATGAAACGGGAGATAGGGTATTTTATAAAAAAACATCTGATAGATACATCGTCAATTACATTTCAGGTCAACGGAACAGAAAATCTGCTGGCTGTGTTGGCCTTGTCAGGATCAAGAATTGAACAGGAACAGATCACTCAGATAGAGGAGTTTATTCAAAATATCCTGGTACTTGAGAAAAACAGAATTTATTTTGCAGTCAGCTCTCTGTATTCGGATATGGAAAGCTGCGGAAACAAGGCATATGAAGAGGCTATGGCCGCGATGAAGTATTCTTTTTATGAAGAAGAAAGATATTTGCAGGCAGAGAAATATCTGTCTGATGAAAAGCAGGAGGATTCTGTAGGCAGTGAAGCAATTCTGAATTCTATAAAAGAAGGAAATCTGGAAAAAAGCGAAGCAATTTTTGAAAAAGTAGCGGAGCCTCTGTCAGAGCATAAAAGTGTTCAGCCGGATATTTTTAAAAGAAAAATCGTATTCTTTTTTTTCAGAATCTTACGTTATATGGAGCCCTATCTGAAAGCTGAACACTTGTCAGAATTAAATGCATTGGATAATCGTCTGATCGAAAGTCAGTGGTATTCTGAACTGAAAAAAAGGTCAGCGGAATTAATAAAAAATATAATCGCTTTCCGGGAAATAGCAGATTCACAGGAGACAGATCCTTTGGATGAAAGCAGGCGGTATATAGAGGAACATTACCAGGACGAGATCAGCCTGGAGCAGATTGCTGCATTGTATCATTTTAATGCTTCGTATTTCAGTACTTTATTTAAGCAGAGATTCGGAATTTCCTTTTCTGAATACCTGTCAGATATTCGTATGGAGAAAGCAGAGAATCTTTTGAAAACATCTTCTGATAAGGTAAGGAAGATTGCATTGGAAGTAGGGTATAAGGATCCCAATTATTTTAACAGGGCATTTAAGAAGCGTCATAATATGACGCCTGAAGAATTTCGCAAAAGAGTTGGATGATGATGGAAAAATTAAAATATACAAAATTTAAAACTCTGCTGATTAGTTCATTTATTTGTATTTCCATTATTCCGGCTGTGTTTTTGGGTTTATTTATTTTCCATTTGTCAAAACAGGAACTGATCAGGCAGTCAGAAAAACAAATGTGGCAAAATGCTGAGAATGTCAGTGATATTCTGGATGAAAAGTTGGATTATATTGAGGAATTTTCATTAAAAATAAATGTAGATACGAGAATTTATAAAATATTTCAGAATCTGGATACGTCTGACAGTATGCAGCTTGAAAGTGCCAGTCAGGAAATTTCAAAAATTTTGTTGGACTATCTGCCGTGGAATAACACGGTTTATTCTACGCATATTGTGACTCCGTATTATCAGTTTGGCGAAAAGGAAAAGAACTATTATCCAAATCATAGCTTTATGGGTTCTAAAATACAGAAAGCAGCAGATGAGGCAGATGGAAAACTTGTGTGGATTCCGGCATATAATTATCTGGACATGTTTTCAATTGAAGATATGCCGAGAGATTTTCTGGAATATGAGCATGTATTTACGGCTGTCAGAAAGCTGCAGTTAAGCAGAGTAGAATCAGGACATATTGAACATCTGGAAAATAAGACTGATCAAATGTATCTGGTGGTTAATTTTACAGAGGATAATCTGAATAATATGCTGAAAAAGTATACAAAGGCAAATTCTCAGATTCTTTATTATATCATGAGTGAAGATGGCAGTGTTGTTGGTCCTTACGGTGAGAATGAATCAAAGCTGTTTCGAAATGTAACTGCAGCTGATATGGGAATTACGGAGAATAAAGGAACTGTAAAATACTACGGTGCAAATAATCAGGAATATATCGTAACCTATTCCAAAAGTATGGTGACGGGATGGTATACACTTGCCATGATTCCAGTTAATGTTTTCAGCAAGAATATTGCTACAGATCTTACCAGGGCAATATTGATTCTGGTAACTATAGAAATTATTTTATCTGTTACTACGGCTGTTCTTATTTCCAGAAAGATTGGGAAAAAAGTTTATAAACCGCTGCACATGATAGAGAAAACAGGAGAGGGTAATTTTACTGCAAGAATTGTATATGACAACAGGGATGAGTTTGCGTTTTTTTATAAAAAACTGAATGAAATGAATCAGAACCTGCAGATGTTGGTTCATGAGAAATATGAGATGATGATCCAGAAACGAGACACGGAGATCATGTCGTTAAATATACAGATGAATCCCCATTTTCTCTATAATTCGCTGAATATCATTAACTGGGTATGCCTTAAAGGAGAACAGGAAAATGCCAGCAAAATGCTTTTGGATCTGTCGAGAATGCTTCAGTATACCAGCCAGAATGGTGATGTTCTGGTTCCGCTGTGGGAGGATCTGGACTGGCTTAAACGGTATATTGGAATTATGCAGAAAAGATATCAGGATCAATTTGAAGTGAGTATGGATATACCGGAGTATTTAAGAAGTCTGGAGGTTCCAAAGCTATTTCTGCAGCCGTTTGTGGAAAATGCCATTGTGCATGGATTTAAAAATTATCAGGATTCCGGGAAGATATGGATTTCAGCAGAGGAGGAAGAAAATGATATTCTTTTTTATGTAGAGGACAATGGATGTGGAATCTGCGAGGAAGATTTGAAAGAGGTTCTGAATAAAGAGCGAAAGAGTATAGGCGTCAGAAATACAAATAAAAGGATTCGTATGATTTATGGAGAGAAATATGGGGTTACCATAAGCTCACAGCTGGAAGAAGGCACAGTTGTAACCATAAGACTTCCACTAAAAGTTAATTCGAAAAAACAGAGTTAGATTAAGGTTATATGGATATTCAATTTTATGAGAAGGCGATTGTGAAAGATTGCCGGAAATAAGGTTGAATATCCATTTTTGATTATAAGTGAATAAATACGATGTATAACAGTATAAAACAGTTGACAACAGTTATGCACTGTTATATACTGTTTACAGATGGAGGAGAAACATATGCATATAATAATCAATAATTCATCCATGGTACCTATTTATGAACAGATCATAGACCAGATTAAGTCTGCGATTATCAGAGGAGAGTTACAGCCGGACACTGTATTACCTTCAGTACGCAGTTTGTCAAAGGAACTGAAGATCAGTGCCCTGACTGTGAAGAAAGCCTACGACAATCTGGAAGAAGAGGGATTTACCGTCACTGTTCATGGAAAAGGAACCTACGTTGCAGCCACAAATAAAAACCTGATGAGGGAAGAACAGCTCAAAGAAGTAGAATATGATCTGGAGCAGGCAATCATGAAGGGCAGAAGATGTGGACTGAACGATGAGGAAATCAGAAATCTTTTTGAAATGATCATGGAGGACTAAGACATGTTGAAAATCAGTCATTTGCAGAAAAATTACAGAGGTTTTTCGCTGGACTGTTCTATGGAAGTACAGCCTGGGATGATTACAGGACTTATTGGAAGAAATGGTTCCGGGAAATCCACCACATTTAAGGCTTTGCTTGGCCTGATTCATCCGGATGGCGGAGAGATAGAGGTCTTTGGGAAAAAGGCAGAAGAGCTTAAGCCGGAGGATAAGCAGAAACTGGGAGTTGTTTTTGCAGATTCAGGCTTCAGTATGTATCTGACAGCAGCGGGCGTGGCCAATATTATGAAAAGCATATATCCGGATTTTGACAGAGAGGAATTTCTGCAGCAGTGCAGAAGATTCAATCTGCCCACAGACAAGAAAATCAAAGAATTTTCCACTGGCATGAAAGCAAAGTTTAAAGTACTGGCAGCATTAAGCCATAAGGCAGAACTGCTGATTCTGGATGAGCCCACAGTTGGTCTGGATGTGATTGCCAGGGATGAGGTGCTGAACATGCTGAGAGAATATATGGAAGAAAATGAAAGCAGTTCTATTCTGATCAGTTCGCATATTTCATCAGATCTGGAGAGTCTTTGTGACGATTTTTATATGATCCATGCCGGAAAAATTATCCTTCATGAGGATACAGATGTACTGCTGTCAGATTATGCAGTTCTTAAAGTTTCAGAAGAAGAGTACGAAAAACTGGATCAGCAATACCTTATTAAGATCCGGAAAGAAGCTTATGGATACAGGTGTCTGACAAACCAGAAACAATTTTATATGGAAAATTATCCGGATGTTGTAATTGAGAATGGAAAGATTGATGATCTGGTAGTGATGATGGAGGAACAGGTATGAAGGGATTATTTGTAAAGGATATAGAACTGATGAAACAGCAGAAACAGTTTTTTATCCTGGTTGTTGTAATGGGAGTCATTCTGAATCTGGCAGGAAGCGTGAGTGTCAGTTTTGCTGCAGGATATTTTACGATTGTCACAGCAATTTTTGCCATTACGACTATAAGTTATGATGAGTTTGATAATGGTCTTGCGTTTCTTATGACCTTGCCGGTTACCAGAAAACAGTATGTGGCGGAAAAATATCTGCTGGGAGCAGGGCTTACGGCTGTAGCGTGGGGAATTGCAACGATAACGGGAGTAATCTGCAAAGGTGTGGCAGAACTTCAGGGGTGTCTGAGTGAGACTATCATTGGCAGCCTGATATACATTCCACTGGCACTTCTTATGCTGGCGGTATCGCTCCCGCTTGTAATACATTTTGGAGCGGAAAAAGGACGTTATATTGCAATGGTCATGTGGGCTATTATAATTGCCGTAGTTTATATTCTGATAAAAACAATGGGACTTTCAGCAGACGCAGTCGATGCATGGCTGAATGGACTGAACCGGGGAATGGTATTGGCCGGAGTTGTATTATTTACAGTAATTGTATATATGGGGTCTTTTTGGATTGGTGTCCGGCTTATGGAGAAGAAAGAATTCTGATGTGTCTCGAATATAGTTGTAATTATAAAAGCAGTGTGCTAAAATTGTATCAGCGTAATTGAATAAGCTGTTAAGTGAACATTATCATATGCAGATTTTGTGTATGATAATGTGAGAGGGAATCAGGTGAAATGCCTGAACGGTTGCGGCCACTGTATACAGAAAAAAGCGGGATTGTAATATGTCATTGCATAAATATGTGAGAAGGCGGAATCCGGCTGCCAGAGAGTATCTGGAAATATTTCTGATACAACATTCATGAACTGCTGAAGCATGGATGTTGTATCAGTTTTTATTTTATGGGAACTTTCTGTGATCTGTGAGTCAGGAAACCTGCCTGACAGTGTAAAGAAGGAGCTTCCGTAAAAAGTATCCGTTATTTTTATCACTTCTATTTTACTTTTTCTGAAGTCCCATCTTTTCGGTTACACGAACAGGTAAATAACATATACGAAAAGAGAGGAAGTCAAATGAAAAACAGGTATTTATCCACAAGAATCATGGCAATTATGATGGCAGCAGCTATGGCAGTTTCCGCAGCTCCGGCAGCTTTTGCAGCAGAGAGAGCAGACTCTGAGACAATCAAAGAGGACAATCAGCCGGCAGCAGATGCAGACTCTGATACACAGGAAGATGCAGACGCACAGGATTCAGCAGATGCAGATAAGACAGCAGACGCAGAAGGTACAAAGACAGAATATCCTCTGACCATCACAACCTATGATTATGATGGAAATGAAATCGAAACAACCTATGAAAAGGCACCGGAGAAAGTTCTTGCTGTATATCAGGGAAGCATTGAAACCATGCTTGCACTTGGCCTGGAAGACCGTCTGGTAGCTACTGCAGGTCTTGACAAGTTCCGGATGAACTTAAAGATGCATTTTCAAAAACAAATTATCTTGATGAATTTACCCCATCCCTTGAGACTGTAACGATGTTGGAGCCAGACATGATCTTATCCTGGAGCTCCCTGTTTTCTGATAAAAATCTCGGAAATGTAACAGACTGGATCGACAAAGGCTGCAACACTTATTACAACACAAACACACGCCCTGACGGAGACAGAACTCTGGAGAATGAATTTACAGACATCTTAAATCTTGGAAAGATTTTTGATGTACAGGACAAAGCACAGGCAATCGTAGATGATGCAAAGGCAGTGATCGATAAAACTCTTACAGCAACAGCAGATGTAGAAGAGAAACCAAGCGTAATGGTTCTGGAACCTCTTGGAGAAGATATCACAAACTATGGTGCAAAGAGCCTTGGTGGAGATATGGTAACACAACTGGGTGCGACTCTGGCAAACCCGGATGCTTCTACAGCAGGAAAAGAAGATATCATTGCAGCAAACCCTGATGTGATTTTTGTTGTATACATGCCATATGCAGGTGATGATCCGGAAACTGTAAAAGAAAGCCAGCTTGCCGTTATCAAGGATGATGAAGCACTTCAGAGCCTTGATGCTGTAAAGAACGGTCGTGTTTATCCGATCATGCTCAGTGAAATGTACGCAAGTGCAACACGTACACAGGATGGTATTGAAACTTTCGCAAAAGGATTATATCCGGATGTGAATCTTGACTGATTGAGGACATAACAGTGAAAGAACAGGTTTCACAGACAAAAAAAGGCAGTGTGCTCAGGACATCCATGTATGTGGCAGTTCTTATCGGGCTTGCGGCATTTTTGATTTTTTCCATTCTTGCAGCAATCACTTTTGGAAATGCAGATTTGTCACTGAAAGATGTTTACAGTGTCATTGCATATAAATTGTTTCATATCAAAAGCCTGTCCGCCTATGCAGAAGGCGCAGTTCACGATGTTGTGTGGCTGATCCGGCTGCCCAGAGTCCTGCTGGCTCTGGCAGTTGGAATGGCTCTTTCCGTCTGTGGCGTAGTTATGCAGGCGATTGTCCAGAACCCACTGGCAGATCCGTATGTACTTGGTATTTCATCCGGTGCATCCCTTGGTGCAACACTGGCGATCATGCTTGGAGTTGGTGGATTTCTCGGTGGAAACTCAGTTGGTGTTACTGCATTTATTGGTGCAATGGTCACTTCTTTTGCAGTCATTGCTATTGCAAACATGGGCGGAAAAGCTACTTCTGCCAAACTGATCCTTGCCGGAATGGCTGTCAGTGCGGTATGTTCTGCTTTTTCCAATTTTGTTATCTATATCACCAATGACAAAAATGCAGCAACAGAAGTAATGAAGTGGACGATGGGAAGCCTTGCAGGCGCAAGCTGGAGCAGAGTAGGTGTAATGCTTCCTGTTACATTGATCTGTGTAATTATTTTCTGGACGCAATATCGTAATTTGAATCTGATGCTGTTAGGAGATGATGTATCGATCACACTGGGAACTGATTTGCACAGGCTGAGAACTTTTTATTTGATCGTTGCTTCTGTAATGATCGGGTTTGCAGTATATTGTGCAGGTGTGATCGGCTTTGTAGGACTTGTGATCCCTCATGTGATCAGAATCCTTTTTGGAACAGACCACAGAAGATTATTGCCATTAAGTGCACTGCTTGGTGCATCATTCCTGATCTGGTGTGATGTGGCATGTCGTGTGATCCTGAAGAATTCTGAGATGCCGATCGGTGTGTTGGTATCCATTATCGGTGCTCCGTGCTTTATTTATCTGCTTGTGCGGAAATCCTATGGATTTGGAGGTAGTAAGTAATGAAAATCACTACAGAAGATATTCAGGTCGGATTTCACGCCAGACAGATACTGAAGGGAATTTCCATAGAGTCAAAGGATAAGGAACTGGTAGGGATCATCGGACCAAACGGAAGCGGAAAATCTACATTATTAAAATGCATCTACCGTATCCTGAAGCCAGATGCAGGTGCCGTTTATCTGGACGGCGAAGAACTCCATTCCATGAGCGTAAAAAGCTCCGCCAGAAAAATGGCAGTTGTGGCACAGCACAATTACTACAACTTTGATTTTACCGTACGGGAAGTCGTGTTGATGGGACGTGCACCTCATAAGAAAGCATTGGAACGGGATAATGCAAAAGATTACCGGATTGTTGAAGAAGCACTGAAAACGGTACAGATGGATGCATTTGCGGATCGCACATTTTCTACGCTGTCAGGTGGAGAGCAGCAGAGGGTTATTCTGGCAAGAGCACTTGCACAGCAGACACCTGCACTGATCCTTGATGAGCCGACTAACCATCTGGATATCACACATCAGATCATGCTGATGGAACTGGTAAAGAAACTTAACGTAACTGTAATATCAGCTATCCATGACCTGAATATTGCGGCGGCATATTGTGACAAGATTTATGTATTGAAAGATGGTGTGCTGGAGGGGTATGGAACTCCACAGGAAGTACTCACTTCGGAGCTGATTAAAAGGATTTACCAGGTAGATTCGGAAGTGGTAAATGACAGCCGCGGGAAGATGCATATTTTATTTTTATAATATGAGTATTGACAGGCCAGAGTCAGGAAAATTTTTGACTCTGGCCTGCTATATATGGAGAAAAAAGATGAATAAAATAGGAATTTTGACGTGTATTCATTCTAATAATGTATGCGCCAGAGTTGGATGCCTGGCAGCATTTCAGAACAGAACTGATTTCTTTCAGGATTATCCGGAAGATACCTGTCTGGCAGCAATGATGACCTGTAACGGATGCAAAGGCGCCAACCCGATAGAACCCATAGAAG
>OHLB01001167.1_pt1 | contig 9902 bp, 6 predicted proteins | sample 1569021 | NCBI WGS metagenome assembly OHLB01 (sample SAMEA3879592, study PRJEB24766) | human gut metagenome | biome: human-associated habitat; feature: feces | place: USA | collected 1985/1987 | reverse complement strand
AAATTGCCAGAGTCGGACGTAATAAATATTTTTTTAATGACAATAAATTATTAAAGTATGATTATATTTACTCCGATACAGCTCAACTTGTTAGTAAAGCAATAAGTAATAACTACCCAAATATAACCTTTTGTACCTTTGAACTATACCAACTAAACGAATTTCTTAATCATCAGGTAGCACACAATATAATATTTATTAGTGTAGAAAAAGACTTGGAAACATATATCTTTGAATTTCTAAAGGACCTCTATCCCGGCAAAGTATTCCTCAACCCCTCGATCCAAATAACAGAACAATATTGGACCGATGATATGATTATCATAAAAAGACTCATCTCTGAAGCTCCGCTAAACAAAGACAAACCGTGGACTACACGTATAGAAAAAATTTTAGTAGATATTTTCTGTGATAAAATTATTAAAAAATCTATCAATGTTAATGAATACCCTAAATTGTACGAAAATATTTTTAACAGCTATATCATTGATGAATCAACTATGTTTCGCTATGCTCAGCGCAGAAAAGTAAAAGAAAAAATAAAAAATTTTATTGTTAAAAATACAAATATTAAATTAAAGGTGGTTGCCTGAATGATCCTTAATACAACATATACTTCAGAGCATTTGCACGATTTGCATTCAGAATATTCCAGAAAAGTAGACATTCATATTTTAGAACGTACAGTCTTTGCCTTCGGCCTTTTAGAAGCACTGGTAAGAACCGGATTACCATTTATTTTTAAAGGCGGCACCAGCTTAATTTTATTATGTGGTACGCTAAAAAGACTGTCTACCGATATTGATATTACTGTGTCCCCAGATACCGAAGTAGATAATTATTTAGATGAAATTTCTACAATCTTTCCCTTCTTAAAAAAAGTTGAAGATGAAAGGGTGCCTAAAAATAATATAGTAAAACGCCATATCAAATATTTTTATACGTCCCCATTGACCAATAAAGAAAATTATATTTTACTCGACATACTCTTTGAGAAAAACCATTATACAAATTTAATTACCAAGCCTATTAATATTCCTTTACTCCTTACCGAAGGCGAAAACTATTCTGTGTCCATGCCTGACGTTGGTTCAATTTTGGCTGATAAATTAACGGCCTTTGCTCCACATACTACCGGCATTATGATAAATACCGGCAAAGATATGGAAATAATCAAGCAGTTATATGATATTACAACGCTGTTAAATATGGACTTTGACCAAGAAGAAGTGATAAGTACCTATCCTGAAATAGCTGAAACCGAATGTAAGTATAGAGATTTGCATTTATCACCTTCGGATATTTTAATGGACACTCTTAAGACTTCTCTCTGTATTTGTTCCAAAGGAAAACTGTTTAACGATAATAACGAATATGAAAATTACAGAGCAGGTATTGCTGCGTTAAGAACTCATATTTTTCAAGCGCAGTTTAATCCCGACACTATATCCGAAGCTATGCCTAAATTAATTTATTTTCTGGTATGTTTATTAACAAATTCGCATTATAGCAATAATTTACCGAAAACTGATAAAAAATTTCAGTTTGGTAATTCTGCTTTTGGTACAATAAGATATATCCAGAAAATAAATCCTACAGCCTTTGCCTACCTAGTTAAAGCCGATAATTTAATCAATCAGGACAATGAATTAAAACAGCGATTATTCAGTAATGATCAAGCCGGCATATAGTATTATGGGTGAATTACAACAAAAACTGGGCCTAGCAGAAATAATCTACTTTTGCAAACACTGAAAAAGTGTAAAATCAGTCTGTAAAGAGGGTGACAAACATGGAAAGAAGTGCCATTACTGGCTTAATCGAATGGAAAGAATCACCCGACAGAAAACCTTTAATCCTTAAAGGTACCAGTCAGGTTGGCAAAACCTGGCTTGTGAAAGACTTTGGTACAAAATGCTATAACGGCAATTATGCTTATTTTAACTTTGATGAACAAAAAGAATTAAAATCTATTTTTAAAAGTACCAAAAACCCTCATCGCATTATAGAATCACTGTCTTTGATCTGCGGTAAGAAAATACTGCCGCAGGAAACCCTGATTATTTTTGACGAAGTTCAGGAATGTTCCGAAGCGCTGAATTCGCTTAAATATTTTAAAGAGCAGGCGCCTGAATATCATCTTATTGCCGCCGAAAGTCTGCTCCGTACCCTTTTTTCCAAACCAAAATCATACCCGGTAGGAATGGTAAACATTCTTGAAATAGGCCCCCTGACCTTTTCGGAATTTTTAAATGCGGTAAACCCGCAGCTTTTTGCTTATTGTAGCGAGATAAAAAATGGAACTGAAATTTTAGATATTTTCGATAACCAGCTCCAGGAACTCTATAATTACTATCTCATTATCGGCGGTATGCCGGAATGCGTCCAGTCCTGGATTACCTATAAAGACCCGGCAAAAATCGAAAAAATCCAGAAGGAACTTCTCTCCATTTATGAAAATGACTTTACAAAGTACTCCGGCAAGATTAATTCAGGACGTATTTTAATGGTATTCAGGAGCATTGTTTCTCAGCTCTCCAAAAGAAACGGCAAGTTTATGTACGGTGCCGTAAGGTCCGGTGGCCGTGCCAGAGATTATGAGGAAGCGATAGAATGGCTGATATCAGCAGGAATGCTGAACCGCTTATATAACGTATCCAAAGTCGAGCATCCGCTGCGCAGTTTCGACCGGTTAGATTGTTTTAAATTATATTTGTTTGATACCGGCCTTTTAAAATGTATGGCAGGCATCGATAACAGTTTTATTCTTCTTGATTCCCCCTACCAGTTTAAAGGGGCATTAGCTGAAAATTATGTCTTCCAGCAATTAAAAGGAAACTACGATACAATAAGGTATTTCAGCGACAGAAAGGGTGAAATGGACTTTCTCGTACAGAATGGAGCTGAAATTGTACCGATTGAAGTAAAAGCCGGTAAGGACAGAAATGCCGCTACTTTTAAGCGGTATGTAACAGAACATCAACCCAAAAATGCAGTCCGTTTTTCACAAAGGGGCTACCAGCAAACGGAAAACTTTACCAATGTTCCCCTTTACCTGGCTGATAAATTACCTGATTTACTCAATTAACCGGAGGTTCAGATGAATAAATTTCAGCGTAAAAATCCGCGCATCAGATAAAAGTGAGGAAAACTGCCCCATATTTTCCGTTCCTATAAAGGCCTTGGCCCATACCGGGCATGGAAAAATTCGGATAATAAACTCTATCCTTACATTGTTTACGAAAACAAATCCGTTAATCTTTCTCTGTATATTCTCGATGGCAGCATTGCATCGGGCAGCAATAATAAAAAATTACGTAAACAACACATCTATAAAGCAGCTAAAATGATAAATTTATAAAAAGCTGTTGACAATATACCCGTATATTTTATATAATATTTCCCATTCTACTACTTTACCGAAATCGATTTTTAATTGTGTTGCTGTAAAAGCCGGCTTTTTCAAGCCGGTATTTTTTTTGCTTGCTTTTCTTTTATGTTCGGTTTATAATTGTTTATACAAACTTTTGTTTGTTATAAATTTATAAGGAAAGCAGCTATGCGTACTATTTTACATGTAGACCTGAATAACTATTACGCAAGCGTCGAGTGTTTATATAACCCGGCGCTGCGTAATAAAGCCATTGCCGTAGCCGGCGACCCGGCTAACCGGCACGGTATAATTTTGGCTAAGAATATACTGGCTAAAAAAATGGGCGTCAAAACAGGCGAAGCTATCTGGCAGGCAAAGGAAAAAGTGCCGGATTTAATCTGTGTTCCGCCCCATTATGATAAATATCTGCGCTTTTCCCGCGCCGCACGTAAAATCTATTATCGATTCACAAACCAGGTTGAGTCATTCGGTATTGACGAGGCGTGGCTGGACGTTTCCGGATCTGAAAATCTTTTCGGCAGCGGACCGGAAATTGCCGAAAAAATCCGCCAGACCATGAAGGACGAGCTGGGTCTTACCGTCAGCATCGGCGTGAGTTGGAATAAAATTTTTGCCAAATTCGGTTCAGATTATAAAAAGCCGGATGCCGTTACCTGTATTACGAAAGATAATTACAAAGATATAGTGTGGCCGCTGCCCGTTTCCGAACTTCTTTATGTCGGCAAAGCTACAGCCTATAAGCTGAACCGGCGCGCTATCTTTACCATAGGTGATCTGGCAGCGCGTGACCCGGCTTTACTCAAATTAACTTTGGGAAAATGGGGTTTAATCCTCTCTGATTTCGCGCGCGGCCTGGACAGCTCACCTGTACGCATCATAGATGAACGAAGCGCCATTAAAAGCATCGGCAACGGCGTCACCACACCGCGTGATATTACCAATGCCGATGATGCAAAACTGGTGTTTATCTGCCTTGCAGAATCCGTGGCAGCGCGGCTGCGCGAAAACGGTTTAAAATGCACGGGTGCTGAAATTACGCTGCGCGACAATACGCTTTATACCGTTTCAAGGCAGATGCAGCTCCCCTGCCCTACCTGTTACAGTGAAGATATTATAAAAGCAGCCATGCAGCTTCTATACCGTAATTATGATTTTTATACCGATAAGCACCTGCGTTCATTGGGCGTCCGCGGTATAAACCTGGTAACTGCCGATGCAGGTATCCAACTTGACCTGTTCAGGAAAGATAACCTTGATAAAAAAGAAAAGCTGGCCAAAACAGTTGACCGCCTCCGTAACAGATTTGGGCATAATGCAGTGCTGCGCGCTGCATCGCTTTTGGATGATTCTTTACGTATTAATCCAAAAGATGACCATGTTATCCATCCGTATTCTTATTTTCGCTGAAGGGGGCGCAGTAAATGTATTTTTTGGAAGTAACAGCTAAATTTGACAGTACCGGCCGCATTGTTCCTATTTCCTTTATCTGGGCCGGCCGGAAAATAAATATCGACCGCGTTACAGATGCGCGCCCGGCAGCCTCTTTAAAGCACGGCGGTCAGGGAATACGTTATACCTGCCGTACAGACAGGCAAAACTATTACCTGTTTTGTGATGAAGGCAAATGGTTTCTTGATAAAATTTGACGCTGAATATAAGCAGTGATACTATAAGCTTAAAGGCACTTCTTTCCTGTACCGTTATGGGGGCGTAACAAATAGGAAAAAGAAAAAGCTCCGTAGTTGCAAATGCGAAGCTTTTACCTTTTATTTGACGAACTATAAAAACCGTGATACAATGACGGTACAGACGATTAATGAACTGCCTTCCAATAGGAAGCAAAGGAAAAGCCACGCTGTTGCACCAGCGTGGCTTTTTCGTTACTTTTTGCTCTTATCGCTTATTTAGCCACCACTTGAAGTAAGCAACTAAACAGCCAACAAGAAGCGGAGCAAGTAACGGCTCCCATACGCGATTAATGACCGCCTCCAACAGAAAGCACCTCCTTTCTGGCCAAGGAGGCTTTTCTATTATAACAAACCCGGTAAAAATATAAAAGCGTTTTACAGTAGGCTATGGTATAATAAGTTTATCCTTTCTGCTGGAGGATTGACAGTACAGCACGCCCGGAGTCTTTATGGCTTCGGGCGTGCTGTTTTTTTATAATCAGCGGTCATAACCGTCCCTGCCCTTTTCCTCGTCATAGCTGCGTGACAGGAAATGGCTGTTATGGCTGCTCAGGGCACGGTTCGTTTCCAGCTTGCTGACAGCGCTGCGAAGCTCGTTAATAACATTTTGCGCCTGGGTGGTATTTCCTGATTTCATATTTTGATGAATTGATTCAGATATATCAATTGTTTTATTTTTATCGTAAATATACTTTTTAATTTGGCTGCGAATGGAATAGCAAATTGCTATCTGGTTATTTAATTTATTATTATACTCATCAAAAGTTCTGCAGCGCTCACTGCGTAAATCGTTTTTGTGTCTTAAAACATTCATAAGTTGATTAATTTCTGCCTGCACTTCAGGCTTAGAAAGTTTTATTTTCATTGCCTCCATTTTCACATCGTTATCAGATTTACGCTTATCTATCTGCTCTTTCCACTTTTCAAGTTCTCCCTGTTTTTCAAAATATTGAAACCGTTTAACTGGGTTCCAGCCGGCTGGTTTTGATTTTACCCATGCTGAATAAGCATCAAGATATTTATTCTCAATGCGTTTTATATTTTGATATTCCCTGGCAATTTTCTTACTTTCACCATTTGTATAAACAGATTGAGCTATTGCTAACATCCTGGTTTCTGAGAGAATCATCTTCCTGATGTTCATAATATTTTTATTAACAAGCTGCTGCTCACTTGTCAGCTTTTTGATAAATTTATTCAACAGGACGTTGGCATCTGCGGCTGCTATTTTAACATCCGGTTTCGTAAGAACAAAGTTAAATTTACTGATGGTTTCTTCGATTTCTTTAATTTTTTTGTCAATTTCCGCCCGTTCTTTTTCAAGTCTGGTAAGTTCCCTGGCTGCTTCTTTGTACTCACGCGCATAGAAATAGTCAAGGGCATTTTTATTGTTGAAAGTTTTAAAAAAATGCTCTTTGGCTTCTGCCGTCTTTAAATTTTTCGCACCTTCTTTTATTTGCTTTACTATTTCCGGGCCAAGATGTTTTTCCGGTTCACGGTCATAAAACCTCGCAAGTTCCCTGTTATTCTGTGCAAGCGCATCATAGTAACGCTGCTTTAATGTTTCGCAGGAAATACGTATTTCCATGCCATTTTTTATATATGCGTCATTAATAATGTTCTCCAAATCCTTGCGGATTTTAAACATGATTTCCTTTCCGTAAACGGTAAACCGCGTATCCTTTTTTGCTCCTCCCAGTTCAGGATTTTTGGCATTATATCTTTTAAAAAACTGTTCTTTGGTATACTGAACGCCTGGCTGCGCCATTCTTTCTGAAAACATGATATGCGCATGCGGCTGTTTTACGCCAGGCTCCAGGGCAGCTTCTTTACTGTGAATCGCAAAGGTATAAGGCTTATTATCAATTACCTGTTTAACATATTCCCGGACAATTTTTTTATTTTCTTCATCAGAAAGTTCGTTTGGCAAAGCGACTTCAAATTCAAAATACGTAACACCGTTTGCCCGTTCAAACCTGCCCGCAGCTTTCCAAAATTCCTGAGGCGTCTTTGCCCATTCCGGCATATTTCCCGATTCTTTATATACTAAATCTTCGCGTCCGCTGCGCTCAGCGCGGTACTGTCCCTCACGAAGAATATAATTCACATGCTGTAAACAATATCCGTTTTTTCCTTTATTGAGTTTGCAATGAAAAGTTGCCATTTTATATTTCCCTTTACTTATTCTCATTTTTTATTTAAAGAATTTTTACGGTTTTTGGAGAAGCGCAGCTTCGCAGGTGACGTCTGTCACCGTTAAAGTTTTAAAACAGTTGTTTTAAAACGGGCCCCGCAGGGCGCATGAGTTTCTCAAATTGGAAATTGAGAAACTCAGAATTGCGCATCACACTACCTGTGATGATACTGCCTGATAATGTTTCCATTTCAGTATTACGCTCTTTTTCCTGTAAAAAAGAAAAAACCTATCCAACAAAACCGCTCTAAAAGTTATCAGCTTTTAAAACCGTTTTGCAAGATAGGTTTACTTTTCCGTCCCGAATTTATTATATCATGTTTTTTGAAAAAGTAAAATTACCAGAACTTTTTCTCTCAACTTTTCTTTTCTGAACTTCTCTTCCAAAAGCTTCCCGGCTTAAATACCTAAACCAGCGTATTAAAAATTACCGAACAAAATCTCGCAGCTTCTGCAATAGTTCCCAAGAATATAGCTGCGAGATTTTATTCGGTAGTTCTCCAATCCCTTTTCTCTTTTTACACTTTTTCTCGGAAACATACGAGAAAAAATTCTTTGATTTTTAATGGATTTAGTTATATTAATACTTTGACATAAAAAATACGGTCACTTTAATGACCGTATTAAAAGAAGTTTTCATTTTTGAGCACCGGAACTGCAATTGATTTAAACAGCTTATTGCTTAAAAGTTCCAGTGATTTGTAATTAGCCTTAAGTGCATTGAGCTGGTTTAATAATAAAGTTGATTCAGTATTATCAATTACGCAAGCGACAATTTTTTCCGCAGCGGCTTCAGTCTTTATCTTCTTAATGAAATTATCATATGCCTGCGAGTTCTTTTCGTGTTCCGCTCTGTCTTTCTGAACATCATCCTCATCAATGCTTTCCAGCCCCCAGGACTTACCTGCAAAATTTTCTTTGATTGCTGCAACGATAAGGCCGGGATAATCTTTCTTTTTATTCTTCTGAGGATAATTGGTTATGATATACTGAATATTGTTTTCAATTCTTTCAAATGAGAATTTTTTTACAATGTCCAGCGCAACATTTTTATTGATTTTATAATAAACCAGTTCTTCAAATGCTTTTCTTACTTTATCATCAGCATTGGGCAAAATAAAGTTATCAACGCAGGTAAAGGTTATTTCAGTTACCTTCTTGCCTTTCATGCCATTTGTTTCATAGCTTACTTTCATGGTTGAATGTACATTGATATCTTTTATCGCCGGTTCTATAACATAGCGTTTGAAATCTGAGAAATTTTTATATTTATCGGTTATGAGCAACATTTCTTTTAATTTTTCAACGCTGTAGGTTTTCTTTTTGAGTTTGTACTGTTTGAGAAGATTAAAAATTCTGATTGAGTAAATTGATGAAAAAGTCAGGAGCGTCTGAATTTCCAGGTAAGTATATCTTTCAGTTAAGCCTGTAAAATATTTTATCAGTTTCGGATCAAAAACCAGTTCAATCGTGCCATCACCCATAGCTTCAATTGAGGAAAGAAAATGCCCGACAATCCATTGTTCTTTTTCTTCGTCCTCATCGAAACGTTTCTGGATTCTCATTTTGGCATCGGAAAGCTGCGTTAATATTTTTTCCAGTTTTTTCGTATAACCGGTTTCTCTGTTTAAGCCTATCGATTTTGCCAGATCCTTAAATTCAAATTTTAATATATTATAAAAATCTTTGGCATTTTTCTGGTCATAAACTGTAGTAATCGCAAGAAAAGCTTTGAATTCCAACAGAGTAAGTTTATATTGCGCTGAAATAAATTCGTTGGCTACTTTTACGTTTTTATCAGGCAGTACAATAGCTTTTCGAGGAAGCAGGTCTAAACTCATCTGTAAATTGTCAGTATTTTCCTGTTCTTTTTTACTCATATTCTAATCCTCCCATAGTTATATTATACTATACCTGCGAATTTAGTAAAATAAAATTCTTTTGATTGGAAATCTTGATATAATATTTTTATATTTTTAATTAAATATATTTTATATTTTTACGCTCTCTGAACTCCGCTCTGTGTGGGGCTTTGCGGGTTCTACCTGCGATAAATTTTTCTGTACTGTTTTTGTGGAAAACTGCTTTAAACGCTGTAAATATGGGGGTTTCAGCAAAACCTGTGGATAACTCAAAGATGCGAGAAATTATTCTTAGGTTACGAGAAATTGTTCTGTGAGGTTTGGAGGTGAAAAACGTTCCAAGCGCAGGTTTTATCAGCTTTCAGCAGCTTAATTTTATAATACGGTACATGAGAGAAAATGTTCTTAGTTGCGAGTTTTTGTTCTGAGTGTTCTGAATTGGCCTGCAGCCGCCATAATTACTGGTCAGTTTAATATTTCCTGCGAGTTTTTGTTCTGTGCCTGTTGATAAGTTCATTGCTTTGTTTTCTTTCAGATTGTGGATAATTCACCATTTCTTCAAAAATCAATTTTAAGCGTTTTTATGCCATAACAGGTATAAAGTTGTCCATGAGTCCGATAAAAACGTTTACAGGCGATTTTTGTGCGAATTTTGGCTATTGTATTTATAATCATGTTCTCTGTTTGCTTTCTAACCTGGAATTCTTTATTTTAAATATCTCGATTATGAAAATATTTAGATATTCTCATAATCATAATACACT
>OHLB01001152.1_pt1 | contig 9969 bp, 7 predicted proteins | sample 1569021 | NCBI WGS metagenome assembly OHLB01 (sample SAMEA3879592, study PRJEB24766) | human gut metagenome | biome: human-associated habitat; feature: feces | place: USA | collected 1985/1987 | reverse complement strand
TCACATGATCTACTTTGCTTAAAAATACATTAAAATTAGTTAAGATAAAAAGTATTACATCACTGGCTAACACTGCCTTACCAGTATTCTTCATGAAAATAATACAAATTATAAACACTACTATCGCTAATGCCAAAAATTTTTCGAATGCAGGTAATGCATCAATAAGTTTTGCCTCATCGGCATTCTGGAAATACATAAATAAACATGGATACAAAATAACAAACGCTATTGTACTTATTGTAAAAAATTTTTTTATACTTCTTCTCATTTACTTTTACCTATTTTGTTGCAAATATCACTAAAATCCTGTACTTGCCTTAAAGCCTTCCGGTGCTGGCAACATCTCATAATCAGTTCCAAAGTAAGTATTCAGTACCGTTCTCCATGTATTAATACTTGTCATACCTTCTATATCGAGCTTTTCACCCTTATAATAGAAACAGTTTAAAATATTCTGCATATATAAAGTCTCTACTGACGCATCATAGGCTTTGGCACCATAATGATCAACCTGCCAGTGCGGATATCTTGCTCCATGGTCAGACATTAGTATAATGAATGCATCCGGATCGTTTTTCTGAATATCCTCTACAATTCTTTCCATACATTTTGTAATATATTTGTATTGGTTAAGATATATGCTTTTATCTTTCCAATTTGTTTCATCCTCTTTCGCTATCCGATTACCATCTGCGTCAAATGTAAAATATTCATGTGGACATTCTGCATAAGCAAAAGTAAATGTTGGTTTACTATCACTCGTATAATCTGTAATATTTTCCATAATAGTCAACACATCACTCAGATTCGTATAATAATCATTGGAGTTTCCGCTTAATTTTTGTTTTCCCCAACTCACAAAAGAATCAACTTCACTCCAGATACCATTGTCAAGAACATAAGTAGATAAATTTTCTTTCTTCTGTTTATAATTTAAAACATTACAATTGGTATCTGAAAATGTATTCAAATGATTGACCATATTAATCTGATATCCATTATTGGCAAAGAGCTGATATAGATACGCATTCTCCGATCGCGCCATATTATCAATAGAGTAAATATCATCACTTGCTACATATGAGAGATTCAGAATATTGGGTACAATTGTAGATGTCCAAATAGACTCTGTGTTATGACTTCCATATGAAATATTAAATCCCCTCTGTGTAAGAAAATCTGAAAATTCCTGATTATCGTAATCATAATAGTGTTCAATATTCTCAAAACCCGCATATTCATCAAATAAAAAGAAATATACATTCGGCTTGTCTCCGGTAAATCTTTTTTCGGCAATATCATTTTCTTCCTGTGAGACAGCTGTCTTATTATTATTGGTTAATATCTGTGGAATTGAACTTATCAGGTTGAAAACTATGAGAACGAAAAACACAATTCCGAGAATTGTACAAATATTTTCCGGCTCATTTATTTTTCTTTTTACAACAGAGAATACTATCGTTAATATAACTGCAACAATCACAAAAAAATATGCTTTTCTCATACCCGGGATTATTTTTTTGATTGCTCCAAGAATCGTATTAAAATTCATAAAAAGAAGTAATGCTATCTCACTTGTTAAAAAAGCCTTTCTTATGTTTCTAAATAGTACACTAAATGCAACTAATAAAACTACTGCTAAAATCAAATTTTTCCCGATCGATGGTAAAATTTCTATAAAATGTCCCTCCGACATGTTATGAAAATACATAAACATGCTCGGATATAAAATAATTGCGATCATCGAAATAAAGCATTTGACATTATTTTTAATTTTCATCTTTTTATCCTCTGTTTTATCAAAAGTTTGTCATCCTAATAATAAGAATCTACCATCGGAAAAATTTCATGTAATTCATTATCATATTGATACTGGATTTCACCAAGATTTCCATCATATTCGTATTTATAATAAATATTTGCTCCTCCCTGCATCCCATCGTATCTTTTCACATCCGGATATTCCGTATCATATGTTCTATCATAGAAAACACGATGTCGCACCTCATCCTGCTTAAACTCATGAAAACTCTTTCCAAAAGCAGAATGATCTTCTCCTAATAACTCTATGATTGTTGGCATAAGTTCCTCATATGTAATAGGCGCATTATTTTCCTGCATTACATCATGTGTCTCATGAGGCTCTTTCATAAAGAAAACAGGTTGGGCATTTCTACCTGTTCCATGATCCGTCATAATAATAATTGTGGAATCATCATAGGATCCCGATTCCTTAATCTGATTAATATACTCTTCTGCTAACAAAAAAATACCTTTTATAGTATCATCTCTATCTGGATCCTGCGCATATTGACAATTTGCATCATTAATAAATTCATGTCCACCATTTAAGTGATTCACAACAAAATAATTGCTGGAATCATCAATCGTCAGACCTTTTTCCATCATTGTATTGTAAAAATTCGGATTTGAATACTGCATCGTATTATTCGGATACGATACAATACTTGCATATTGTTCATTCTGTACATCAAATTTTGGTTTAAAATATTCCGGCATATATCGGTACAATGACATTTTCAGCATAGTTTTATATAAAAGAGGCTTATCAATTTCTCTTGCATCATCTTTTTCTATAATATTGTCCACTTTTCCTTCCGCAATTTCAAGGCTATTACCTCCCGTCATAACTTCTGATAAATATGAAAATACATTCATCTTATAATTATGACTATGTAAAATATCAAAATATGCATTGGTTCTCGCATTGTCCCAACTTTGTTTAAAATAATCATTTACAGACAAACTCAGATCCAATGGATTTCCTGTCAAAATATGAATAAAAGATGGATATGTTCCATAATAATTGCAATCTGCATTGTTATAGTATGTGAAATCTTCTAACCCTTTTGTGATATCCGGATAAGTTGCTCTTGCTTCCTCAAACCATTCATTTGGCAAATTATCAAAAAGAAGTACAATAATATTCTCATTGGAAGAGATTGTAAACTGCTGCTCCATGTTTAAACAAAGTTCATTTTCAGCATAATGAAAAGCTCCATCATCTGTTGTCAGAAATAAGGAGCCGTATGCAACCAGCTGGACTAATAAAAGCACTGTTGTTGTAAGCTGTATTACCTTACTCCATTTCTTTTTGCAAACAAATGTGATGACAAATGTAATTGCAATTGCAGCTCCCCAAAAAACAGCATTCTTTATTACTCTGTCGGCATCTGGAATATACCCCTCTGCTGTCACACCAATCTGGTCAATCCCTTTATTTAAAAACATAACCTGAATATATCCGGCAATGGATAATCCCCAGACAACTGCTAATATAATCTTCCGAATTATTTCTGGGAAAAATACCAAAACGAATGCAATTATGATGGAAATGGTAAATCCAACCACAAAAAATAACCAACCGAATTCCCCATATACAACTCCCAACTCTGTATAATTACCAAAAAAGACTTCGGACGGACCAAAAATTCCAATCATAAAGATAAATAGAAAGACAGATTCCCAACATAAAAAAAATTTTTTCAAATATTCTTTTTTTTTCATTTTTGCACCTCATATAAAGTTAATAACTCATATCATTTTACATGATAACCCTGTGTATTTCAAGAATTTTCAACTGAATACTATCCCTTCCCTGTGTTCTATGCTATAATTGCATTCGTAATTTTTCAATCGAAATACATTTAATAAGAAAGAGGAAATTTATGTTAAAAAAAGCTGTTACACCTGGTTCTTTTCTTAAAAACTATTTATTTACACTTTTGATCGTATTTCTGCCATTGTTCATGTTTGGCGTTTTCGGACCGTCTGAGATTTTTTTCGGCAACTACAGTGAATTTGGTTTTATCTATAGGGAATTTGGATGGAAATTTCTGGGAATTTCTGTAGTCCTTGCGCTTTTTATCGCCCTAATCTTACAGATTGTTCCAAAATTTCCGCGAACACTGATTCTCTCCGTTTTATGGGGTTTTACCATTGCCGGGTATATTCAGACCATGTTTCTGAATAAAAATCTCGACCAGATTGGGGTATCTGCTGAAGGATATACAGCCAATGCTACACGGGTCATCCTGAATGCTTTATTCTGGCTTGTTATCCTGGCTGCATCTGTGCTTATCTGTGTTTTCAAAAAAGACCTTTGTACCCGACTGCTGACCGTAACTAGTAGTATTCTCCTTGGTATCCAGATTGTAGGATTTGTGTCTTTATTTCTTACAGCAGATGCTTCTGCAATGGCTTACAATGACACCGATGGAGAACTCTCCCTAAGCGGTGCCGGACAATATACACTCTCCTCTAATGAAAATATTATCCTGTTTGTTCTGGATAATTTTTCCAACACCTTCTGGGATGAAGCGCTCGCTTCCTACCCAGACATGACAGATTCTCTTTCTGATTTTACATACTATAATAATGCTGACTGTGCCTACTGGGGAACTTATCCATCACTTGCACATATGCTTACCGGTAATCCTCTGGATACCGGTCTTTCTGTAAACGACTGGTTAAACCAATGCTGGAATAACGATTCCACAAACACATACTATAAACTTCTCGAAAAACACAATTACAAAGTAAATCTGTACACTCCTGTGACCAGTCTTCTTACCGGGACCGATACTCTGGAATTACTTCAGGGGAAAATAGATAATGTAGGAACTGAATCTTCTTCAAGAGAGATTGACTATGAAAAACTCAATAAAACGATGCTGCAAATGTCCTGCTATCGTTTTTTACCTGAATATTTCAAACCTCAATTTGATGTAAATAATTCTCAATATACAAGCATTGTATCTTACCCAGACAATGAAATGATGTATTCCAACTATAGTTTTTATGAAAAACTGCAAGATACCGGATTAAGCCTTGATTCAGCATCCAACTATTTTACGATCCAGCATCTGAATGGCACGCATGAATTCGTCAACGACGAAAACTGCGCTTATGATCCTGATAATGCAACCTGCGCAACAACTGTAAAAGGTATTTTTACAATGCTTGATGCCTACTTACAGCAGCTTAAAGACCTTGGTATTTATGATAACTCAACGATTATCATTACCGCCGATCATGGTTCAGAAGCACGTTCACAGATGATTTTCTTTATGAAAGGAAAAAATGAAACGCACGACTCTATGCAGACAACGAATGCTCCAATCAGCCTGAATGATCTTGTTCCTACCATTGTGGAAGCTATAGGTGAAGATTATGCTCCATACGGTCAGAGTGTCCACGATTTTTCTGCTGACGAGTCCAGGGAACGCAGCGTTTACATCCGCGTAAGAGACGATGCATATCCTGCCGTCAAACGCTTCGATGGCGTGACCGAAGGCGGCATGAATGCTTATCATGTATATACTTATTATGGCACACTGAAAGACCTTGTCTTTCTTTATGACAATGGATATTATACACCTGTACAGGTAATTGATTCCTATTTCTAATGATTACTTAAGGAGATTTTTATGTCATTTAACTCATCTGACTTTTTAATTTTTTTCCCGATTGTGGTATTGATATACTTTCTGATTCCACAAAAGCTGAAAAACTACTGGCTTCTGATTGCCAGCTACTATTTCTATATGTGCTGGAATGCCAAATATGCTCTGATCATTCTTTTTTCTACCATCGTGACATACCTTAGCGGTCTTGCATTGGATACGCTCCAGCAAAGATCTGCTGATCCGCTTATCACGCGGAAGAAAAAAATAGTTGTAGCTATTAGTGTTTTATTAAACCTGTCCCTGCTTTTTTATTTTAAATATATTAATTTTGCAATCGGAATTTTAGGGAATGCACTGTCCGTCTTCCATATACAGCTCAATCTTCCATCTGTCGATATTCTTCTTCCTGTCGGCATCTCTTTCTATACCTTTCAGGCACTGGGATATACGATTGATGTTTACCGTGGAAATACCTGTGCTGAAAAGAATTTTTTTCAGTATGCACTTTTTGTATCATTCTTTCCGCAGCTGGTCGCCGGTCCAATCGAACGTTCCAGCCACCTGCTGCAACAGCTTGCCACACCACATAAGTTTAATTCGGATGAAGCCAAAAGCGGTCTTTTACTGATGCTCTGGGGATTTTTCTTAAAAATTGTACTGGCTGACCGTATTGCAATCTTCGTTGACTGGGTTTACGGTGATTATCACACCTTTGGTGGATGGTATCTGATCGTAGCCACTGCACTTTTTGCCATTCAGATCTACTGTGATTTTGCCGGATACTCTATTATCGCTATGGGGGCTGCCCAGATTCTCGGTATCCGGTTAATGGAAAACTTCCAGTCTCCTTATCTGGCAGTTTCTGTTGCTGACTTCTGGAGAAGATGGCATATTTCCCTGACTTCCTGGTTCAGGGACTACCTCTACATTCCGCTCGGTGGAAGCAGATGCAGTAAATGGCGCAAATATATGAACAAAATGATTGTTTTCCTCGTAAGTGGTCTCTGGCATGGTGCCAAAATCTCATTTGTCGTGTGGGGTGGACTTAACGGTCTTTACCAGATCATCGGAGAAATCCTGCAGCCTTTGCGTGATAAACTTGTAAAACTTTTTCGCTTAAACCGCAATTCCATCGGACATAAAGCCGTTCATATTATAGTGACTTTTGTCCTGATTGATTTCACCTGGATATTTTTCCGCGCCAACAGTTTTTCAGAAGCACTCACGATTCTCTCACAGATTATCCATGTACATAATCCATGGATTCTCTTTGATGGATCGCTTTATAATTGCGGACTAAATTCCAAAAACTTCTGCTTTATGCTTTTATGTATTTTGTTACTTTTTGTAACGGATTATTTAAAACAGAAGAAAATATGTATCCGTGAAATTGTCGCCAGACAGGATGCCTGGTGCCAGGTTCTGATCATAGCATTTTCCGTTGTTTTTATTCTTGTATTCGGAATCTACGGGACTTCCTATGACGCATCCAAATTTATTTATTTTCAATTTTAGAGGTAAAAATAATGAAAAAAATAGTATGCTGCATCAGTTGTGCTGCCATCATTGGTATCTCCGTATTCTATGCCGGACGCCTTTTACAACCTAATTTTACAGTGGATGCTTTCCATGCAATAGAATCTTTTCATTCCATGCCTGAAAATTCATTCGATGTCATTGCCTGTGGCTCCAGCCAGAAAGATATGGATTCAGTGCTTATAATTATGGCTGTAACTGGCAATTTCTTAATACCACCACTTTGTTCTTTGAGGACGCCCTAAGAACACAATCTCCTAAAGTGATATTAATTGAAACCTTTAACGTAGACAAAGTTCATGAAGACACAGATCTCAATGGTGAAATTTATTACACAAAAGGCATTTCCGATTTTAAAGGGAAAAGAGAATATTTAGCCCAATGCTTTGGCAAAAACAAGGATCGTTACTTATCTTACTACATCCCATTACTTGCCTTTCACGAAAACTGGACAAACATTAATTATTACAGTTTTGATTCTGGAACTTCTGTCAAAGAGTATCAGGCATCACATGGTTTTTCAGGCAGTGACAGTATTGTTCCAACAATAATCTCTGATCCCTCAACTTTTGAACAGAAAGAACTGCCTGATAACTCTGTCGAATTATTAGATAAAATCGTCAGCATCTGCAATGAAAATAATATTCGTCTTATCTTTTATACTGTTCCTTATGAGGGGGAATATAATTATTCAGATGCCATGGCCGAATATGCTGCTGCCAACAACTGCACTTACCTTAACCTGTTTGAACACATGGATGATGTCGGGCTCAACGGTGATACAGATTTTATGGATATCGAACACCTGAATATAAGCGGAGCAACCAAAGTTGCCGACTATCTTGGAGAATATATTGTTTCTCATAATCTGCTCTCTGAAGCAAACTAAAAGTGATATGCTGCACGAAAGGAGTTTTCTAATGGCAAAGAAAAACGTTTTCCTACATTTTCTTTCAAACTATATTGTTGTATTGCTTCTATTTTTCACGCTCTTCGTTATGGGGCCATCTGAAATATTTTTTGGCAATTATAAAGAATTTGGATTTGTCTATCAGGAATTTGGATGGAAATTTTTGATTTTTGCATTCTTAATATCATTTATTTTTACGCTTGTTATTTCATTCTTTCCAGACAAGCTCGGAAAATATATTCTTTCTGTTTTCTGGGGAATCGGAATTGCAGGATATATCCAGACAATGTTTTTAAACCGCCATCTGGAACAAATGGGTGTCCGTGCAGAAGCATACACCGCATCACCTTCAAAAATAATTGTAAATTCCATTATTTGGACAACTATCATTTTGGGAGCTTTGCTGTTTGCAAAATTTCAACAGAATATCTTCAAAAAAGTAATGTTAACATCCTCTCTCATTATTCTGGGGATGCAATGTGTTGGATACATTTCACTTTTCCCCTCCGCAGATAAATCCGCCTTTACATACTACAGTGACAAGGACGAACTTATCCTGGATGGAAGTAAGCAATTTACCGTATCCTCAAATGATAACATTATCTTATTTATTCTGGATAATTTTTCCAGCACTTACCTTGCATCTGCCGTTGAAAAATATCCGGATTTAAAGGATTTTCTGCATGATTTCACTTATTACAATAATGCCGACTGCAATTACCATGGAACCTATCCATCACTACCGCATTTACTAACAGGAAACGATTTAGATCCTTCGTTATCTGTTGATGATTGGTTAGAAGATTGTTGGACAAATACTACTACAAACGATTATTTTTCTATTTTATCTGATGCCAATTACAAAGTAAATTTATATACTCCGACAACATCTATTCTGACCGGTAATCATTCTCTGTCGCTTCTTGATGGAAAAATTAGTAATATAACTACAAAACAAAGCTCTATTTGCATTGATTACCATAAACTTTATAAGACCATGTTCTATATGTCCTGCTATCGCTTTATGCCAGAATACTTCAAATCCTTTTTTGACGTATCAAATGAGACATATACCTCTATTGTATCTTATCCTGAAAATACTATTTTACATGCAAACTATGATTTTTATAATCATCTCATTGAAAATGGTCTGACAACTGATTCATCTGACAATTATTTCATCATTCAGCATTTAAATGGGACACATGAATTCACAACCGATGAAAATTGCCAGTTTGATGATCAGAATGCAACCTGCCAGTCAACCGTTAAGGGAATTTTCACTATGCTTGAAGCTTATTTGAACGAATTAAAAACACTAGACGTTTATGATGATTCAACTATTATTATCACCTCTGATCATGGTGACGTTGAATATCCACAAATAATCTTTTTCATCAAGGAAAAACAGGAATCCCACGAATCACTTAATGGTACCAATGTTCCTATTACTTTAGACGAACTTGTTCCAACCATCGTTCAATCGCTTGATAAGGGTTACAGCGAATTCGGATATAGTATACATGATTTTTATCCCGATCAGCAACGGGAACGTCTGCTTTATATCCGGGATTATGACGCTTCTTATCCAGATGTTCCACGCTATGATGGAATCTCTTCCGGTGGATCAAACGTATACCACCTATACAACTATACAGGTAATATTGATGATCAGATTAATGCCTTGCAAAATTATCAATACACAACCATACCAATGGTTGATTCTTATTTTTAAACAGAAAAGGATACCTTTTATGAATGAAACAACTTTAAAAATTTTTAATCGAACACTCCATATAAAAAAGCAATGGAAAATTACATTTCTCGCCACATGGATTGGTGGAATGCTGGCTCATGCCTATCGTTTTTTCAACTTTCTGCCATCCTGGGATTCTATGTATAACTTTGCCGGAACCGGTGCTACTTACTCTTCCGGAAGATGTTTTCTTGAATTTTTCAGTAAAATCTCTTCCAAATATGATATGCCCTGGGTGAATGGTGCATTGTCCCTGCTCTATATCAGCCTTGCAAGCATACTGCTTGTTGAACTTTTCGAGTTACAGGAATGCGCATCCTGCGTATTGCTTGCCC
>OHLB01001140.1_pt1 | contig 10072 bp, 7 predicted proteins | sample 1569021 | NCBI WGS metagenome assembly OHLB01 (sample SAMEA3879592, study PRJEB24766) | human gut metagenome | biome: human-associated habitat; feature: feces | place: USA | collected 1985/1987 | reverse complement strand
TATCGTGACCATCGCTGCTTTTATCAGTCCTACCCATGCTATCCGCCGGATGGCTTCTGAAATTATCGGTGAGGATGATTTTCTGGAAGTATATGTCAGTACGCCCATCGAAGAATGTGAGCGACGGGATGTCAAAGGTTTGTATGCCAAGGCCCGTCGGGGTGAAATCAAGGAATTCACCGGTATTTCATCGCCTTTCGAAGCCCCGGAACATCCGTTTATTTCGATCGACACCTCACGGCAATCCTTAGCCGATTCGGTGAAAGTTTTATTGGAAGCCGTTTCTCCGAAAATAACCGGAAATGAATTTCGGTAAAAATACTGATGCTTTTGAATCAGGATACGACTATTTTTGCAAAATGAATAAACTTTGCCAACGGCTGGAGTAAATCCGCCTATTAGCATTAGCACATAAAACAATGTCAGAATATAAATTAAGTCATTTGAAAGAACTGGAAGCCGAGTCTATCCATATTATCCGTGAGGTTGTCGCTGAGTTTGAAAATCCGGTTATGCTCTATTCTATCGGTAAAGACTCTTCCGTCATGGTCCGTTTAGCTGAAAAAGCTTTTTATCCGGGGAAAGTACCTTTCCCCTTGATGCATATCGATTCGAAGTGGAAATTCAAAGAAATGATCGAATTTAGAGATAAGATTGCAAAAGAAAAAGGAATTAAGATTTTACTGTATACAGGCTTGTCCTGCGAAAATATGTTTTTAACTATATTAAGATAAAGTAAAATAGCTATAACCGGCGGAATATAATTTGCCAAACCTGAAGCCCAAGCCATAGTTTGCCTAAACACATTTGCCGGCATAAAAAACAGCAACAGCAAAGGAAACAGAAAATATAAAAACCTATCCTTGCCAATATATTCATAAATTAACAAAACGACTGCAAACGAAATAACCGCCATTCCTATTGTTTTAAAAAACGCATTTTTAGTTAAGAATAATATCAGCAGATTTCCGAGATACCGTCCGTTATATCCTGCAAAATGCGACGCAAGCCTTTCCATTCCGACACTTGTACCCCAAGCCCAATCATCACTGCCGAAAGGGATTGTAGACATAATATATATAAAGAAAAGAAATGCACCAAAAATAATAGTCAGTTTATAGCCTTTTTTCTTTGTCATAATATCACCTTACTTTTTCCAAGGCAAGATATTAACACGGAAAAGCTAAAAATCAAGCAGAAAAAAGTAAATAAATTATTAAATTTTAAAAAAGCAGACATTTTGGAAAAATACCAAAAGTCTGCTTTTAAATTAGTTGTTTCTATCATTTATACTTTGTGAAATAGCTGTAAAAAGTGATAAATCTTTATGGTTTAAATCATCACACGCATATCTAAACACCATTACACCGCCGATATTATAATCAATTGCAAGTGCTGTTTTATCATAAACAAGTTGAAATGAATTGAAATATACATCATTACCATCTATTTCAGTTTTATTTGAATACTTTCCGAGTACATCGGAATAATCGCTGTAATCGTACCAAAATTCGCCTTTATCAACAGGTCTGCCGTAAAACGGAATGCCCAAATCAAGCACTTTACTGTCAAACCCAGCATCGATAAACTTTTGAATGCCTTTTTGTGCAGTATCAAATGATGAATGGTCACCGCTGTCATCAAATAAATCATATTCCATCATTTCAACCATATCAACGCATTGTATAGCATCTTTACTTAGTCCAATATCCCAATCCGCCATTGCCAAGCCGATTTTTTTATCACCCAATTCAGAATCAAGACTTACAATAAAATCACTAAAAGCTTTCCAATACTTAGCTTTTATAGGATATTCATAATCAAAAAATACACCATCCAAATTATAATCTTCAAGTAAGTCTGAAATTTTTGAAGTCAAAGTACTGTTTTCAAATGCCTTGGTATGCTTTTGGGCTTTGTTTTCCATTTGTGATTTCCAATCATCAATACCATCGTCGGCATTCGGACCTAAAATATTAACATATATATTAACATCTCTGTCACCGATAACCGTCTTTAAGTTTTTAAGCGCAGTTTTAAGCATTTTTCTGCCGGAAATATCTTCACTATCATTATACTGAATTTCGCCGTCTGTATTAAAATTAACACAAGAGAAAAGTATGACATCGGTAATCGTATCAAATGTATAAGATTTTAAATCATCAATGTTTTGAATTTCATCTGCAACAATATATGAAGTTACCCTGAAATCATCATAAGGTTCATTATCATTTTCATAAACCGATATTGATTTTACATTTGATTTGCCGCTTTCTATCTCTATACTAAGCGAAGATGTTTTTACAGGTGCAAAAGCACAATATTTATATGTACTGTTATTATTCTGCTGATAAATAAGATTATCACCGTCAAATATTTTAATCGGTGTTGACATAGGCTTTTTAAGGTTAACTACAATATTATTAACCGTATGCTCATCAAATGATACAACAACCTTATCTTCACTTTTCCATTCGATTTTGGTATCTTCAATCAATCCGTCAATTTTTGTGGCAAGTTGATTGCTTTCCTTTGACTGTGCACTGCACGCACAAAGAAAAGTAAATAAAAGCACTAAAAGTAATGATAATATTTTTTTCATAATCTTACCTCTTTTTCTTTTCAGGTGTAATGGCAATTGTTGCACTCCACACGCCTGAGGCACCGTAAATATTCAGCATTTTTGCACACTCATTTAAAGTCGAACCTGTTGTTTTCAAATCATCAATAAGCAGTATATTTTTGCCTTTAACAATTTCTTTATCTTTAACATCAAATGCACCGTAAACATTTACTTTCCTTTCACGGGCAGATAATGATTTTTGAGATCTTGTTTTACGCACTTTTATAAGCAAATCCTCTAATTTAATGTTAAGAATATCGGAAATTTCTTTTGCAAGCAGATACGACTGATTATAATCTCTTTTTCTAAAATCTTTTTTAGTCATAGGAATATATGTAATCATATCAAAATCAACATTATAATTTTTACTGATACATTCTGCCATATCCTTTGCATAGCGTTTTGAAAGAAAAGGCATATACGAACTTTTAAAATGATTTATTCCCCTTTTAAGATTTTCATCATAAATATAAGGCGCTACTATCTGCTTATATTCATTTTTATGCTTATCACAGGTGCAACTTTTCTTGTTTAATCCGCAGCTGATACAATACGGCGGTTCGTTTTTCTCGGCGGTTTTACAATTATCGCAAACCACTTTATCAAACTCAATCACTTCACCGCAAAGTTCACATCTCTTGGTAAAAAGCGAATTGAATATTTTATCAATTACAATTTTTAAATCTTCTGTCATACTGTTACATAAGGCTCAATTTTAGCAAAAGTTGCATCGCCGATACCTTTTATATCCTTTAATTGTGACACACTTGTGTATCCGCCAAGGTAATCACGATAATCCAATATTGCCTGCGCCCTTGTTTCACCGATACCGTCAATAGTAGTCAATTCTTCAAGCGAACAGGAATTTAAGTTTATCGGATATTCCACATTAGTTGAAGAAACATTTTGCTGTGACTGTGTTTCGTTAATAACCGTAGTTTTATCAACAACTGAATTTTGCTTTTCTAAAGCAGTCGAATTATCATCGGTTGAGCTAATTGATGAAGCAGGCGATGTAACAGTCAAACTGCTGTAATCTTCTAATTCAAGGTTATTGACTTTAGGCAATTTAAATGCGTAAATAACCAGAACTATTGAAACAACAATAAGCCCGATACCTATAATTATTGACGCTTGTCTGTGTGATGAATTCATTTTCTTTTGCCCTTACCTGACATAGAATATTTTTTGCTTTTATTAAAGTTTCTGTTCTGATTTCTGCCGTTTTGATTAACTGAATGTGACGGTTTTGCAGGCTTGATTAAACATTTATTGTCATATCCTATTAAATCATATCTTTTAGCTTTTCTTAACGCTTCTTCAACAAGCCTTTGATTTTTAGGATTAAAGTATTGAAGTAATGCCCTTTGAAGTGCTTTATCATGCTCACTTTTTGCAACATATACGCTTTCCATAGTATATGGGTCTAGTTCCGTATAAAACATACAGGTTGAAATTGTACCCGGAGTCGGATAAAAATCCTGCACCTGCTCCGGCCTGATATGATTTTTCTTTAAAAACAATGCAAGCTCAATTGCATCATCAAGTGTTGAACCCGGATGTGATGACATAAGATATGGAACAAGATATTGCTCTTTATTTATTTCTCCGGTATATTCAAAATACCTGCGCGAAAACTTGATATAAGCTTCAATATGTGGCTTTCCCATCTTATCAAGTACAGATGCACTGCAATGCTCCGGCGCAACTTTCAATTGGCCTGAAACATGATGTTCAACTAACTCTTTAAAAAATGTATCGTCTTTATCTTCAAGCAAGTAATCATACCTGATACCACTTCTTATAAACACTTTTTTAACTTTTGGAAGTGAGCGAACTTGGCGCAAAATATCAAGATACTCACTGTGGTCAACACTTAAATTTTTGCAAGGTTTAGGCGCAAGGCACTTTTTGCCCTTGCAAAGCCCATGTTTTTCCTGAAAAGTGCAAGATGGTTTTCTGAAATTTGCGGTAGGCCCGCCTACATCGTGTATGTAGCCTTTAAATCCAGGCATATGAGTAAGTTTTTCAGCTTCGGCAATAATACTTTTTTTAGAGCGTGATGTAACATATCTTCCTTGGTGAAATGCAATTGAGCAAAAATTACAAGCACCGAAACATCCGCGGTTATGAGTGATTGAAAACTCAACTTCCTTTATTCCCGGAACTCCGCCGAGTTTTTCATAAGACGGGTGATATGCCCTTGCATATGGCAATGAATATACTTTATCAAGTTCACTTTGCGTAAGCGGCGGCATTGGCTTATTTTGAACAAGCATAATTTTGCCGTGCTTTTGTTTAATGAGTCTGCCGCGAATATGGTCTTGCTCATCCTGCTCTATTCTGCAAGATTTAGCGTATTCTTTTTTACTGTTAACCACATTATCAAAGCTTGGCACTTCAACACCGTCATATGGTGTTTCATTATTCGGGCAAATATAGCATGTACCTAAAATATCGCGCATATCGGCAATATTTTCGCCGCTGTCAAGTCTTTTAGCAATTTCAACGGTTTGCTTTTCACCCATACCGAAAGTAAGTAAATCAGCTTTTGAATCAATAAGAATACTCGGTCTGATACTATCATCCCAATAATCATAATGAGCAAAACGGCGGAGTGACGCTTCAAGTCCGCCAATAATAACCGGGCAATCGGGATAAATCCTCTTAATAATATTTGAATAAACAATAACTGCCCTATCAGGCCTTTTGCCTGCAACACCGCCGGCAGTATAAGCATCATCGTGCCTTAATCTTTTAGCCGCAGTATAATGTGCCACCATAGAATCAATATTACCGCTTGTAACCATAAAGCCCAAACGAGGGCGGCCAAACTGTGTAAAATCACCGTCATTTTTCCAATTAGGTTGGCTTAATACCGCAACTCTGTATCCTTTATTTTCAAGAAGTCTTGTAAGAATCGCTACACCAAAAGACGGATGGTCAACATAGCTGTCACCTGTAACAAAAACAAAATCAACATCCTGCCAACCGCGTTCAAGCATTTCTTTTTTATTTATAGGTAGAAAATCGTTCATATATCTCCTCAAACATTATACATCTGTACAAATCATATTTCAAGACTACACTCAGTCTAAATCATCATAGTTTTCAGAAACAATTCCGTCATCGAGTGTATCTTCATTGTCAAATGACATCTGTTCTGTATTTTCAGCAGTAAAAGGCTGATTTGATGAATACGCCTGCATTTCAAGCCATTGCTGGCGATTGATAAGTATTTCCCTGCCCTTTGAACCGTTTGCAGGGCCGATAATACCTTTATCTTCAAGTTGGTCAATAATTTTAGCACCGCGCGCATAACCTACTGAAAGTTTACGCTGTAAAAACGAAGTTGAAGCGGTGCCTGTTTCAAGTACAATATCAACTGCTTTATCAAACAGAACATCAAGTTGTTCACCGTCACCATCATCTTCAAACGGTGATGACTTTTTATCTTGAACTGCTTTAGCTTCAATTTCCTTGGCAATTTCTTCATCATATTGGCTTTCACCCTGATTTTTAACAAAATCACAGAGTGCTTCAACTTCTTCATCAGAAATAAAGCAACCTTGAACACGAACAGGCTTTGAAGCACCGATAGGATTATAGAGCATATCGCCGTGACCTAAAAGCTTTTCAGCACCTGAAGCATCAAGTATTGTACGCGAGTCAATTTGCGAAGAAACAGTAAGTGCAATACGCGATGAAATATTTGCTTTAATAAGGCCTGTGATTACATCAACTGAAGGCCTTTGCGTTGCAATAACAAGGTGCATACCGACTGCACGCGCCATTTGTGCAAGACGGCATACTGAATCTTCAACTTCTTTAGGTGCTGCCATCATCAAATCGGCAAATTCATCAATAAAAATGCAGATTTTAGGCATTATTTCCATATCTTCGTGCTTTTGAACATATTTATTGTATCCTTCAATATCACGCACACCGATTTGCGAAAGCTTTTGATAACGCTGAAGCATTTCGCTTACAGCCCAGCCAAGAGCACCGGCAGCTTTCCTCGGGTCAGTTACAACCGGAACAAGAAGATGCGGAATATTTGCATATTTTGAAAATTCAACTTGCTTAGGGTCTATCATTAAAAACTTAACTTCATCAGGCTTTGCACGGTAAAGGATAGAAGCGATAATTGAATTCATACATACAGATTTACCCGAACCTGTTGTACCTGCAACAAGTAAATGCGGCATTTTTGCAATATCACAATAAACGCAGTTACCGGCAATATCTTTACCTATACCTGCCGAAAGAAGTGAGCGCTGCTCGCTAAATTCAGGGGTATCAATAAGTTCACGCATTGATACTGTGTTTTTAACAGTATTCGGCACTTCAATACCTACCGCAGCTTTGCCCGGAATAGGAGCTTCGATTCTAACATGGGTAGCAGCAAGATTAAGCGCAATATCATCAGCAAGATTTGTTATTTTAGAAATGCGCACACCTGCTGCCGGCTTAAGCTCATATCGTGTAACGGTAGGACCGCGTGAAATATCTGTTATAGTTGCATTTACATTAAATGAGCGAAGTGTTTCTATAAGCCTTTGAGCATTTTCTTTTAACTCGCCGCTTATATCGGCAGTTGATTTTTTAGTTGGCTGACTTAAAAGTTCAACAGAAGGAAGCTTATAATCACTTACACCTGATTCCATTGCTTCTTTAGAAACAGTAAAATCTTCGCTCTTTTCTGGATTTTTTTCTTTTGGTTTATCCTCTGAAGCGTCTTTAACTATTTCATCAATTGATTTCGGCTTTTTTTCTTCCTTTTTAGGTGTGGCGTTTTTAAGAAGTTCGATATTAGAATTTTCTCTGTTTATTTCATCAATTATCTCTTTAGTCATTTCCTCATCGTGAGAAATTTCTTTTTTCTTTTTTGATTTTGGCTTCTTTTCTTCATCCGGCGCTTCAATATCAAGCGGAACATCAATGTTTTCCTTACTCATCCTGCGCCTTTCAATTCTCTCTTCAATAACAGGAGCAACTTTATCATATGTAGCTTTAGCCGGTTTTACCGTGCCTGCTAAAAACTGAAAAATTGTAAGCCCTGTAATAAGGAGCAAATCAACAATAAACAGAACGACGCTTATAATAATAGCCGGTGCTTTGCCGAGAGTAAGAAGCAACCAGCCAAACACACCGCCAATAAAACCGCCGTTAAATTCATAACTTGCTGACTGATAGCAATTTATTACAGTTTCTTTAAATGAATCACCTGTTGTATTTTTTACAACATGAATAAATGTTGCCAAAATAAAAACCATTACAAAGGCTTCTATTATCTTGGCAGTATAGCCGTATACTTCATCACCTTTAGCAGAAAATATAACTGTAACAACAATTGTCAAAAGCGGCAATACTATACCGGCAAACATACCGAAGACACCGACATATACATTATGAATAACATTCCAAACACCGTTGCCTGATACAATAGCAAGGCAGAATAGGATAACCGATACCGCAACGCTTACAATTTCGGTAACGCGAATTGTATCGGCATAATTTGCAATACTTTTGCTGCCGGCAGAATTACGCTTGCCGGAACTTTGCTTTTTATTTGTAACTTTCTTATTAGTTTTTTTATTTGCCATAATTACCTCTATTATTTAATTACAAGTTGAAAAGCGCCTATAATAGCACTTATTACACCAATTGAAATATCATAATACGCTATATAGTTAAGCGCCTTTTTATTAACAATAAAAATAAACAGCTTAACTGCAAAAAATGAAATTGCTGCCGATACGATAATACCGATTAACGCAGAGAAAACATTTATCTTTGTTACAGCAACACACAGTTCAACAATACCCATTACAATAAGAGTCGGAACAGACATAGTAACTGTATAACGAATTGCGTATTTTTGGCTCATTCCAAGTAAAATACCAAATGCAAAAATCGCACCCATAAATGAACATCCGCCCGTCGGCAATGCAAGAAAAGCAATCATGCCGAGTATAATGGCATTTGCCCAATCAGGAAGCTTGTTTCTGCTGGAATTTATAAGCGTATTTGTTACAATAAGCAAAACGCCTAAAAGAGCCATACATATTCCTTCGCCGAGTATAGTTTTGTTAAACGAAGTTCTGTGAAAGACCATATAGAAGTTTCCGTATTTTCCTGCCGGAATAGCATATATGATAAAAAACATAAATGAAAGTACGGTCATATACATAAAGTTTCTTTGCGGTGTGATATTTTTCAAATCAAGTTTTTTGTGAAAAATATCATCAAATGTGCCAAAGAAATTTTTGAATAAATTTACAAATAACTTGTAAAATGCAATAAAAAGACCTATCGCAATACCGATATGTACAACGCCTGTAAGTTGAGAACAAGCGTTTGAAAACCTACCCGAAAAATTATGAAATATTACCGAATGTCCGCTTTCAGATACGGGGAGCACCCAAGTCAGTGCCTGCCCTATTGCCTGAAAGATTGATGTTAAAATCCACATTATCAATTCCTCCAAATAGCCCAGCGTTATCCAAATGATAACCTGTTTTTATATAGCTGTACGGGTCACTGGAGCGTACAGCGTTATTTTCACATATAGATTTGGGAGAATAAAACACATCAGCTTCATTTATTATAGTCCAAAGCATCTTATTTCTCCTCTATCATTTTATTTAAAAAATCAAGTGCATCACTTAATCCGCCGAGTTCATCAATCAAGCCGCAGTTAACAGCATCCTCCCCGTCAAGAACAGTTCCCACATCCATAACAAGTTCACCTGTTTTCATCATCAAATTTTTAAAACTATTTTTTTCAATTGATGAATTATTAACCACAAAATTAACAATTCTATCCTGCATTTTTTCAAAATATGATAATGTTTGCGGAACGCCTAATACAAGACCGTTCATCCTAACGGGATGCACAGTCATAGTGGCACTGGGTACAATAAAACTTTTTTTACAGCTTACCGCAAGCGGCACACCGATTGAATGCCCGCCGCCGAGTACCAATGATGCAGTCGGTGTTTTCATAGTTGAAAGAAGCTCAGCAATCGCCAGCCCTGCTTCAACATCACCGCCAACCGTATTTAAAATAATAAGCAAGCCTTCAATTTCTTTGCTTTCTTCAATAGCAACAAGTTGCGGAATTACATGCTCATATTTAGTAGTTTTATTTTGGCTCGGTAGAATATAATGCCCTTCAATCTGACCTATTATAGTCAAACAATGAATAAAATGACCATCTTTTGAAACGGTTATTGAGCCGGTTTCAAAATCATTCGAACCAGACGCGGTATCACTCGTTTCTTTTTCGTCATCATTTTGTTCATTTTCACATTTAGTATTTTCAAGCAAAATCAACACCTCAAATGTATTTTGCCCGAAACATCCCAATATAATAGGATATTTTATCACAAATTTAATGTTTTTTCAATATAAAATAGTTATTATAATAGTTAATATATTATTAAA
>OHLB01001118.1_pt1 | contig 10312 bp, 10 predicted proteins | sample 1569021 | NCBI WGS metagenome assembly OHLB01 (sample SAMEA3879592, study PRJEB24766) | human gut metagenome | biome: human-associated habitat; feature: feces | place: USA | collected 1985/1987 | reverse complement strand
AGGAAAATAGATGGAACAACGATATGATTTAAGCGGATCATTGCTTCACTGGTACGATTATAATAAACGGATCTTACCATGGAGAGAGAATAAAGATCCATACAGAATCTGGATTTCCGAGATCATGCTGCAACAGACAAGAGTGGAAGCGGTAAAGCCGTATTTTGATCGTTTTATGGAAGTGCTGCCAACGGTTTATGATCTTGCTAAAGTAGATGATGACCGGTTGATGAAATTGTGGGAAGGACTTGGTTATTACAATCGAGCAAGGAATTTAAAAGCAGCAGCACAGACGATCGTTGAAGAATATGGTGGACAACTGCCTGCTGATTATGATAAATTATTATCGCTGAAGGGCATTGGAATGTATACAGCAGGAGCAATCGGATCGATCGCATTTGAATTACAGGTTCCTGCAGTCGATGGAAATGTTCTTCGTGTGCTGACTAGATTGTGGGGAGATGATTCTGATATTCTCAAAGATAAGACAAAGAAAGCGATGGGAAGAAGAGTCATGGAATTTATGCCGGAAGACCGACCGGGAGATTTTAATCAGGCATTGATCGAACTTGGAGCAACTGTTTGCGTGCCGAATGGGCAGCCATTATGTGATCAATGTCCATGGGATACAGTCTGTAAGGCATATAAAGAAGATCTCATTGATCAATTACCGGTCAAGACACCAAAGAAGGCAAGACGGATTGAACATAAGACTGTATTTTTATTAGAATGCGGAGAGCAGGTCGCAATCCATAAAAGAGGAGACAAAGGATTGCTTGCCGGACTATGGGAGTTCCCGAATGAAGATAAGAAAATGGATGCCGAAGATATCAAGGAATGGATGGCAGAGCATCATATGGAAGATGCAAAGACAAAAGCAGCAGGAAAGGGAAAACATATTTTCAGTCATGTGGAATGGCACATGGAAGGAGTAAGAATTTCCTTGAAAACACCGATTCAGATTGAAATATTCCGTAAGATATTGTAAAATAGAAGTTACGTATATAATTATGGAATGTAAAATTCCATAAAAGCTAAATTATTATTAAAAAGGAGAACAGATTATGAAAAAGTTTTTAACAGTCGCATTAGCTGGTGTACTGGCAGCATCTATGCTGTTTACAGGATGTAGCAAAAAAGAAGAAAGCAAAGTTCCAGACAAACTGATCGTAGGAACAAACGCAGAATTTCCACCATTCGAATATATGAATGATAAGAAACAGCCAGACGGTTTCGATATTGCTATGATCAAAGAAATCGGAAAACGTATGGACAAAAAGGTTGAGATCCAGAACATGGAATTCAAATCTCTGATCGGGGCTATGGAGTCTAATTCAATCAATACGATCATTGCAGGAATGACAAAGACAAAAGAACGTCAGAAATCTGTAGATTTTTCTGATAGCTACTATACATCTAATCAGGCAATTATCTTAAAGAAAGACAGCAAGATCAAAAAATTATCTCAGTTAGAAGGAAAGAAAGTTGGTGTTCAGGAAGGAACAACTGGTGACATCATTGCTTCTGGAGAAAAATTTGGTGAAAAGAACAAAGTCATCGTAAAGACAGATGTAAAACGTTATAGAAAGGGTGTTGACGCTGTTATGGATCTGAAAAACGGTGCAATTGATGCGGTTGTTATTGATGAAAAACCAGCACAGGAATTTGTGAAAAACAATGCGAAGAAGTTAAAATTAGTTGTTGACTCTGCAGGTGCGGAATACTACTGTATCGCAATTACAAAAGGTAACACAGCATACAAAGAAGAGATCAACAAACAGATCAAAGCAATCAAAAAAGACGGAACATATGATAAGCTGAAAGCAAAATACATTGATTCCGCAAACTAGGAAATTAGGAAGGTAAGGTTTCAAAATGTTAGATTCATTTTACAGAGCGTTTGTCGCCGAGCAGCGCTATCTGCTGTATCTTGATGGATTAAAGGTGACGATCTTAGTATCTGTCATTGCAATTCTTATTGGTGTAGCACTTGGTACGATCTTGGCGTTAATGCGCTTGACGGCAGAGCAGAAAGGAAAGAGTACACTTTTATCGAAGATCGCATACGTGTACATTGATATCATCCGTGGAACACCAACATTGACACAGTTGATGATCATGTATTTCGTTATTTTAAAAGGTCAGAATGGACTGCTTGTAGGTTCCTTAACCTTTGGTTTGAACAGTGCAGCTTATGTTGCTGAGATCATCCGTGCAGGAATTCAGGCGGTTGATCAGGGACAGATGGAAGGTGGACGTTCTCTTGGATTATCCTATGTACAGACAATGAAAGATATTATCTTGCCTCAGGCGATCAAGAATATTCTTCCTGCCCTTGGAAATGAATTTATCGTACTGATCAAGGAAACATCTATATTAGGGTATGTAGCGATCGTTGACCTGACAAAGGTATCAGATTTTGTAATTTCAAGAATCTTCGAAGCACTGGCACCATTGCTTGGAACAGCATTGATCTATTATGTGATCGTTAAGATCCTGACTCTTGGATTAAACGCATTAGAAAGGAGACTGAGACAAAGTGATAGACGTTAAGAATTTACATAAATATTTCGGATCTCTGGAAGTGTTAAAAGGCATTGACTGCCATATTGACAAAGGAGAATGCGTTTGCGTGATCGGACCATCCGGATCTGGAAAGAGTACATTTTTAAGATGCTTAAACTTATTAGAGACTCCGACAAAGGGAGATATTGTCATCGATGATATGCATTTGACAGAGAAAGACTTTGATGTAGATGCGATGAGAAAACGAGTTGGAATGGTATTCCAGAAACCAAATCCATTCCCGATGAGCATTTATGATAATATTGCTTATGGACCGAGAACGCATGGAATCCGTTCAAAGGCAAAACTGGATGATATTGTAGAAAAATCACTGCGTAATGCAGCTATCTGGGACGAGTGTAAGGACCGTCTGAAAAAGAGTGCACTTGGCATGTCCGGTGGACAGCAGCAGAGACTTTGCATTGCACGTGCACTTGCAGTAGAACCGGAAGTACTTCTGATGGATGAACCGACTTCCGCACTGGATCCGATCTCAACATCCAAGATAGAAGACCTTGCGATGGAACTGAAAAAAGATTATGCTGACCGCAAAGTGGTGGTACCTGGCAAAACACTTAATGAGATCAGTAAGATTTTATCCGGTGAAATTGATGATATTGTAAATATTTATTTCTCAAAAAATCATATTTTATTTGAGTTTGACCAGACTATTGTTGTTTCCAGATTAATCGACGGAGAATATTTCCGTATTGATCAGATGCTTTCCAGCGATTACGAAACCAAAATTAAAATTAATAAAAAAGAATTTCTGGACTGTATCGACAGAGCCACTCTGTTGGTAAGAGAGGGAGAAAAGAAACCGATCATTATTGAAATTACAGATAATTCTATGGAATTACGTATTGATTCTGCAATGGGTTCCATGAATGAAAATATTGATATTGATAAAGAGGGCAAAGATATCCTTATTGGCTTTAATCCAAGATTTCTGATCGATGCACTCAAAGTAATCGATGATGAAACAATCAGTATCTACCTCGTAAATCCAAAAGCACCATGTTTTATCAGGGATGACGAGGAAAATTACACATATTTGATTCTGCCTGTAAATATCAACCAGAATCAGGCAAGATAGGGAGTAAATGAAAATGGAAGAAATTAAAATCAGAGATGAATTTATAAAACTGGGGCAGTTACTGAAACTTGCAGATATGGTTCAGGACGGGGTTGAAGCGAAATATGTGATCACTGACGGACTGGTAAAAGTAAACGGAGAGGTAGATGACCGTCGTGGCCGAAAGGTTTATGAAGGTGACATCGTTTCTTATGATGGAAAAGAAATTAAAGTGATCAGGTGAATAAATGTATATTGAATCTGTTCAGTTAAAAAATTTCAGAAATTATGATTCTCTGGAACTCGATCTGGCACAGGGGACGAATATATTTTACGGCAATAACGCTCAGGGAAAGACCAATATCCTGGAGGCACTTTATCTTTGCGGAACTACAAAATCGCATAAAGGAAGCAGAGATAAGGATATGATTCAGTTTGGAAAGGATGAATCTCATATCAGGATGATGGTAAAAAGAGATGAGCTTTCCTACAGGATTGATATGCATCTTAAAAAGAATAAAGCAAAAGGCGTTGCGATCAATGGTCTTCCTATCCGGAAGGCCAGTGAGCTTTTCGGAGTAGTTAATCTGGTGTTTTTTTCTCCTGAGGATCTGAATATTATAAAAAATGGTCCGGGTGAGAGAAGGAGATTTCTTGATCTGGAACTGTGCCAGTTAGATAAAATATATCTTACAGATCTGGCTTCATATAACCATATTGTAAATCAGAGAAATAAATTGCTGAAGGATCTCAGTGTTCAGCCTTCACTTAAAGATACACTGGATATCTGGGATATACAGATGGCTGAATATGGACGGAAGATTATTGACAAGCGCAGTGAATTTATTAAAGAACTAAATGAAACGGTTCGAAAAATACATGGTAATCTTACAGGGGGATTGGAAGAACTGAACGTTATTTATGAACCGGACTGTACAGCAGAGAAACTGGAAAGTACCATTTGTGCCAACAGAGAAAGAGATATGAGGATGAGACTGACATCCGCAGGCCCACACAGAGATGACCTGTGTGTAATGGCAAATGGGATTGATATCAGGAAATACGGTTCTCAGGGACAGCAGAGGACAGCGGCACTTTCACTTAAATTATCAGAAATATATATAGTAAAGAGAAAAATAAAAGACACACCGGTTCTGCTTTTGGATGATGTTCTGTCCGAGCTGGACAGCAGCAGGCAGAATTATCTTCTGGACAGTATCAGTGATATCCAGACATTGATAACATGTACAGGGCTGGATGATTTTATCAGTCATCAGTTTCAGATAAATAAGGTATTTCAGGTAGTTCAGGGAACAGTATCACAGCCTGTGTAAGAAGAAACAATCTTTTGACAAGGGTACGGGCTTATGATACACTGAGCGTAATTATGGAAAGTTGGTGAATGCATTGGATAAAGAAGAATTTCGGATAAAACTTGAAGAGATTAATAAGCTGGTTCAGGACAAAGATTATAAAGGTGCCATGAACATTGTAGACAGCATAGACTGGAGACGCGTCAAAAATGTCCGCACCTTATGTGTTGTCGGTGAAATATATGCAGCAAACGGAAGATATGAGGACAGTAAGGAGATTTTCCTTCTTGCATATCATAAGGCATCTATTGGAAAAAATATTCTTTACCGTCTGATTGAGATCTCTCTGCGAATGGATGATATCAATGAAGCAGAAGAATTTTTTGAAGAGTATAAGCAGGTGGCTTCGAATGACAGTACACAATATATTCTGCAGTACAAGATTGCAAAGGCAAAAAATTCTTCATTAAATGAGCAGATCAGAATCCTGGAAGAGTATAAAGAACAGGAATTTACAGAGAAATGGTCATATGAACTGGCAGCCCTGTATTACAAAGCTGGAGAAAAACAGAAATGTCTGGATTTATGCAATGAAATCATTCTCTGGTTCAGTGAAGGCAAATATGTTATGAAAGCCTATGATCTTAAAATGAGAATGGGTGAGCTGACAGGTGCCGAGAAAGCAAAATTTGAGAAACAGTTTGTTCCGAAACTTCTTACACCAGAGCAGGCGAAAGAACTGGAGAAGAAAAAAACGGAAACAGAAGTAAAAGCGCAGGAAGAGCCTGAAGCTGAAGAAGTGGAAGAAACGACAGAAAACAATGAGCCGGAAGTTCAGGTCAGCATGGAAGGCATTCAGGAAAAGATTTCAAAGGGGATCAGGGATGTCTTTGGAGGTAAGACTCAGGAAGAGAAAGAAGAGTTTCCGGAAGAATCCATGGATATGGTTAACGAGGCCGGTATCACCAGGGAAGATGAGATTCCGGAAGAAATCATAAAGAGTGATGCGTCGCAGAAAGAACCTGAAAATGTTCCGGAATTGGAGGCAGAACCTGAAAAACCGGGGGCAGAACCCATGGCTGCAATTAAGATGCCTGAATTAAATATTCCGGCATCCATGAAAAATATGGAACTGAGCAAACCGCCGAAAGTTGAGGAAGTTGCTGAGACGAAACTGAATATGGATTCTTTTGATCTGGAAGGGAAAGAGTTGAATCTGGAGGATACGATCCTTGCTGCTGCCAGTGCGCAGGGAATTGAGATTCCGAAGGAAGAAGAGTCAAAAACAGAAGAAGTACAGGAAGAAAGTTCAGAAACTGATGTTGATGATAAAGAAATAAAAGCCCATGATATTTCAGAGGAACTGGAAGAACCGGATTTCCTCAGCGGAGATATACAAGATATAAAGGTTGCTGATCCAAAGCCGGATGAAGAACCGAAAAAGGAAATACCGGTGCAGCCGGAAATAGAAGAAGCTGAAGAAGAAGATGAGGTTACAGAAGAAGATCTCAGAAGAGCTGAAGAGGAATTTCTCCATGGACCGATGGGGAATACAGATCTGAATCCGGAAGATGATACAGAGGGAACGGAAGAAGCCCAACCCCTGACAGAAGAAGAGGAGCTGGAACGTTTTATAGAATCTATCCAGCCGGAAAATGGAGCAGATCCAAGGGATATCGTACCAAGAGAAAAAGAACTTACAGATGATGAGAAGCAGTTATTTACATATTTTGTAAAGGTTCCGGGTATGAAAGAGCAGCTTGTGGATACTTTATATGATGTACAGATGGCTGCAGCAGACAAGACTTCTAAAACTGGAAATATTATTGTGATGGGCGGTAAGGAATGCGGAAAGACCAGACTGATCTCAGGCCTGATTCCGGCAATCTGTAAAGAACTGAATCTGGAAGCGTCAAAAGTAGCATATGTTTTTGCAGATCAGATCAACGGAAAAAATATTTATAAGATTTTTTCAAAGCTGGCAGGTGGCTTTCTTGTGATCGAAAATGCAAATCAGCTGACACCGGAAACAGTAGAGATGCTTGACAAAGCCATGGAAGTTAATACAGACGGACTTACAGTAATCGTGGAAGATGAGAAGATTGGTATGCGAAAACTGATTGCCAGATATCCGAAATTCGCAAAGAAGTTTACTTCAATGATCAATATTCCTGTGTTTACCAATGATGAACTTGTCAATTTTGCAAGGGTTTATACAAAAGAGAATGGTTATGCTATTGATCAGATGGGAATGCTTGCGCTGTATAATCTGATTGGAATTAACCAGAAAGAGGATTCTCCTATGAATGTTGGCGCAGTAAAAGAACTGATAGATGCTGCGATTGCAAAATCACAGGGAGGAATCCGTAAATTTAAACGAAATGTATCTAAGAAACGTATAGACAGAGATGGATATATTGTTCTGTACGAGAAAGATTTTACTAAATAATGCGTATTTGTACAGTTACAGGTAATAAAGAAAAAGGAGTAAAGATTATGCCCAGACCGTATCTAGGAGATCCAAAGTATACCATAGAAGTGCTTCAGAAGTATAATTTTGCATTCCAGAAAAGGTTTGGTCAGAACTTTCTGATCGATACTCATGTTCTGGATAAGATTATAGATTCTGCACAGATCACAAAGGATGATTTTGTATTGGAGATTGGACCGGGAATCGGAACCATGACACAGTATCTGGCTGAAGCAGCAAGGGAAGTGGCAGCAGTTGAGATTGATAAAACACTGCTTCCTATTCTGGACGACACTCTGAAAGATTGGGATAATGTGACAGTCATCAACAACGACATCCTCAAAGTAGACATCCGCCAGCTTGCACTGGAAAAAAATCAGGGGCGTCCGATCAAGGTTGTTGCCAATCTGCCATATTACATTACTACCCCGATCATCATGGGATTGTTTGAGAATCAGGTTCCTGTTGATTCTATTACTATTATGGTACAGAAAGAAGTTGCGGACAGAATGCAGGTAGGACCCGGAACAAAAGATTACGGGGCGCTTTCACTGGCTGTGCAATATTATGCGAAACCAAAGATCGTGGCAAATGTACCGCCCAACTGTTTTATGCCAAGACCTAAAGTGGGAAGTGCGGTGATCAGACTGGAACGATATGAAAAACCGCCGGTTGAGGTAAAGAATGAGAAGCTGATGTTTCGTATTATCAGAGCATCTTTTAACCAGAGAAGGAAGACACTGGTGAATGGTCTGAAGAATTCACAGGAGATACCATTTTCTAAAGAACAGATTGAGCAGGCGTTGGGGATGTGTGGACTTTCCCTGAGTGTCAGAGGAGAAGCACTGACACTGGCACAGTTTGCACAGCTGGCAAATGCATTTACAGAAATTTCATAAAAAGATAAATATAAAAAGCATCCGGTGGCTAAGCGGATGCTTTTTATATTACGTTCAAATTTATTTTTTAAAAGGAAGGAGAGTTAATTGCCTCTTCCGGCAATCAACATATGAAAAAGAAATTTTATAAAAATAACGTTGGCTTTATTATTTTTATAGCTTTAGTATATCCTGCAATTATGAGAAAATCGTGTTTAAGATGTGAAAAAAATTTGAACAAATGTCGAAGGAATTATGAAGACAGAAATTGGGATATTTATTTTACAGAAGGCATAAGATTTCTGATATAATGAGCCGGTAAATGAAAATGCCTGTTCATTGTCTGTAATCTGCTGACAGTGAAAAGACAGAGACTTATTATTGACTGGCAAAAGTATGGAGGTAATTAAATCATGAGAATAAAAAAAGCAGGAATACTTATTATTGCGGCAGCAATTACATGTACGACACCGGCAGTACCGGCGATGGCAGCAGATACTTCGGAATCTGTACAGGAGATTATTTCTGATAATGAGATTGATTCTCTTGTATCAGATCCGGACAAAGTAGTTGATATCATTATGTATGTGAAAAATGAGGCAGCAAAACAGGATATTTCAGATGATCAGATCAGATCGCTGATCCAGACTGCGGAGAGTACTGCAGGAGTTAGCCTTTCGGAGGAAGAAGAGAACAGAATCATAAAGATCGTTAAACAGATTAAGGATTCTGATATTGATGAGGAACAGCTCAGGAGTGCTGTGACGAAGGCATATAATAAACTGGAAGAAATGGGGATTGGTAAAGAAGAGGTAAAAGGAATCCTGCATAAACTGGCTGATTTTGCAAAGAGTCTTTTTGAGTAAAATCTGCTCATTCTCAAATCGTAACTGTGAAAAGACGAAATAGTTATGGAAGATTATGGGAGATATACAAGATAGACAAGCATAAAATAAAACAAGAACTATAAATATGTGGTAATTCTATAAAAAAATATTAAAAAATATAAAATAATTGTGCAAATAAACGAAAAGTTAACTGCGAGTTCATAATTTGTTCATAAATGATTGCTACTATATAGATAGTTCGAAAGAACCTACGAAAGACGTTGTAATGTGTTATCATTACACATAAATTTTTTTCATAATAATAGCCCCGGTAAACCACTGCCGGGGCACTCCTCGTTTTACGGGGATTTTTTATTTTTTATCTGATAATTTTCCATATTTCTGGATTTCATTATTGAGTTCTTCCATGCGGGTATCCAGTTCTGCTACATATCGCGCACATTCTCTTAATTCTTTTGTGATATAGTCAGGTCCGTCTCCCTCAAATTTGTAATGCATCTTATGCTCCAGAGTCGCCCAGAAATCCTGTGCAACTGTGCGGATCTGAATCTCTACTTTGGTATCAATGATACTGTCGGAGAGAAAGACCGGTGTGGTAACCAGCATATGATAACTGCGGTAACCGCTCTTTTTAGGATTTTTCATATAATCACGTCTTGCAAGGATCGTCAGGTCATTTTGTTTGGAAATCATATCTGCGATCAGATAGATATCAGATGTAAAGGAACAGCTGATACGGATTCCTGCGATGTCATTTACATAGCGTACCATGTTCTCGATACTGGATTCATATCCATGTCGTTTCAGTTTTTTTACAATGCTTTCCGGAGTTTTGATTCTGGATTTTACATGTTCGATTGGATTGTATTTATGTCTGTGCTGAAATTCACCGTTTAGAATATCAATCTTTGTTTCTACCTGTTTAAGGGCAGACTGATAGACAAAAATAACTGTCTCCCAGTCATTCAGTTCTTTAAAATCCCTCAAGGGGACAGAATCATAATTCATGTATAATAATATCCTTTCCTGATACAGGCAGTTCCCCGTTGATTTTTGTAATCTCACAGGGGACTTGTTTATAGATTTGCTATAGTTGGTTGATGATATTATTGTAACATATAAATATCTGTTTGTGTGAACTATCTGTATGAAAATTCAGATTT
>OHLB01001116.1_pt1 | contig 10319 bp, 8 predicted proteins | sample 1569021 | NCBI WGS metagenome assembly OHLB01 (sample SAMEA3879592, study PRJEB24766) | human gut metagenome | biome: human-associated habitat; feature: feces | place: USA | collected 1985/1987 | reverse complement strand
TTATAAACGAGCCTATTGATGCTTACAACCATCTTATAGACGCCTCCAGGTATTATACTATAGGTAAACTTCTTGGCAAAGTATTAATTACCAAGCAGTATTCAAAAGAGGATTTAGGGATATATTAAAACTTAAGATATGGCATCGATATTGAATTACATAATAGACTTATTTAGGGGTGGATCTTTAAATGGGTCAAGCACCAACAAAGACTTAATGACTTTGATCGCAGAAAAAGATATAAGTCAGGCGATGGAGTTGTTTCAAAATCGAGATTTGGAAGTTATGGAGGCAATAAAAGAATACGATCCTGCTCTCCATGATGTAATGAATCGCAAAAATAAACTCAGAAAGAACAAACAGCCATATATTACAGAGAAACTGCCTCGTAGATGGCAGGCTTACATAAATGAGGTTGCATTGTTTTATCTGTTGGGGCAACCGATAAAATGGAGCAAAAATGATCCCGACGTGCAAGATGTTGCTTTTGACGCATATACTCAGTTTTTGAAGGATACCCGTTTCAACACAACCATGCGTCAAGCTAAACGTTTAGCAGGCTGAAAGTTGTTTTGTTGGCAAAATCTTTGGGTTATACCTTGCGTCCTCTTTTTGACCAGTACGGGACCATGTTGGCTTTCGGTTATGGATATTACTTGAAAGAGGGGGTAAACACTATAGAACATTTCGATATCCAAACTCCAAAGGTTATTTATAGATGCAAGAAAAATGATCGAGGATGGGAAGTTTTGCCTATAATTAATCCTACTGGGAAAATAAATATCATCTATTATCAACAGGAAAAAGAATGGGAGGGCGCACAGTCTCGTATAAATAGGGACGAGTATGTCGATTCAAAATCTGCCGATACTGTCAACTATTTTGCAGATCCAAAAGCTAAAGTTTCGGCAGATGTGTTGGCTTCTCTGAGTGATCCAGATAATGTGGGGGAAGTTATTAGGATGCACGGACCAGATAGTATGTTCGATTATGTAGCACCACCGGATTCCGTTGAACTCAAGAAATTTGAAAAAGACATACTGAAAGAATCTATCCTTAATGACACCTTTACTTTTAACTTTTCACCGGATAATACGAAAGGCTTGGGCACGTTAACGGGAGAGGCTTTAAAGCGTGCAATGGCTCCATCTTATATGAAAAGGGACAATCGCAAGGAAATATATGAGATTGCGGTAGACCGGGAAAAGAATCTGATATTGGCCATCATGAAGAATGTAACTCATATAGAATTACGGTCTAAGCTGGATGCTTTAGATATTGATTTTGAGTTTTCCGAACCATTTCAAGAAGATATAGATAAGAAGTGGGCAGCGATAGGCAAATTGTATAACGACGGCATTATATCTCTTGAAACAGCCGTGAAAATGCTTAGTATAACGGATAAACCAGAGGATGAGATACGAAAGATATTGGAGGAAAAACAACAAAACACTCTTAATAATGAAATCAATCAAGCAAATGGTAATGCCGGTTCGTCTGACTCCAATCAATAATGAAAATTCCGGCACTATAGAAGTCAAAATCTCGCTTAAATGGTGGTACAAGATATATTTATTCACAAAATTGATAATTAAAATATTATGGCAAAAGAAGTAACATTTAGCAAACAGGGAGACAAGTATATATCGGATTCTATATCACTTGAATCAAGTGATATCGTTCTACATGTAGAACTGAAAGATAAGGGCGATATTGTTTTGGAAAGAAGCATTACTGGTGATAATTGGGTGGTCGCGGCTTATCCCGCCCGAAACGTCATACTTTGGGAGAATGGGGTAATAGGCAAAGCTGGACAGACGGTAAGACTCGTGACAACAACGGAACCATCTAAAATTTATGTACTGCAATGATAACTCTCAAGAACATCAATTTATCCAGCATTGATCTTTCGGGCATAGACTTGAGAGGGATAAAGCTGGGACTTGGAGGACGTGGTGGTGGTTCCGGCGACGGCTTCCCGCAACTTCCGGGCGATGTCACTCGTTGGCATTTCGGCGGCCTGACGAACGAGATGATGGCAGCGATGGACGATCCGAGGATTGAGGATGCGGACCATAAAGGTAGGTTCCTATCCTTCAAAAATTTCGCTTGGAAGGAAGGATCGGGTATTAGTGATATTTACCCCGGCGCACTCGTCTTTGACGGAGTAGACGATTACGGTGTTTGTGAGAATTTCCCTATTTTGACTAAGGAAAAGGGATATACGGTTGTGGCGTTGAGACAGTGGGATCAGGATTTCTTGAATACAACTTTGACAGGAGGACTGTTGTCAACCAGGAATTATTCCACAAAAGAAGGTGTAGCATTTGAAAAAATAGAATCCTCAAATAAGGGTTATTGGAATTTAGGTGCTGGAGGTATCATAGATTTTGCAAAATCACCATTTACATGGCAAACATCAAAACAATATAATAATGTTGGTATTTTAAAAGGTGACAAAAATCATGGAAAACCATTATGTGTAGGATGTGGATTGTCTGGAGGCCAACAGTGTGGTAGATTTGCTATCTGGGAACTTGTATTTCTCGATCATGACGCCACCGAAGAAGAACTGACCAAGATCAAAGACTACTTCGTCAAAACCTATCCCTGGCTCTTCCCCGACCAGGCATGGACAGTCACCGGCAAAACCAACGAGGACGAAGATCGTGCTACTATTGCCAACATTACGGGCAATGGTAATGATCTTATACTGTCTAATTTTGGGTTTGCAGAAGGGAGTGGGTATGGGTTGTATGCTGAGAATTATGCTGGTGGTAGATGGGTTCAATCTACTGATAGAGCGGATTTAACTTGGACGAGTTATTCTGTAAATATAACTTCAGTTAAAGTTGCGTCTACACAGTTATATTATCAATCCTATCCTGAACAACCTTCTTTTATAGTTCCTTCTTATAAGATAAAAGTTTATGGACTGAAAGATGGTCAAACCCTATCTTATAGACAAGCAACTTCTGAAGGGCAACAATTATATAAAATATCAGAAGATGGAACTTATACATTACCGTCTTTTCCATTTAAAGCAAATGGAGATTGGTATGGATTTACCTTAAATAAGGTACAAGAATCCTGTGACATTACTATAGAGCAAATCCCCGAATACGAAGGCTACCTCATTACTGATGGGGTGGATGATAAAGCGATTAGTAAACAGTTTAAATTTGGCGAAAATTTTACTGTTATATTAGATTTTAAATTCCCCGTTAAAAAGATATCTTATTGTGGTTTTGACTTATCATCAAAGGTTAGAATCCAAAATCTTCAAGGTAGTGGTGTGTATGTCGTATTAAAGGGAAATAAAACCTTGATACCATCAAATGTAGTGAGAGCCGTAACTTCAGAGGGTAAAGTATATGATGAAAATTGGAATGAATACAATATTGTGCCTGGCAATATATCATCAAATTATACAATGGTAAATTTAGGCTTTGACGGAAGTAATCAATTTGCTGAGTCGGCAACTAAATTAGCTGGAATTTATAGTAGTACTTTATCCAAAGACGACTGTATCAAAGCATACAACTATTTACAAACCCTAAAATCAAAGTAATATGAAGTTTATAATAATACCAAAAGAATTATTTGATTCTATTCCAGAAGAAGCAAAAAAACAACTAGGAATAGATAATCCAAGGATGAACATAGATGAAACCGAAGTATTACTTCATATTGAGCATTATGATGTTTTATTTCCGCCTATGATGACTTTGGAAGAAGATGATAATAGTGATATCATTTATCCGTTTCCAACATACGATGCAACATCAACAGAATTCAATAGTTTAATCACTTCTGATGAATGGAGTACAAATACTAAAGACTATGACATTTAATTCATTAAATACAATAATTGATGATATTTTGCTCATTGTACGTGATAATAATATCAGTGAATCTGAGAACTTATCACGTATACAGATAGAGCAATGGATACATCAATATAGAGCATATTTAATTAAACAGGATCTAGATAAGGGTAGAGATATAAATCCAGAGTATATACAAACTATTGGGCCTTTACACATATCCAAAGTAAGTAATTGTACTGGTGGTTATAACTACAAATCAGATGAAGAGATACCTAATTTTATTGACTTACATTTTGGTTTAGGTTTGGTTGCTGTAAAAGATATGAATGGTGATTTAATTCAACTTGGTACAGAAACCAAAGCTAAATATCAAGTAAGTAGAAAATATACTTGTAGTGATTACATCGCTTATATAAAAGGTAATCATCTGTACATACTTGGTCCTGAACACTTAGAATATGTTAAAATAGAAGGTATATTAGAAGATCCTACCCAAGCTGGTGAGTGTTTTGATAGAGATGATACTCCGTATCCAGTGCCAGCAAATATGATACCTATAATTAAACAGATGATATTTGAAAGAGAATTGAATATCATGTTACGAGTCCCTAGTGACACCACAAACAATAGTACAAACGACGTTAACAACGAACTGAATGCAAGAAACTAAATACAATAGAAAAGCTTATACGATTGCTGACTTCTATGATAGTTATTGTAATTACGTAGAAGACAATCCACTATATCAGGTTTCTTATAAAGTATTTAGACAAATTGTTTCAGATTACTTTAGATACTTAAGAGACGAGATAATTGAAAACGGAAAAGAAGTCAGATTACCTTGTAGAATGGGTACATTATCCATAGTAAAGCATAAACCTAAAGAATATACTGGTAAGAGTTTAAGGATAGATTACGCTGAAAGTAAAAAATACAACAAAGTAATTTACCATCTTAACGAACATACTGGGGGTTTTAAATATAGATTTTATCACAACAAACATAATATGATTACTAAAAATAAAACCCGATATCAATTAGTCATGACTAGAGATAACAAACGAAGATTGGCATATATATTAAAAAATAAATTACGTGATTATGTGGAGCTTTAATGTTAAATGGACTGATTTTCCGACTACCAGCGGAGTCTATGCTATTCTAAATATTTTGAATAATAAGAAGTATGTTGGTAGTACTAAATGTTTTAAAGAACGTTTTGCTGAACATAGATCTCAATTACGTAGAGGTAATCATAAAAACATTCACTTGCAAAATGCCTACAATAAATACGGAGAGGAATATTTTAAGTTTGTAATTCTTGAAGAATGTGAAAATATTCCAAACACGTTAAATTTTATTGAACAGAAGTGGATTAATTCTGATGGAGACTACAATATATGTCCAATAGCGAATAGACGTACTTATACAAAGATGCCAGATTGGTTAAAGGAAAAACTAAGAAAAATTAATACTGGTAGAATTTGTACAGAACAAACTAGAAAAAGATTATCTACAGCTTTGAAAGGACATAAACCATCGAAACAACATCTTGAAAATCAATCAAAAGGTAGAAAAGGAAAAGGTACTAAATCTGTAGATCAGTATGATTTAAATGGAAATTATATAACAACTTTTCCATCTTTTGTAGAAGCTGGTAAAGCAATGAATGGTTCTTACGTGTCTATAAACAAATGTTGTAAAGGTAAATTACATTCGGCTTTTAATTTTTTATGGAAATACCATAAAGATAATAGAGATATATTTGATGTAGTGAAACCATTAAATAGTGTGGGGAATAAAAGAAATGTATATCAGATAGATAGAAATACAAACCACATAATTGATGAATTTTCATCAATAAAAGAAGCAGCAATTGCTATGGGTAGTTTAGCAAATCGATCAGCTATAAACCGTTGCTGTCTTGGTTCCAAAAAGACTGCATTTGGTTTTAAATGGAAATATAAAAATTAAGACTATGATAACGAAATTAACATCAACAAAAACTGTCATAGCTAAGATAATCGCAGATCTTGATTTAAAAGAAGATGATATAAAGATCACTGATATACGAGAATGGATTGCTGAAGGAATGGAAAAAATTGGTGCAGTTACACAATTAGAACCTAAGGTAAAGACTGTAGAAATACATAATCATCAAGCTCAGATACCATGTGATTTACATCAGCTTCATCAAGTAGCGTATTCATTTAATTGTGATGGACCGTGGTTTCCAACTAGAAAAGCCACAGGCTCATTTGCTGTATGGGATCATGACGATTGCTGTTGTGATTGTTGTGATCATTTTGGGCATACTAAGGAATGTAGACATGATTGTAAATGTGAACACTGCGATCCAAATATGATTGTACAGAATGATGTGATGGTGAATCTAGTAGTAGATATGTATGGTAATATAGATAAAACCGAAGCAATTGAAATGCTTAATACAAATCAAAATCTTAGAACTATAGTATCTAATTTAATTAACCAACACACTATAGGTGATCATCAAGCTTTTCATTTTGATACAGCAAATCCAAGTTTAGGTATACAATATACTGTTAAACCTGGTTATATTATGTGCAACGCTCCATGTGGTTATCTTAAGCTATCATACAGTGGTATTTATACAGATGAAGAAGGTTATGCTTTAATACCAGACATGACCTCATATACTGAAGCTTTATACTGGTATGTTACAATGAAAATGAAATACCCAGAGTATCTTAATGGCAGAATGAATAGGGAAGTATATTATGATATTCGTAGGTCTTGGAATTTCTATAGGAATCAAGCATATGCTGAAGCATTGATGCCTAACGAAGATGGTCTAGAATCTATAAAAAACAATTGGAATAAAATTGTACCTGAATTTAGAGACCATAATTCTTTTTATAGTCATACTGGGGAACGTCAAATAATTTATAATGCTACTACATAATGAATGCACAAAGACAAACAAACACGTGGACAAAGGGTATGAATTGTGACTTAGATTATTCAGTCATAAGTTCAGACCAGTATCAATGGGCAGAAAATATACGTATTATTGCCAATGATAATAGTTCTACTGGAGTAATGCAGAATATTGAAGGTGTGCGTAAGCTCAATCCTACATTGACATTGAATGGTGAAACAATAGTCCATACAAATACAATTAGGGATTGGGCAATTGTGTTTACTAAGAAAGGTAGTAACTTCAATATCTATAGATATGATTTTGGTGCATCTGAAACTGAACCTATAGTGACTACAGTAGCATCCAATGTAGCATTGGATATTCCTATTATAGATGGTCATTATGCTGTTAGTAGTGTTTGTAAATGGGAATCTGACGATTTAGTTAAAATATATTGGTGTGATGGGGTACATCAAATTAGAGTATTAAATGTAGCCACAACTCATCCTAATCTTAATGTAGACTCTTTAAATATATCACCAAAGAGTCAATTACCACCTTTATTTTTTAAAGGTTTAGGTACAGGTGGATTGAAAGCCGGTAAGTATCAATATTGCTATCAACTATTTAATCCCAGAACATCTGAAACGTCTATATCTGTTTTATCTCCAATTATTACAGTATCTAGAAGTTTAGAAAATACTAACAGCCAAGATATCTATGGTAGTTCTAAAGAAGAAACTACTAATAGGTCCATTAAACTACAGACTACTGTTGATACTAACTCTTTTAGTAGAGCTAGAATAATTTCTATATATTACTCTAGTAATACTGCAGAACCGGTTATCACAGTGATAGATGAAATAAGTATTTCAAATAATACTTTAGTCTATGAAGATAAAGGTGGTTCAGTTATTGATGAGCTTACTCTAGAAGAATTCAATGGTTTAAGTACTTATATATTTACTCCCAAAGTAATAGAATCTAAAGACAATATGTTATTTGCTGCTAATATCACTGAACAGACTTGGGATATTAGTGATGATGAATTTGATGCTAGAGCATACAGGTGCAATAAGAATGGTCAAATATTATTAACTTCTACATCTGGACAAAACTCTATAACATTTTCTACTTCAGAAATAAATACTAAAGATATACCAACTAATCACGACTGTATTTGTCCTGCAAATTATGATGATACTAGTCAGTATTTATATGCTCCAGATGCTACAGGTAAGTATGTATATGGTGGTATAGGTAAAAATATTTCATATAGATTTATAAAAACAAACCTAATTGAAAGTGATGCCCCTACGTCTAGAACAGGTTACGCTGAAGATTCTTTCTCATTAAACTCTAAAGCACGTTCTACATCTACTCTAGACTTATATAATATTGAGGAAGATGGTTCTTGGTCAGATGCAGGTTCTTTGCAATTTGCTGATGCTACTGCTAAGATATTAAACTATAGTAATAGTGAAGTAGAATCAATGGCAAGGGGTTATATGAGAGATGAAATATATCGTTTTGCTATTGTATTCTATAATGAAGAGAATGTAGCATCTTCAGCTCATTGGATTGCTGATATTAGAATGCCTAAAGCTAGTGCACCTGGTTATAACATCTTTACTTCAGGTATGCGAGTAGATATTGGTGGTAATACCACTAATAGCCTAGAAGTAGTTACACACCCATTAGGTGTACAATTCACAGTTAATATACCAAGTGATTTAATCCAAAGTAAGAAGATTACTGGTTATGAGATTGTAAGATGCGAAAGAACTATTTCAGATAGAACAATATTGATGCAAGGGGCTGTTAGTTGTGTTTGTAATTATGATAATACAAATCAATTAACTGCTTTTCCATATCTTACTTATTCTACTTCTCATGGGATGGTATCACAAAATAATAAATATGCACATGCTTTTGACTTTAGTAGTCAGAATGCTAATGAATATTTCTTATTTATATCACCAGAAATATGTGTTAATAGAACAAATGCATCTGAAGTAACAGGTAGAGCTACAGAGATTAAAGGCATATACAGACTAAAATCTTCAATATCTCCCGATGAATCTATGGGTAATGGTACTCCTGCGAATGATAAGGTTGTACCCAACGGTGTTAAAGTCAAAGTATTAGTTGGGGCAAAAGCTTCAAAACATGATTTAAAGAACATAACCTCAAATACTGGTACTAGTTGGGCTAAGAATAGCGGTTGGGCTTATACTTCAGTTACAGCTATAGGTGATTCTATAAAACAATCTACTGCAAATAATGCAATTTATATGGGTGCAGAATCATGGTATGATGCCACTTTAGCTAAGTATTACAATAAAGTTACTACAGGGGGATATAATTCAGCATCAATTCAAGACATTACAATTGCTACTAATACAGATCCCTTTGACTTAGATGACGATGCGTGGAAAACTAAAGCTACCAATGTAGGTAGCATGGTGTATTATAACTGGGTATATGGAGATACATCTAAGGCTAGTGATTATGATGATAATAATGTTAGGAAGGTTGGACCTCATGGGGTATGTGCAATATTCCAGAGTACAGATATGACTTCTCGTAATACTATGGTTGGTGAAGTACCAGAATTAGCTGCTGGACCAGAAAGTGCTAATACAATTCTCATTGCCAATTTAAGACAATCTGTAACACCTTATGGTGGTAATAGTTATGCTACAAGACAGAACTCTGTATATATAAGTACAGGATCTTATGTCAATACGAAAGACAATAGTAATACTAAAGTAAACGTATTCGGTGGTGATACATACGTTGGTGTATTAGATTATGCTAACTGTATGTTTGCATATCATAATGCTAGTGATAATTATGAACAACCAGACAATGAAAGAATTAGAGCATATAATGGTGCTTATATACCGTTAGAGTCTTCTATTAATCTCTCCTTGAGAACGGATACCGTAGGTACAGCTAAGACTTATGAATCTGGTACAGGCTATGCAAATCACTTTGTAGAGAATGATATAGTACAAGTAGGTTCTATATATGTTCAGAATACGCCATTATATGCTTATAATGATGCTTATTCTGCTCAACCTAGAGCTAAAAACTATGTTAGTAAATCAATATATAGTATAGATAATTTACATACAGACACCAGAGTAATGAACTCAGAACCTAAGACTAACTTAGAAGTAACTGATTCGTGGACTAAATTTAGAGTTGCTAATTATTTAGATGTTGATACTAGATTTGGTTCTATAAATAATTTAAAGTTATTTAAGAATAACTTGTTGTTCTGGCAAACTGACGCTTTTGGCACACTTGCTGTAAATGAACGTTCTCTTATCCAAGATAATAATGCAGGTGCACTTACGTTAGGTACTGGTGGTGTATTAACTAGGTTTGATTACTTTACTACTAAGAATGGTTCTAAAGAGAATCAATTAAGAACCGCAACACAATCGGATAGTACAGTATATTGGTATGATGCCGATAGAAATGAAATATGTGGTTTTGATAATCAATTACGTACTGTATCTAAATTAAAAGGTGTACAATCTTATTTACACGATAATAAGGATATAATTACAAATGAT
>OHLB01001113.1_pt1 | contig 10349 bp, 8 predicted proteins | sample 1569021 | NCBI WGS metagenome assembly OHLB01 (sample SAMEA3879592, study PRJEB24766) | human gut metagenome | biome: human-associated habitat; feature: feces | place: USA | collected 1985/1987 | reverse complement strand
TTTTTTATCTTGAACCTTTCTTGTATCTTACTTAATTTTCCTAGAATTGTCAACATTTTACATTTAACAAAATGCATTTATGCTCATTTTTGTAACCATCCACAAAAAAAGATGAAAAGAGTTTGGTTTCCCACGACTCTTTTCATCTTAATTTCATCATTTTTCACATATAAAAAATGCTTAAGTCCCTTTTACAACACATGAAACTCCGGCTTTTCCTCCCCATATACGCCCCAGAGCACCACTCCTCCAAGCACGATCGCAAGGCATAAAAGTCCTGAAAACATCACCATAAATGGCAGGCAGATCTGGCCACACAGCTGGAACGGCTGATCCCGGTAATCCCAGATCCCGATCTTCAGCCATTTATTACAGATAATCCCCGTCATAAATTCCAGGGATGTCAGGAAAAGCACTGCCCGGATAATCTGAATCCACATCGGCTCAGACCAGTGCATTACCTCGCCCTGAAAACTACAAAATGTCAATGCAACTCCCCCAAGCACAAACATAGTCCAATGAGAAAATCCACGAAACCAGATCTCGATCAGATAATAGGTGCTTCCCCCTGCTGCTATCAGAAAGACTATCTCACTTACCCTTTTACTCACTCTTTTCACCATAAAAAACGCCCTCACTATGCAAATCTCTTACATAGCATGAGCGTTTCTTTTGGATTTTATCACAAATCATTGGATTTATTTACAGAGTTCTCCCATATAATAGAAGCCTTTTGCCTCTTTTAAGTAAACTGTCACGATCTTACCGATCATGCTTTCATCTCCTGGGAAATGTACCAGGAGGTTGTTGCTCATTCGTCCTGTCACCAATGACGGATCATGATCATTGACACTTTCTACCAGCACATCCTGTGTGGTTCCCTGATGTACAGAGCATACTTCCGCCGAAATCTGTTGCACCTCTTTTAAAAGACGTTCAAAACGGTCTTTTACCACGTCGTCAGGAACCTGATCTTCCATTGCTGCCGCAGGGGTTCCTGTTCTCTTGGAATAGATAAAAGTAAAGGCACTGTCATAACGCACCTGTCTTACAATATCCAGAGTATCCTGGAAATCTTCCTCTGTCTCCCCAGGGAATCCGACGATAATATCCGTTGTAAGAGAAATATCCGGCACTGCTTCGCGGATCTTTCTTACCACCTCAAGATAATGCTCCTTGGTGTAATGGCGGTTCATCTTTTTCAGCAATTCATCCGAGCCGCACTGCACCGGCAGGTGCAGGTGCTTGCACAGCTTCGGCTGGGCGGCAATGGTGTCGATCAGCTTGTGGCTGGCATCCTTGGGGTGGCTGGTCATAAAGCGGATGTGATAATCGCCGGGCACCGTGCACAGCAGGTTGAGCAGATCAGAAAAGTCCACCTTTTCTTCCAGACCCTTGCCGTAGCTGTTGACGTTCTGTCCCAGCAATGTGATCTCCTTATAGCCTGCTTCCACAAGACCGCGGAATTCAGCAAGGATATCACCGGGCTTGCGGCTCTTCTCGCGGCCGCGCACATAAGGCACGATGCAGTAGGTGCAGAAGTTGTCGCAGCCGTACATGATGGGCAGCCATGCGCGGAACTCGCTCTCACGCCGGATGGGGATATTCTCCACGATGACCGGGCGCTGGGCGGGCTCCATCAGCACACGCTTATGCTTCTGCAGCTTCTGGGCAATGAGCTGCGGCAGGGTATCGATTCCGTCCACGCCAAACACAAGGTCAACGTAAGGATAGCTCTGGCGCAGCTTTTCTACCACGTGCTTCTGGTTGGCCATGCATCCGCACAGGCCGATGATGAGATCATGCTTTTTTTCCTTGAGTCCCTTCAGGGCACCTACATTGCCGAACACACGCTGCTCGGCATGCTCACGCACGGCGCAGGTGTTGAAGAGGATCAGGTCTGCATCCTCGGGCTTATCGCACAGGCCATAGCCGATGTCCATCAGCACACCCTTGATCCGCTCGCCGTCGTTCACGTTCTGCTGACAGCCATAGCTGTGCACAAAGGCCAGCGGCGGCGTATCATAGAACTGCTTTACCAGCTCAGCGGCAATGTTATTATGTTCAAAACTAATGTATTCCAATCAAACCATCCTTCTCCGCCGGGCCGAAGCGCCCTGTGCGGCGAAAATCTATTTGCACTTTCTGAAAAGAGCCTTCTCTATAGTATACCCTGTTTATACGCTCCGGGCAAGAGGTTCCGTGCAAATTTTATGGTTCAGTGGGCGTTTTCCTGCGCCTGCTTCTCGCAGCAGACCTCGCATACGCCGATCAGCACAACAGCGCAGTCCTGCACATGGCCCTTCTGGTTTCTCACCAGTTTCATCACCTGTTCTTCGTCCACCTCGGCATCGGTCACGCTGCCGCACACGGTGCAGTACAGATGGCTGTGCCAGGGCAGCGTGTGGTCAAAGCGGTCAGCCTTGCCTGGAATGGACACCCGGCGCACCCGGCCCGCATCCACCAGACTATTCAGGTTACGGTATACGGTGCCAAGGCTCAAGCCCGGGCATTCCTTGACTGCAGCATCATAAATTTCCTCGGCGGTGGGGTGGTCGCACAGGTTCTGCACCGTCTGCATGACCAGCTCACGCTGTTTGGAATATCGCATAACTTCTCCTTTGCTTTCTCCTCATACAAAAGGTCTTGTTCAGACGTTCTCTTCGCCCTTGATCTTTGCCCAGTAGGCACGGGCCGCCTGCTCATTTTTGTTATCGCCAAAGGTGTAATATTTCACGTCCTTGATGGCATCTGGCAGGTACTGCTGCTCTACCCAGTGGTGGGCGTAATCATGGGCGTATTTGTAATTCTGTCCCTTTACCAGCGCATCCTCACCGTCGTAGTGCTTGTTCTGCAGTTGGCGCGGGATCGGCCCGGTACGGCCCGCCTGCACATCCGCAATGGCCGCGTTGATGGCATCATGGGCACTGTTGGACTTAGGACTGGTGGCCACCAGAATGACGGCATCTGCCAGCGGGAGCCGTGCTTCCGGCAGGCCCACCATGTTGGCGGCATCAATTGCCGCCTTCACAATGGGGATGATCTGTGGATAGGCAAGGCCCACATCCTCGCAGGCACATACCATCAGGCGACGGCAGGCCGAGGGCAGATCTCCTGCTTCCAGCAGACGGGCCAAATAATGCAGCGCCGCATCCGGGTCGGAGCCGCGCATGGACTTCTGGTAGGCTGACACGATGTCGTAGTGGTCATCGCCCTCCCGGTCATACCGCATGGCAGTGCGGCGGGTGACCTGCTGGATCATTTCCAGCGTAATGTGCTTTTCCCCATCCTCAATGGGAGCTGCCGTCACCGCAAAATCAAGACAGCCCAGCGCCTTGCGCAGGTCGCCGCCTGCGCTCTCGGCAAGGTAGGCACAGGCATCCTCGTCCATGCAGACCTTTGTGCTCTCCCCTTCCGAAAGCTTTTTCAGTGCATTGTGCACCCCACGCTCCACATCCGCTGCCGAAAGTGATTTGAACTCAAACACCGTACAGCGGGACAGCAGCGCATTATAAATGTAGAAGTATGGATTTTCGGTGGTGGATGCAATGAGCGTCACCGAGCCGTCCTCAATGCATTCCAGCAGGCTCTGCTGCTGTTTTTTGTTCAGGTACTGGATCTCGTCCAGATACAGCAGGATGCCTCCCGCACCTGCCAGCGTGCCGATATCCTTGAGCACCGCCTTGATGTCCCCGGTGCCGCAGGAAGTGCCATTGAGCTTATGCAGCGTCATACCGCTGTTTTCTGCAATGATGCGTGCCACCGTCGTTTTTCCGGTACCGGACGGGCCGTAGAAGATCATGTTCGGGATGCGTCCGCTCTCGATGGTACGGCGGAACACCCTGCCCGGTGCCAGCAGATGCTGCTGACCGCAGACATCTGCCAGTGTTTTGGGCCGCAGACGCTGTGCCAGTGGTTCGTTCATCGTGTTTTCCTCCTCCCGTACCGAGGCGCGATTCCCCCAGCATTTTTCTATAGTATATCGCATTTTGGCAGTAAGAGCAAGGTTTTATCTGAAAATCATTCTCAGATAATTTTTACCCGCAGTTTACAAAAAACGCAAAACATGGTATTATCGTATCAGCTTTTGTCGATAGGAGTGGATGAAATGCCTGTTCGCAAAAAAGCACCAGAAGACCTTACTGCAAAAAAGGCGCTGGCGCTGGAAGTGATTGACCGGTTAAAAAAAGAATACCCAGATGCCGGCTGTACATTGGATTATGACCACGCCTGGCAGCTTCTGGTCAGCGTGCGTCTGGCAGCCCAGTGCACCGATGCCCGCGTGAACATTGTGGTGGAAGACCTGTTTGCCAAATATCCCAATGTTGCTGCGCTGGCTGCTGCAGAACCCGAAGACATTGAAGCCATCGTCAAGCCCTGCGGGTTGGGACACTCCAAAGCGCGGGATATCTCCGCCTGTATGCGGGTGCTGCGCGATAAATACGGTTGTCAGGTGCCCACCACCTTTGAAGAGCTGCTCGCCCTGCCCGGCGTAGGCCGCAAGAGCGCAAACCTTATCATGGGCGATGTGTTTGGCAAGCCTGCTATCGTAACAGACACCCACTGCATCCGGCTGTGCAACAAGATCGGCCTTGTGGACGGCATCAAGGAACCGCAGAAGGTGGAAATGGCCCTGTGGAAGATCGTTCCTCCGGAAGAAGGCAGCGACCTGTGCCACCGCTTTGTGATGCATGGTCGGGCAGTGTGCAATGCGCGCAAACCAGAATGCGAAAAATGTTGTTTGAAGGATATTTGCCGCTTTGCCCGGGAAACCGCCGGACAGAGCGCGGAGCTTTAAAACTCAGGAGGTAGAATATTATGTTTGGTTTTATTTTCAGTCTGCTGATCGGCGCTCTGGCTGGTTACATCGCCGGCCGCATTATGGGCAGCGAAACTTCCACCGTGCGCAATATCGTGCTGGGCATTCTGGGCGGTTTTGTAGGCAGCATCGTGTTCGGCCTGATCGGTCTGAGCGCTACCGGCATCGTGGGTGAGATCCTCGTTTCCGTTGTGGGTGCCTGCATCTGCATCTGGATCGGCCGTAAGCTGTTCAACTGATTATTCTTGTGTGCAAGGCTGCTCTTCGAGTTTTTCTCGGAGAGCAGTTATATTCTTGCGTCACAGACTATTTGCACCTGTTCTGCCGCAAAATCAAATCTTGACAGCGCACAGGAAGTATGATAGAATATTTCTCGTTGCAGAACATGCAAGAAAATTTTATCTGCTACTGTGGCTCAGCTGGTAGAGCAGCTCACTCGTAATGAGCAGGTCGCCTGTTCGAATCAGGTCAGTAGCTCCAAAAATCCTACGAATTTACGTTTAGAATCGTAATTTCGTAGGATTTTTTATTTAGTCTCGCAAGTTTTCGCAAAACCGCAACATAAACCGCAACATCGCCCACAAAACAAGACAAAATAAAACGCCCCGTGACACCATTTCATAGGGCGTTATACGCATTTTTATGCTTTCTTTTGGACAGGCTCCTTGAGTTCACAATGTAGGTTTGTCAATGATGTGTTTCTGTGATGTTTGGTGTAGCAATTTAACTGTATCACAGAACGGCTCATTCGTCTTTTTTCACTTTGTGACACATCTATTGTAATCCTACACAGCTTTTATTGTTCAATATATGAAATTTTATTGAAAATTTTTCATGGTAGTGGTAAAATATTTTTATGTCTCTGTCATTCTGTGCCCCTTCGCGGTAGAGGGAGAGCGCAAAACAGAAAAGACGCAAAAATTGCGGCATCCTTTCCGTGGGTGGGTTTTACAGCGCACACTCTTGCGGGCGGTGATGTATGATCAGTAAGCCAAAGCAGCCAACCGCAAAACGATGGCTGCCCAAGAAGTGTGAGGAGAAGGATCGGATGAAAACAAAAACATTGCGCCGCCTATTTTCCATGCTTGCGGCACTGGTGATGGGGCTATCCCTGCTCACCGGATGCAGCGAAAAAAATGCGGAACGAACACAGGAGCAGGAAGACGCTCAGACTATTCAGGTGTATCTGTGGAGCACCAGCCTGTACGAAACCTATGCGCCTTATGTCCAGTCCCAGCTGCCGGACGTGAACATTGAGTTCATCGTCGGCAACAACGATCTGGATTTTTACAAGTTTTTGCAGCAAAACGGCGGTCTGCCGGATATCATCACCTGCTGCCGCTTCTCGTTGCACGATGCGGCACCGTTGAAGGACAGCCTGATGAACCTTGCCATGACCAATGAGGCGGGCGCTGTGTACAACACCTACCTCAACAGCTTCAAAAACGAGGATGGCAGTGTGAACTGGCTGCCGGTGTGCGCGGATGCCCACGGCTTTGTGGTCAACCGCAGCCTTTTTGAGCAGTACGATATTCCCCTGCCCACCGATTACGCAAGCTTTGTAGCGGCCTGTCAGGCTTTTGAAAAGGTAGGCATCCGCGGCTTTACCTCCGATTATACCTACGACTACACCTGCATGGAAACCCTGCAGGGGCTTTCCGCTGCCGAGCTTACCACCACCGCGGGGCGCAAGTGGCGCACTACCTACAGCGACCCCGCCAGCACCGCGCGGGTGGGTCTGGACGACACCGTATGGCCGGGGGCGTTTGAGCGGATGGAGCAGTTCATTCAGGATACCCACCTTACAGCAGATGATCTTGCATTGAATTACGACGATGTGACCGGAATGTTCCGGAACGGAGAAGTTGCCATGTACTTTGGCAGCTCTGCCGGCGTGAAGATGTTTCAGGATGAGGGCATCGACACGATCTTTCTGCCCTTCTTCAGCCAGAACGGAGAAAAGTGGATCATGACCACCCCGTATTTCCAGGTCGCGTTGAACCGTGAATTGGAGCAGGACACCGCGCGTCGCAGTAATGCCATGAAGGTGCTGAACGTCATGCTCTCCGAGGAGGCGCAGAACCGCATCGTTGCGGACGGGCAGGATGTGCTGAGCTACAGCCAGAACGTCCCCCTGCGCCTGACCGAGTATCTGAAGGATGTGCGCAGCGTGGTGGAAGAAAACCACATGTATATCCGCATCGCCTCCAACGATTTCTTTGCCGTTTCCAAGGATGTGGTCTCCAAAATGATCGCAGGCGAGCTTACCGCTGAGCAGGCGTATCAAGCCTTCAATGCCCAGCTCCTTGCCGATGAGGAGCCTGCCGACAACGAGACCGTGCTGACCTCCGGGAAGGCCTATTCCAACGTATTCCACGCAAACGGCGGCAGCGCTGCCTTCTCCGTGATGGCAAACACGCTGCGCGGCGTGTATGGCACCGATGTGCTGCTTGCCACCGCAAACAGCTTTACCGGCAGTGTGCTGCAGGCGGATTATAACCAGAAAATGGCAGCTTCCATGATCATGCCGAACGGTCTGATGTCCCGCCAGCGCACCATGACCGGTGCGGAGCTGAAAGAGACCGTCCACGCCTTTGTGGAAGGCTGCGAGGGCGGGTTTGTGCCCTTCAACCGCGGTTCTCTGCCAGTGGTCAGCGGCATTGCTGTGGAGGTAAAAGAGAATAACGGCAGCTATACCCTGACCGGCATCACCCGGAACGGGCAGCCGCTGGGAGATAACGACACCGTTACCGTGACCTGCCTTGCAACGGAAAAGCAGATGGAAGCGCTGCTTGCGAGCGATAGCGGCACGTCTGTGGGCGAAGATACGTGGGTAAAAAACACATGGCGCGATTATATCTCCGGCGGCGCAGCGCTTGCAGAGCCGGAAAACTACATGACACTGAGGTGAGCGGAATGGCAGACGAAAAGCACGAATCCAAACGCAGCTGCTATTCCCGGCACAAGTGGCTTTCTGCCGCCGCTGCCACCCTTCTTTTGGTCTTTCTGGCAGCCGGTTTCAGCTTCCGGTACATCTCGTTTATGTCGCAGACCATCTATCAGGAAAGCACCTCGCATCTGGAAGAGGTACTGTATAAATCCAATAGTATGCTGAAAGAGATGGTGCGCAAAAACCTGACCTATCTGCATCTGTGCAACGGCTTTCTGAAAAACACCTCGAATGAGGATGAAATTCAGGCCTATATCGAGGAAGCACAGCAGGCAACCGGATTTGTTAACTTCTACTTTCTTTCCTATGACGGCAACTACACGACCGTGACCGGGGAAACCGGCTACCTTGGCCTGCAGACCAATCTGGACGAAAAGCTCTCCGATGGTGAGGATATCGTCGTGAATACGGCGCTGCCCGGCAAAGCCCCGATGCTTGCGTTCATCTGCCCCGAAACGCAGGGCAGCTACCGGGGCTTTGCCTACGATGCCGTTGCCATCACCTATTATAATGATGCTGTGCTGAGATTGCTGGACAGCTCTGCTTTTCAGGGCAATGCCAGCAACTATGTGATCTACCCGGATGGGCGGGTGGTGATTGACAATTCCGTAAATCGCAAGGAAATCATTTACAACTTCATTGCGATGCTGCGCGACCATTCCGACCTTTCCGAGGAACAGATTCTTGCCCTTTCGGATGATTTTGCGCAGGGCCGCAGCGGAAACCTGCGGGTCAAACTGGGCGACACCAGTTATTATCTGGTCTACGAGGATACCGCGGTCCAGAACTGGACGATGGTGGGGCTTGTGCCGGTCAGCATCGTCAATGCCAGTCTGGATAAGCTGTGGTTCCACACGGTGCAGATCGTGGCGGGCATCGCCTTTGGCCTTGCTGTGCTGATCATCCTGCTGATCCTGCGCAGAAGCCATACGACCCTGCGCCGGAAGGACACTGAGATCCTGTACCGGGACGAGCTGTTCCAAAAGCTTTCGCTGAACGTGGACGACGTTTTCCTGATGCTGGACGCAAAGACCTCCAAGGTGGATTATGTCAGCCCCAACGTCGAACGGCTGCTGGGCATCCCGTGGAAAGAAGTGCGGCAGGATGCCCGTGCTCTGGCAGCGCTGCACCCGAAGGATGACCCGGATCGCGACAAGAACTTTCTGGAAGGACTGCTCAGCGGGCAGCAACGCGAATGGGATTTCGAGTTTGAGCATCGGGAGACCAAAGAGCGGCGCTGGTTCCATAACATCGCCATGGGCAGCGAGGTAGAGGGCAGGACCAAGTATATCCTTGTCTTGTCCGACCGCACCGCCGACAGGCAGGTGAATCAGGCACTTTCGGATGCCGTTGCAGCGGCCGAGACTGCCAACCGCGCCAAAAGCACCTTCCTTTCCAATATGTCCCACGACATCCGCACCCCCATGAACGCCATCATCGGCTTTACCACGCTGGCACTCAGCAACATTGACGATAAAGACCGGGTGAAGGATTATCTTGCCAAGACCCTCGCTTCCAGCAATCATCTACTTTCCCTCATCAACGATGTGCTGGATATGAGCCGCATCGAAAGCGGAAAGATCCATCTGGAAGAAGTGGAAGTCAACCTTTCGGATGTGCTGCACGACCTGAAAACCATCGTCAGCGGGCAGATCTACGCAAAGCAGCTGGAGCTTTATATGGATGCCATGGATGTTATGAATGAGGATGTGTATTGCGATAAGACACGGCTAAACCAGATACTGCTGAATCTTTTGTCCAATGCGATCAAGTTTACTCCTGCAGGGGGAACCGTTTCTGTCCGGCTGAGAGAGTATCCGGGTACACAGAGAGGCTGTGAACTGTACGAAATCCGGGTAAAGGATAACGGAATCGGTATGACGGAAGAACAGTGCCGGGAGATTCTGCGCAAAGAGCCGGGAGACCGTACCGGAATCGGAATCAAGAATGTAAATGACCGGATCAAGATTTATTTTGGAAGCAATTATGGACTGAATATCACAAGTGAGCTGGATGAAGGAACCTGTGTGACGATCCGTATGCCGAAGGTCAGGGAGGAAGAATATGAGAAAAAGTAGAAGAAAACCATTTATTGCAATTGATGCAGGTGTGATCCTACTTGCAATTCTGTTTTTTGTCCTGACGGGTGACGGACTTGGGGAAGGAAAAGAAGGCAGTACAAATAGCGTCATCGAGAAGAAAAAAGTAGTGTTTCTGACAAAATCCATGGATTCTTCTTTCTGGCAGTCTGCATATGCGGGAGCCGGTGCGGCAAGTGCGGAATATAATCTGGATCTGGTGTGCGAAGGACCGGATGGAGACGGTGAGGAAGATTATGAGGCGCAGAATGAAATGATAGACCGGGCAATCCGGGAACAGGTAGATGCACTTCTGTTCTCTGCCATTGATTTTGAAAAGAATGCGGAAGCAATCGACCGTGCGGCAAAGGCAGGAATCAGAATTGTGGTTGTGGACAGTCCGGTAAACAGTGAGGCTGTGGAATGCTATATTGGTACAGACAATTATGAAGCCGGATGTATGGCAGGAGAAGAAGTGCTTGGTAATCCGGCGGAAAATCTA
>OHLB01001110.1_pt1 | contig 10383 bp, 9 predicted proteins | sample 1569021 | NCBI WGS metagenome assembly OHLB01 (sample SAMEA3879592, study PRJEB24766) | human gut metagenome | biome: human-associated habitat; feature: feces | place: USA | collected 1985/1987 | reverse complement strand
TTCCATAGGGATGGAGCTCAAGGAAAGGCTCAGGCTGATTCCTTACGAGTCGCTTATCGGACTGGTGCTGGTTAGCATGACGGTCGTCATGATGCTGATAATGGGTTAGAAAATATTGATAATCAACTAAAATAAAAACAACAATTTACTGAAATGGAAAACACACAGTTTTATGAAAGCCCGGAGATTTCCGTGTTGGAGATTGCGGGCGAGCAAGCTTTCGCTACTTCTTATAACATTGAAAAACTGACTATAGAAGAGGAGGAATGGTAATGAAAAGACTGTCAGTATTGGCAATGGCCATGATTGTCATGGCTTCTTGCGCTAAAGAGAATGTTCAGCCGAACAATGAACCGACCGGAGAGAAAGCGCTTCTGGAAATCGGCTTGGCTTCTACGAAGACTCAGCTCGGAACAGAGGATAAAGTGAACAAATTGTTCCCTATAGTGTGGAGCGATGGTGATGAGATTGCGGTTATCGAAAATATGGGCGTAGAAGGGAAGCAGAACGTCTCAGTTTATCGCCTGAAAGAGGGTGCCGGCACTGCAAATGGTGTCTTCGAGCACGTAAGCGGCGATGCGTTCCCGAAAGTGATAAATGATGTGGTATATCCGGCATCTGCGGTTGTACCGAACAGTACGCTCATAAGCAACATTCCGATTAAAGATGCGGCGTCATTGATTCCTGAGAAAGACGCTACACAGGAATATGCCGAAAACAGTTTCGATCCGAAGTCTCCGATCATGTATTTCCACCGCGAAAAAGATAGTGACCCAATCGTACTGAAGCCTGCGAGCAGCATAGTTTGCATTCCGGTTATTGGATTTGACGATAAAGATTACGTGACTTCCGTCGTGTGGCAACACATGGATGGAGACAAAAGGACAGTTACCCTCAAATGCCCGGAAAAAGGTGTCAAACTATCCGCAACAGATCCAGTCAACTTCTATCTGTCTATCAGACCAATGGAAAAAAGCTATGCTACATGCAATGCCATTGTCTATGTTCATTTGAAAAACGGTGCTGTCCAGGTTAGGTCGTTCAGGACAAAAGGCAATTATGCAGCTGGAACTCTCCATCGTTTTACCCCTTGGAAGTTGGGCAAAAAGGCGAAGTGGAGTATCCTGGCTCAAGGTTCAGAAAGAGATAATGACACATACAAAGGCGTTCCTTATGGTCCGGCCAAATATATGATTGACGGCAATGACCTTTCGTGGTGGGAATTCCGTAGGCAACTTAATGCAAAGAAAACCGGTCCTGAAATGGCTGGACCTCATACTATAGTCATTGATTTAGGCTCAGTTCAGACAATTACAGGAATCAAAATCAAATCAAAAGAAATTCCAACATCACCAGAATATGGAATAACTTACGTTAATAAAGATGGGGAAACTAAAGATATTTATGGTTCGCAGTCTTATAATCCTCCACACACTTTCCATGTTGGTTTTACTAAAGAACTTCCAAATGATAGCGAAATCAAAAAATTTACTGAATTTGATAGAAACAGGAAGTTTACTTGGCCTACAAGTATAACGACAATTAAGTTCGCAAGCGCAGATAAGACAAGCATTAATGATTATTATGGGAAGAACAAAAACACATGGTGGGATAATAAAATAGAGCCTACTTCTGCCAGATATCTCTTCATACATTTCGAGAAGGCTTGGGACAATGCTGGTACTAAACCTGCCGCAAGTATGATGAAAGTAGCCGAACTGGATATCTACTAATCCGCAGTACTTTATGAATAGAATTTGTTATATGTTGCTCGCTGCCGCATTTTTGGCAGCGGGCTGGACAAAAAATAATTGCAACGGGCCGATAGAAGAATTGGAAATCGGCATTGCAGATACTGACACGAAGGTTTCGCTCGGCACAGAATACGACAAGCAAATCAATCTGTTGTGGTCCGCCGGCGACAAGGTGTATGTGAAAGGAGATGCAGGAGAATCCGTTTTCCGCCTCAAATCAGGAGAAGGGTCTACCAAGGGCATATTTGAATACGAAAGCGGCGCTACTGGACAAACCAGAATTACTGATGTCGTTTATCCGGCATCCAACGCCGGCAGCACGCCTACTTCACAGACTTATAAGGAAGGCACCTTCGATCCGGCAGCGATAACCCTCGCATATCATAATCAGGCTTCTACCAGCGCCACCAAGATATTGCTTGGCAGCGAGTCCAGCGTTTTGTGTTTCCAGATTAAAGGCAATGACAAACTGAACAATATAGCAGTCACTTTCAAGAACGGCAAGACATACACTCTGAAGACGCTGAATGCGCCGATGCTCAACGAATCCAAATCCACGCCATTCTACATAGTCGTGCCTTCACAAATGTCTGACCGTGTGGATGTTAAATTTACATCATCTTCCGGGTCGATGAACAGGATTCTCTCGTCGAAATCATTCGAGGCAGGCAAGATGCACAGATTCAAGCCACTCGAATGTAAGGCTGACAAGAGTTTCAGGATAATGTCGTATAATATTGCACAATGCGCACATAAATTGCTCACTTCTTCTCCAAAATTCACTGCAAATATCACCAAAGAACTTAAAGCGGACGTTGCAGTAATGAATGAAGTCAAGTCATCTGACAGTAAAAAGATTGCATCTACTAATTTGGATTGGCAATATTTTTACCAAGACGGAAAAACCGGTATGGGCAACATGATTGCCTACAACCCGAAAACGCTGAAGCTTATAGGCAGTCCTACCTCCCTCAAACTGAATAAATTGGAATCTTCAACTGTCAAATATAATGAGGACAGAGTTTGCCTGTTCATGGAATTTGAGGACTTTATCCTATTAGGCTCACACCTTCAAACAGATGCATTTGTCACCCACACCAAATTGATTACCGACAAGGTCAAGGCCGAGTACGCAAAGAAAGGCAAGCCTATATTTTTCTGCGGGGACATGAACACCAGACCATTCTCAGTAGAATTGAAGAACTTCTCATCCGAATGGAGGGTACTGTCCAGAACGGACCAAGCTACACTGTACAATCCGGACCAGCCGGACAACCTGATCTGCATTGACTACATCTTCCTCTGGAAAGGAGGCCCGGATGTAAACGTCACCAAGACAGAGGTCTGCAAGAGCGTCCAGTGCGGAACAATCACCGACGCCTCCGACCACTTCCCTATCTATGTCGATGTCACCGTAGGCAACAGCAGCCTCCCGCTTTTAGAGGAAAAAGCGTCACTCGGCTCGTATAATGTTGTCGCTGAGGACTATCAGTGATAAACATTTGTCTATTCTTACAGCAGGTTATTTTTTGAATGTTACTAAATTACCTGAAGTATAGGTAATATTACGTATTTGATATAATTCATCTTTTGTATACCTTTGGCATAATGACTTAATGAATTATTATTCAATTTCAAACGATAACACTATGGGACGATTTTTATCCACCCTACTTATTCTCTCTTTGTCAATTCCACTGCTCGTGAATTGCAAGAAAGATGCGCCATCTGTCGAAAGCTTCAGCATTGAGCCGTCCACGCTTTATGTCAATGACGAAGGAACTCAGCAACTTGACGTGGTAGTGCTTCCTGAAACAGCAAAAAAAGGAAAGTTCTTTTCTTCACTCGTCTGGAAATCTGATGACGAGAACATAGCGAGTGTCGATGAGAATGGTCTTGTGACCGGCAATATGAGGGGCAATACCAGAATTACTGCATCTACACCTGACGGCTCATTGATGGCGAGTTGTGATGTTGTGGTGCAACTTGTTCTTACAGATGAAAAAGATATCACTAAATACTTTGAGAAAAATTTTGCCTTGGCGTTGAACTTTGAAAACAAGATCAAGGATGCAAGCAAAATCACTTATGGTGAAGTAAAGGAAATCAAAGGATTCGACGTGCCGAATGTATATCACGAAAAAATCATCTCTGCTTCAGGACTGGAATTTTTAGAAAATATAGAAACCTTGGACCTTAGCGGTTGTGTAAATATGGAGTCGGTGAAGTTTGGCACACACGGGAAATTGAAAAAGTTAGTTGCTAAAGGCTGCCAGCTGACATCCATCGATTTACGAGGCTGCCCTGCTTTGGAAAACATTGATTTGTCCAGTAACAAATTGAAGTCTTTTGATGCAAGCGGTTTCCCGAAGTTGTATTCCCTGGCGATAAATGACAATGAGCTTGAGGACATCAACCTTAATGGTTGTGTATTGTTGAAATATTTATTTATACGCGACAATAAGTTGAAAAGTATTGATATCACTTCAATTAACCCATTGAACGACTATAATTTCAATTATCTGTATAATCCTGGCGAGAACGGGGAGTTCAAGATAATCAATAAAACAGAAACTTCGCGTCTGGTAAGTTGGACAATGGTTGCCGGCGACGAGAAAAGCCGTGTATGGGCGTACAATTATTCTGACAATGCTCCTAAAATCAAGACTCAGACAGATAAAGTCTCTACAACAAATGATGTTCCGGTGACTCTATCTGTGGAGTTGGAGTCACAGTCGGCAAATGTTGAGTATTATTGGTGGCACTGCCGAGAGGCAAAGAATACGGATACAGGTCAGCTTATGTATCAGATATACAGTAAGATTGAGGACAAGTTCGACACTGATGGTGGAGGGAACAAGTCGATTATCAGTGGCTCAAAAACCGGATCGATTACATTTACAATAGCCGGGCTTCACTATAAGAAGGGGGATGAGCTGTATATGTTAGTTGTCTATGACAAGGATGCTGCGACCATTACATATAGTAAACCTATGACTATAACATATAAGTAGATTATTGGGGCCGGGGAAAACCCTTCTGACGTGCGTAAATACGGCTGATTTACTCACGACAACACAGTTTTCGGACATGACGTGCGCGAAAAACGTTTTATCGCGCACGTCATCCATGAAAAAAAGTCGTAAATTTGATTAAAGAAACAAGATTGACAACTGGAATATGTCTGAAAATAAGGTAAAGATACTTTTTGTGTGCCTGGGGAATATATGCAGAAGCCCGATGGCGGAGATGATAATGAAGAAAATGGTGAAGGATGCGGGGCGTGAGGAGGAATTCGAGATAAGTTCGGCAGCTACTTCGGATGAAGTCATAGGGTATGACATTTATCCGCCGGCAAAGGAATGCCTCAGAAAACATGACATTCCGTTTCAGAAAAGAGGTGCACGACAAGTAACTGACGCGGATTATGAATACTATGACCGCATCTTCGTTATGGATTGGGCTAACCTAAGGGACATGAAGCGACGATTCGGCGATGAAAAAGGCAAAATCCGGATGCTCATGTCATTGGCCGGAGAGGAACGCGAAATTCCGGACCCTTGGTACACAGGAGATTTCGAAAGCACTTACAGAGACATCTGCACGTCATTGAATAAATTCCTAAGCGAGAGTCTCTAGCTCATTCACAATCACTTCCGCTGCGGAGAGAGCCCAATCAGGGAACTTCTCGTCGCGGTGGAAGTGGCCTTTTTCCGCGAAATCCAGAAGCACTGAAAGGTCGAATTTGTCAGACTCTATCGCGGCACTTTCACGTGTGGCATCATAGGCATTGCACTTCTGCTCGATATGTGAAGGCACCATCATCAGCGGCTTGCCCAGATACATTGCCTCGCAGATGGACTCGAAACCGGCGGTAGACGCGTATGCACGGCAACCTGCCATCTGGCGCAGGAACTCCTTGTCATCCAGATAATAGAAGCTGAGCGTGTCATCCACGACCTTGACCGGGGCCTCGGCAGCATTGTCCCAGAAAAAGCGCAGAGGCACGGACGGGTGGGCCTCATGCCATGAATTCACTTCCTCCGCGAAACCGGCATTGAGCATGTACCCGAGGATATAGTCGCCGTCCTTGAAATCGGGGCTGTTCCGGTACGCGAGCACCTCAGGACGCAGCAGCGGCGGCACCACCCTGATCTTTCCGTCATGCGGCATCTGCCTGAAAGACAGCGCCAAAACCTTCTCGGCGCCGGTCGCTATCGCGCGCGAAAACAAGTTCAATGCTATATGACCTTCGTAGCCGAATTCAGGAATATGCATGTCCTTGTGCAAGAAAAGGAATTGGTGTCCGATGCAGACCATCGGAACTTTCCTTCCGGTAAGGCCGTGCGCGATAGTTCCCAGAATCTCGTAAAAATTCACCACAACGTCTGCGCCACTATCCTTTATATGGTTACGGATCAATGATATAGACGGTATGAATTTCGGTGACATCGCCAGGTTGAAGAGCACAGTTTTCAGCGCATCTGGCCGTTTGTCCTGCGCCGCAGACACGAAATTCACTGACTCAAAATAAGTTATAGGAGCATTGACCCCATCCGTGAAAAACGCCGGCAAGGTACGGGATTCACTTTTGCCTACTAGCATTTCCACGACTTCATGTCCGCGGGAATGAAGCAATTTTTCCATCGTCATAGCCTGGGTGAGATGCCCTCTCCCCTCGCCTTGTATTATGAACAAATACTTCATATCTATAACAGTATTAGAGGTTTACCTATTGCTGTACGGCGCCGTAACGCGCAATACGCCATTCCCCGTCGTAATTTTGCACAAGAGCGGTCAGGGATTCCACCCAATCGCCGCAATTCAGATAATGAATGCCGCCCTTCAGGATCTTGTCCTCCGGATGATGGATATGGCCGCAGATAATGCCGTCGCATCCTTTCGCCTTGGCAAATGAAGCGAGGTCTGATTCAAATCCGGAAATCGCTGATACAGCCTGCTTTACCTTGTGCTTCAGGACGGCAGAGAGCGAGTAGTATTCCTTGCCGCGTTTCATGCGGGCCTTGTTCCAGACATTGTTGAATTTCAACAGGAGATTATATGCGACATCGCCAAGTTTCGCAAGAAACCTCAGACGTGCCGTTATACTGTCGAAAGCATGGCCGTGGATGACCACGTACGAATGCTTGTCCTCCTTTATGACAAACTCATGTACCAGACTGATATTGGCCATTTTGGACGGCACCAGAGGGTCCAGGAAATCATCATGGTTACCTGTGACATAAATCACTTCAGTGCCATGTTTTTCCATCATCTTCATGATTACATGGAAAAACGCCGAATGCACCACAGTCCACTTGTCACTGGAATTTTTCAGCTGCCATCCGTCTATGATATCTCCATTCAGAATCAACCTGTCGCAATTGACAGAACTGAGGAACTCGGTAACTTCACGCACCTTGGAAAAAGGTGCGCCAATATGCACATCCGAAATGATGACAGTCTTGTAATGTGGACGCTCAAGTGCCATATAAATAATAATTTAATCCCGTTTAGGCTCTGTAAATTCCTTGATCCGCTGGTCATCCGAGATCGGACAGACAAGAATATTGCCGCCGCTTTCCGCGACAATGTAGTCCTTCAATCCGTTCACGACGACCATTCCAGGCCCGGAAGCATGAACAATGCAATTTTCGCACCCGTTCAGGCGGACATCCGGCCCGACTGCCGTATTTCCATGTTCATCATGGACACTTTTTTCTCCAATCGAGCTCCAGCTGCCCAAATCCGACCACTCCAGATCGGACGCAATCACATAAATGGAGTCGGATTTTTCCATGACGGCATAGTCAATGGAAATTTTCTCGCAGGTCGGGAAAAGCTTTGCCAAAACATATTTCTCTTCAGGAGTGTACAATGCCGGTGCGAGCCTGTCCATAACGCCGGCAATCTGCGGCGCAAACTTCCTCAACTGTTCCACAATCGTCTGAACCGTCCACACGAAAATTCCGGCATTCCAGAAATAATTACCTGCGTCAATGTATTTCTGAGCGGTAACGGCATCCGGCTTTTCCTTGAAAGCGTCCACCTTGACCACCGCATCCGTTTCCGGTACGGAAGAGCAGATATAGCCATAGCCTGTCTCCGGCCTCGAAGGATGAATGCCGATAGTGACAATGCTGCCAGATTTCTCAGTGAATTCCAATGCCTTACGAATGCAGTCCCTGAATTTTTCCGTTTTCAGGACAATGGCATCAGATGGTGTCACTACGACATTGGCCTGGGGATCTTTCATCATGATCTTCCAGCAGGCGTAGGCGATGCACGGGGCTGTGCTGCGCGCTACCGGTTCCGCAAGTATCTGGTCTTCAGGGACAAATGGCAGCTGCGCGCGGACATCGGAGACATATCCGGCCGAGGTGACGACCCAGATTCCGGAAGGTCCGCAAAGTGGCATGAAACGCTCTGCCGTGAGCTGTATGAGTGTCTTTCCGAGCCCGAGCATATCTATGAATTGCTTCGGCTTGGAAGGGGTACTTACGGGCCAGAGTCGGCTGCCGATGCCTCCGGCCATGATGACTACGTGTGTGTTCATTGAATTAAGCGTATTTCGCCTTCGACCCTATTCTCCCGAATCAGATTCAGTTCCAGTTCCTAAATTATTCAATCACGTTACCCTCACCCTAAATCCTTGAGAAATACGAGTCAAAAACTGTTTCCTTCAAATTTATGAAATAAAAATTAGTTTTCCTCGGGGTTGGGATACGAAAAAGCGCAGACTGACGGGCCTGCGCTTGAAAATCAACATGTCATACAGTGATTATTCTTTTACTTTGCGCTTCCAGTTGAAGACAGGGAGGATGAAAGAAATCGCTGCGGCAGCAATCCAGAACCATGAAACAGGACCGAAATCGTAGCTCATGACCTTGGCACCGTCCACTACGGTCTCGACTGCATTGCCGTCAATGAGAATACCGCTGATGATGTCCTGAACACCGGCAGCCAGGTAACTTGCCATGCCGACCACGCCGAGCGCTGCACCGGTCGCCTCTCTAGGAACGATGTCCACTGCCATCAAACCGCCGACGAAGCAAATCAGCACGCCGATTGCGATACCGAACAGGATCATTGCAATGATATTGAGCGTCCAGCTGTTTCCGCCGAAGAGGAAGAGGGCCAATGCGATGGTTTCCAGGACGCCGGCCACGAATGCCGGGTATTTTCTGTCACCGCGGAACGCCACGTCAGAAATCCATCCGGAGAAGATTGTTCCGATGACGCCGAGAATGGCATTGATGGAAATGATGAAGGTTGCGTCTCCAAGGTCGAAGCCCTTGACTTTCTGGAGGAAGAGCACGCCCCAGCCGTTGATGGCGTATCGGCTCATATACATGAATGCGCTGGAAAGCGCGAGAATCCATACGCCAGGATTTCTGAGTACCTGCTTCTGAATAGCCTTGACATCCTTGGTTTCTTCTTTCTTTTCTTCTTTCTTTTCTTCTTTCTTCTCACCTGTGAGTTCCTCGATCGGAGGAAGTCCGCATCCCTCAGGCGTGTCATGCATCCAGAAAATGATCAATGCCACACCGATGAAACCGGCGATGGCTGCTCCGATGAAGCCCCACTGCCAGCTGAAAGACCTTACGATAATACCGACGAAAAGGAATGAGAACCACTCGCCAAGGTTATGGCTTGCGCTGAAGAATCCGTAGAATGTACCTCTGGTCTTCAGCGGGAACCACCGCGACAGCGCCACGACTGCACAAGGCGAACCGATGGACTGTGACCAGCCGCTCACTGCCCACATTATGCAGAAGCAGATGAAAAACAGGATATTGGATGTAGCGCCGATGGCTTCGGATGCTCCGAGGAAACCCATGATAAGGTTCATCAGGGCAGATGAGAAAAGGCCGACAGCCATGAAACGCTTGATGTTGCTGTAGTCTGTAAGAAATCCGTTTACGAACTTGCCTACCGCGTAAGCGAAGAGTAGACATGAACTGACGACACCGATCTGTGTCGCATCCATGAGTCCGCTATCCATGATAGGCTGTTTTACCACATTGAGAGTCGTTCTGCAGACATAATACAAGCTATAGCCGAGTGTTCCGGCAAGGAACGACTGCATAGCAAATTTCTTGTAAGTTTTCTGGACAGCGGCAGCAGGCACCTTTTTCTCTGACGGCCCGCTAATCTTGAAGTAATCGATAATACCCATGTTAATGTTTTAGCAATTTAGTTTTTCTGTCTATGTTTAGTTTTTCTCGGCAAGTGACTGCCTAAAAAAGCGCCGCAAGTTATCAAAAATAATCCACACGGGCAAAGAAAGCCGGGAGATTCCGTTGTTTTTTGTAATATTTTCGTAACTTTGTCTGATGTGACCGACGCGCGAAAACCGCTCTTGTTCACGGACATGAAAACTTTAACACTAAATTTATATGAAAACAAGACTGATGATTTTCATTGCAGCAATCTGCTGCATGGCATCTTGCAAGGAAACCGCTCCACAGTATGCGAATCGCGCTGAAATGATCGCGGCACAAATCCACAACCCGAATTCCAAGTATGTAGTCGTAGCATGCCACAGAGGTGACTGGAGAAACTATCCGGAAAACTCCATCCCTGCCATCGAATCCATTATCAGAATGGGCGCCGACATCATGGAACT
>OHLB01001099.1_pt1 | contig 10422 bp, 6 predicted proteins | sample 1569021 | NCBI WGS metagenome assembly OHLB01 (sample SAMEA3879592, study PRJEB24766) | human gut metagenome | biome: human-associated habitat; feature: feces | place: USA | collected 1985/1987 | reverse complement strand
TCATCATCTGTTCCGAGCTTTCGCGTCTCGGCCGTAACTTGTTCATGATCATGGAGATTCTCAATATCTGCATGATGCGTGGCTGCCGCGTCTGGACGATCAAGGACAACTACCGTCTCGGCGATGACATCCCCAGCAAAGTTCTCGCATTCGCGTTCGGTCTCTCCGCCGAAATCGAGCGCAACCTCATCAGCCAGCGCACCAAGGAAGCTCTCGCCCGCAAAAAGGCCGAGGGCGTAATTCTCGGTCGCCCGACAGGTTCGGTCAATGCCCTTGAAAGGTTGAAGCTCTACCATAAAAAGGATTATATTATGTCAATGCTCGATTCCGGCAAGTCCTATCGCCGCATAGCTTCCGACTGCCACGTCGACCGCAAGACTCTCATGCGTTTCCTCGCCCGCCTCGGGTGGATAAAGGGTCAATAAATGTCAACCGTTTATTTGGCATAATATCTTGCTTTCTTTTAACCATGTAAATTTACGGCCTTTTTCAGAATTTCGCAACCATATTGCCTGATTCATCCCTGGTATGGAATTCAGTTTTGTTCCAGGAAAACGTTTTAGACGGAACAGAGGACCTCAATTTTCAGGTTTGGTACCAGGAAAACGTTTTATGCGGTACAAAAGCGCACCACACGAACAACCCTCTGGCGACAGTCCCGCCACCAACCATCAATCCCGCCACACCATCCACAACGAATCCGATAACCATGGTTGACATTTATTGACCTATTTGCCGGGATAGGAGGATTTCATTACGCGTTCAATAGCATTGGAGCTAAATGCGTATTCGCCAGTGAATGGGACAAGAACGCAAGAATAACTTATGAGGAAAATTTCAAAGAAATTGATCCGACTTTATTCGTAAAGAACACTTCTGGAGAATACCTCTATTTCAATGGGGATATCAATGATGCTGATCCTGATAATATTCCAGATTTCGACATTTTATGTGCCGGTTTCCCCTGCCAGCCATTTTCAATTGCCGGTCTAAGAAAAGGTTTCGAAGACACTAGAGGAACATTGTTTTTTAATATAGCCAACATCGTAAAACATAAGACATTACGGCATAAAAAACCCAGTGTTCTTTTGCTCGAAAATGTAAAAGGGTTAAAAAATCATATGCATGGAGAGACTTTCGACACACTGTTAAATGTTCTCCAAAACGACCTAGGCTATGAAACGAGAACATTGGTCCTAAACGCAAAATATTTTGGCGTTCCGCAAAATAGAGAGCGTCTATTCTTCGTTTGCTGGGACAAACATCAGATTAACGTTGATGATTTCAAGTTCCCACTCGGACTGGATATCAACCTAAAGCCAATTTTCGATAAAAAAGAACTTAACAACTGTATCCCCACCAAAGTAAGCGACATTTTTGAGCCCAAAGCATCTTTGCCTGAAAAAATGACAATTAGCGACAGAATGTGGACTGGGCACAAAGCCAGAAAAGAACGAAACAGGTTGAGTGGTAAAGGGTTTGGATATTCCTTGTTCAACGACGACAGCATATACTGTAGCACCATCTCTGCCAGATACTGGAAAGACGGCAGTGAAATTCTTATTGATCAATCAAATATCGGTAAAAACCCAAGACGTCTCACACCTGTTGAAGCAGGACGTCTACAGGGTTACAAGATTATTGGAAACGGTTGGGAGAATAACAATGCTGCTAATAATCAGAACAATAGAAAAGAACTGCCTGAAATGCGTATTGTCGTCTCACCAAAAGAAGCCTATCACCAATTTGGGAACAGTGTTGCCGTGCCAGTAGTAAGAACTTTAGCCTCAGAAATCTATAATCAGCTCATATCGCATGTTACAAAACCTGAATGAAATAGTTACTCCGATAAAGAAACAGTTGGAAAGGTTCAATTCACTTGACTGCGAACTACCTGACATGTTTAAAACAGTTGTACATCATATCGGTAGCAATGTCATAACATATGGCAAATATAATTCTTGTGCAACCAATGCAATTGGACAAAGGATCTTCATCAGCAATACATGGTTTTATATTGCAGCGATTCTCGCTCCACTTTACACTCCATTTCATGACTACAGAAATGCCCTACGCGACATCGTAGATGACAAATTTCTGAAAGAAAAGGACTCTGAGCACATTATTTCACTTATAAATTCTCGTGAAGATATTGATAATAATGACAAAGAATCTCTAATCAGATTTGCTACAGATCAACAATGGTGGAATGGAGGTATGTCTTCAACTGGTAAAACATTAGACAGAAACGACTGCCTCGCATCATCAATTTTGGCTATTGCTAATGTCGTCAATGCTTCACAGGGTTTTATCGTAGATATCTGGAAATTTTTTGGCGAGCATCCCGAAATAGTTACTCTACTCGACACTAATACAGATTGTCCTAAGGTTTTGCCCCTCCAACAAATCTACTTCGGGAATCCGGGAAGCGGAAAATCATATATGATAGACAAAGAGACTGCTGGGCAGAAAGTTTTTCGCACCACATTCCACCCAGACTCTGACTATTCGACATTTGTCGGGACGTACAAGCCGGAAAGCGAGGACTCAAACATACAATATACGTTTGTTCCTCAGACATTTACCAATGCCTATATAGAATCATATAAAGATCTCGAAACACCGGTTTATCTCATCATTGAAGAAATCAACCGCGGCAATTGTGCTCAGATATTCGGAGATTTATTCCAGCTGCTGGACCGCGGAATGGACGGATATTCGGAATACCCTATCAATGCCGACAAAGACTTGCGCGACTATATCAAACGGGAATTGACAATGTACCACGGCATGAATCAGAACATATATCCTGAAGGAATCAAGGACGGAAAACTCCGACTTCCTCCGAATCTGCACATTCTTGCCACCATGAACACCTCCGACCAGTCACTTTTTCCGATGGACAGCGCATTCAAGAGACGTTGGGACTGGAAATATGTACCGATACAATATTGCGGAGCATCCTCGGACGATTTCATAATAAAAATCGGTGATAAGGAATTCAGATGGATTGATTTCTTGAAAGCCGTGAACGACAAGATAAGGCGCACAACTGAATCTGAAGACAAGCAACTTGGGAACTACTTCATAAAATCAAACATCAATGAAGAGGAATTCAAGAGTAAAGTGATGTTTTATCTCTGGAGTGAAGTATGTAAAGATGAATACCTTACCGAACAAAACTTCATGAGATCAATGACAAAAGACGGGATAGGAAAAATTGATTCCGAAAAGCCGTCTGACGAAATATTCAGAGCGAATCTCAGTGAATACGAAACCGAAGAATTCTCTTTCAATGACTTGTTCTCAGAAAGAGGAACCGACCTTTTGCTTGGCTTCATGTACAGCATGAATGTACTACCCCTCTGAAAGAAAAACAAATGATCATCCTGTTTGAAAATGCGACTTACAATGCCTCTTTTATAAAGGAATTGAACATGCCTGCCGGTTGTTACTCGACTCCGACAGATAATCAGGCACGTATCAATTGTGTCGGATATTTCTTCTCCACCAGCAAATCAGACGCGGTTTTCATTCTACCCAAAGTTTTTCTCAAAGCATCAAAATCCGGCTTATCTGCTTTTGGGACATACAACATTGACGATTTCACAAATTATCCATTTCCGAAGAATGTCAATGAAAATAGTGTCCTGACAGATAACGTTTTCAATATATCATTCTGGATATACTTGGCAATAAAGCGGTTCCAAAGAGAACATCCGGATTCTGGAATAATCCTTGATTGCCGGCAGACACTTAACATAACATCGCGGAAAGGCACAAGCACCTGCACGCTCATTGATGTCATACTTTCACTCATAGACTTTCACAAGAAACACCAGACGCTCCTCACATATTACAGTCTGATTTCACACAGCGGTAAGGATAGGATTCATTGGACAAAAACCATAAATCATTCACAGCCATACATTGTAGGCAACCAACCTTTTTACCTTGACCCGCTTAGACACGACAAACAGATAGATTACAACGAGCAGCTGATTTCCCTCTTTTATTCGGTGCTTAACTATTTAAATAACAGCTTCAAGATCGACGCGACACCAACATTGTCATACCGGATAATTCCCCCGAAAAAGATAAGGTCAATGATCGCATCCGGGAAGGGTACACGGCTTCTGAAATCCATAAGAAAACGATATTTCAAGGATGAGTTCGTATTACTCTGGAATCTGTTATACACATTTTTCGCACATTGCCAGAATGTCAAGTCAAAGAGTTCATCAGAGGAAGCCTTGATAGCCAAAGACTTCAACATAGTATTCGAAGCCATGACCGACAGTCTCGTCAGCGATCCGGAAAACAGTCTGCCAAGGGGAATTCGTGAGCAGAGAGACGGCAAAATCATTGACCATATATATTTGGACAAAGCTCCTTTTGGAACTGGAAAAATCTACCACATCGGCGACAGCAAATACTACTTGGATAGCAATTCCATAACAGGCGAATCAATATATAAGCAATACACATATGCACGAAATGTCATTCAAGAGTGCATCAATCTATATTACTGGGAACCTGAAGAATATACCAGACATGGACTTGCATATAGAGACCCGATAACTGAAGGATACTGCCCCACCCCGAACTTTTTCATTCGAGGTAAATATTTCGCAGAAAACGACAATCCATTCAGCACGACAGAATTGCATATCAACAGATTAGACTTCAACAAAAAAAGGGACATGCAGTTTCAGTTTCCAAGCAGGCTTTTCGACAGAGACACATTGATACTCATGACGTTCGAGGTTAATTTCATGTATATCTTACATGCTTTCGCCACAGGAAATGACGTTTCAAATGCAAGAGCCGCTTTGCGTTCACACTTCAGGAAAGGATTCATGGAAACTCTAGAGTCACTATACGAGATAAAGCCGCTTGAGAACGTTACCGCGGAATTCGTAGTTCAGAATTTTCACGAATTCAATGGTAAAGTATTCTATGACAATGCCAATAAAAGATTTCTATCAGCATCGCCGCGATTGCCGATATCGTCGGGACGCGGCCACGGGGTATGCTGTAACTGGCTGACAATCAAACACCATTTTAACAGTGGCGTGGAAACGCAGGCATTTTTTGGCCACGTTTCCACGCCCCGTTTTATAACTCATTGAAAATCAACGCTTCCAAAAACGAAGCGTGGCCGCATCCCGCCGTCGAATTTCAATGTCATGAAATGCGCACCTGCCGGACTTGGGACAACCCTGAAATCGCTTACCTCTCGTGCGCAAAAAGGCCGGATTTACTCACGACATGACCATTTTTCCACACGACGTGCGTAGAAAACGTTTTATCATGCACGAGAGAGTGGTGCAACGTTATTTCCTGGCCGGAATTTTTCCCTGGCCTCTAATTTCTGACAGAGCATGCAGCAGGAAGATGAGGCGGTATAGAAAACAAAAAAGCCCTTACTTTCGATAAGGACCTTTTTAAATCGTTGAGTAATGACGCCTCACGCGCAAAAACTCACACTAACCACATAATTAATAACACTAAAACTAATAACCAACGAGCTGTATGTGGAAGAACTCCATCATCAACTCGATTGCAAAGTTACGGCTTTTTCGTTTCGGTGCAAATTATTTCTTACAATTTTTAAGCACTATTTTCATAAACATTTTTATAAGCATTGTAAATCAACGAATTAAAACGTAACTAAAATTTACTAAAATTTTAGTTGGGCTTCGAAAATTTGCTGTAAAACGTTTCCTCTCAGACTGCTGCAAAATTGTCAGTCCGTTCTGTCACCGGCATTGTTGGCGCATACTTTGTATATATGACTCAAGTTTCTCAAGTGCGAAACACCGCTTATAGAGCCCGATAGGGCGAAAGTAAGTCACTTCTCCGAGAGGAGGTATTCAGGGTGGAGGTAACGCGAGCAAACTAAGAGCGTTGGCCTTACACTCTTCGAACGAGTGACGACACTCCAATTTGCACTAGTGTTCAGCACGTCCGACAACTTGTGAAACTTGTTTATATAACTAAAAAATAACTCTAATATGGAAAACAAGGAAATGCCTGTCCTGCTTCTGACAGGATATCTCGGAAGTGGCAAGACTACGTTGGTGAACCGTATTCTCGAAAACAAGAAAGGAATCCGTTTCGCGGTCATTGTCAATGATATAGGTGAGGTCAACATTGACGCGTCCCTTATTCAGAAGGGCGGCGTGGTCGGTCAGAGTGACGACAGTCTGGTCGCGCTGCAGAACGGTTGCATCTGCTGCACATTGAAAACCGACCTGATGAATCAGCTGGTCGAAATCATGAAGATGGACAAGTTCGACTACATTGTCATTGAAGCCAGCGGAATCTGCGAACCGGAACCTATCGCGCAGACTATCTGTTCAATGAAGTCCATCGGGGGAGTGTACACGGAATTCGGCACACCGAAGCTGGACTGCATTGTAACCGTCGTGGATGCCTTGAGGATGGCGGATGAATTCGGTTGCGGAGAACAGCTGGAACGCAAGGACCTGGGTGAGGAAGACATTGAAAACCTTATCATTCAGCAGATTGAGTTCTGCAACATCATTCTTCTGAACAAGGCTTCCGAAGTCAAGCCCGAGGCACTTGCCAAGATCAAGAAGATTATACGTGAAATCCAGACCAAGGCGCAGATTATCGAGTGCGATTATGCCAATGTCGATATAGAGAAGTTGTTGGATACCAATGCTTTTGACTTCCGTCAGACCGAGGCCGGGGCAGGCTGGATCCGCGGTATCGAGAGCGATGTCCATGAGGAGGAACATCACCATGAGCATCATCACGAGCATGACGAAGACGAGCACCATCACGACCATGACCATGACCATGACGAAGACCATGCCCACGGCCACGAGCATGACCACGACCAAGACCAAGAAGACCAAGAAGGCCACCATCACCATCATCACGACCACGAAGGCGGCGAAGTCGAGGAATATGGCATCGGCACATTCGTCTATTACCGCCGCCAGGCATTTGACCTGAACAAATTCGACTGGTTCGTGAGCAAGCGGCTGCCGAAGAGTGTCATCAGGGCTAAAGGCCTCTGCTACTTCTCGGACAATACCGACATGTCATGTCTTTTCGAGCAGGCCGGAAAACAGATTATGCTGCGTGAGGCCGGACAATGGTATGCCACAGCGCCGGAAGAGGAACTTATCCGCATGATGCGTCAGGATCCGACTATCATGAAAGACTGGGATCCGCACTATGGCGACCGCATGCAGAAGATTGTCTTCATCGGCCAGAACATGGATAAAGAGCAGATCTGCAAGGATCTGGACACCTGCCTTGTCGAGGAATAACGTTCGAAACGAATATGAACTGCCCCGGGAAATGTAACAATTTCCGGGGCAGTGTCTATTACAGCCCCGCAAGCACGTGGTCTGCCTTGATCTTGTCAATGATGCTGCACACGACCTTGTAGATGCGGCTGTAATGGCAATAATTCGCCGGCGTGATGAAATTTACCCTGCCCTGGCGCAGAAGTTTCTCCGCAACCACCTGTTTCTCAGGCTTGTCCGGATTGTACACGGCGATCGAATGGCCGCCGAACATGCTGACGATTTTCATGCATGGCACATCGGTCTCTCCGTCGCCGACATATATCATCTGCGTGAACGGGATGCGCTTCTTGTCCTCCGCCATGCTCTCATTTACCTCCTTGGTATCACGTGCACTGAAAATGCCCTTGTTTATCTTGAAGATGAACTGCGTCTTGGCAGTGTAGTCGACCGCGATTCCCGGCCACTCCGCCTCACCTTTCTGGTCATAGATGAAAGAACTGGCGAAAATATGCTTGAACTCCTTGGCTATCGGGCAGCCCTCGATAATCTCTTTCAGGCCGGAAGAATTGATGTAGTGCTCCACCTTCACTCCATGCGACCTGCCATATTCATTCACGAGGTCGAACCACCCCGTGACCCCGTCGAACAGCTTGATGTCCTTGCCGAATTTCTTGAACTCGCTGCGTTTCAGGCGGATGCCGTTGTTCTTCGCCTCATCGAACATCAGCTTCATGTACGCAAGAATGTTGCTGGCATCCTGGCCGGCAGCGATGCCGTCGCTCATTTTCCAGAACTCCTCCGGCGTCTTGCCGATGGCCTGGATGAAACCGAATTCCTGCATGTTGCCGGGAGAAAGAGTCCCGTCAAAATCATAAATCAGAGCTACAATTGGCTTTCTACTCATAGCTTTTGTGTAATCAATCGCTCTAATATAGCGAAAAGTTGTTAAATTTGCGAAAATTAGAATTTTATGGAACATTATTTTTCGCGACTTCAAAACGCAATTCGCCTATACTGGGAAAAACCTGCTGTGGGCAACTATAAAGGCGAAACATTTTCATACGGGCAACTCGCCACACAAATAGAAAGATTCCACATATTCTTCGAAGCCTGTGGCATCAAGAAAGGGGAACGAATCGCAATCTGCGCGAAAAATACTGCCAGAATGGCCGTGTCCTTCCTTTCGGTCAATACCTACGAGACAGTGGTCGTGCCGATTCTCTCCGATTTCACACCGGACAGCGTGAACCACCTCGTCGACCACTCCGAGAGCGTCATCCTGTTCACTGACAATGATATATGGGCGAAGCTCGACATTTCCAAGATGCCCCTCCTGCGCGCCGTAGTCAGTGTCAATGACTTTACGCTTCTCTATGCCGCCGAAGAGTCCATCAGCAAGGCATTCGCATCCGTTCCGGAACTTTTCTCCGCGAAATACCCTATGGGATTCACCGGCGAAAACGTGAATTACAATACCGAAAACTGGGACGATCTCGACATCATCAACTACACCTCGGGAACGACCAGCGCCCCTAAAGGCGTAATGCTCACATACAAGGCCATCAGCGCGACCATCGACTTCGGTCAGAGGTACATTCCGTCATCCGACAAGTTCACGATGGTTTCAATGCTGCCGATGGCGCACATGTACGGCCTTGTGTACGAATTCCTGTACCCGCTCTGCAATGGTACAAGCATCACCTTCCTCGGCAAGACACCTTCACCGTCATTGCTCCTTTCAGCGATGCACGACGTAAGACCGTATCTTCTCATCACGGTTCCTCTCGTTATGGAGAAGGTTTACAAGAGCGCCCTCAAGCCGGTTCTCGACAAGCCTGTGATGAAAGTCCTTACGAAGATTCCTGGCATCAAGTCATTGATATTCAAGAAAATCAGAGAGAAACTCCTGACCGCCCTCGGTGGAAATCTCCAGATGATAATCATGGGTGGCGCACCTCTCAATCCGGAGGTTGAGAAATGGTTCAAGAAGATCGGACTTCCTTACACCGTGGGCTACGGCATGACCGAGGCATCCTCTGCTGCCACTGCTGCTGCCGGCCGGAACAACAAGCCCGGCAGCGTGGGCCTGCCGCTGGTCAGCACGCTGGTGTCCACCTTTGAGCCGGGCACCGACACGGAGCTGCCCATCGGTCAGCGGGGCGAGCTGTGCATCTCCGGCCCCGGCGTTATGAAGGGTTACTACAACAAGCCTGCCGAGACCGCCGCCATCCTGCGCACCCATGCAGATGGCCGGGTCTGGGTGCATACCGGTGACATCGGCTATCTGGACGAGGACGGCTTTGTCTATCTGGACAGCCGGATCAAGCGGCTCATCATCCGTCACGATGGCTTCAAGGTGTTCCCCTCCATGATCGAAAATGTGGTCAGCCAGCATCCCGCCGTGCATCAGTGCTCTGTGGTGGGCTGCGCCGACAAGGATCATGTGCAGGGCCGCCTGCCTTTTGTCTATCTGGTGCTTGACCCTGCGGTTCCCGCCGCCAAGCGCAAGCAGATCATCAAGGAGCTGCGCCAGCTCTGCATTGAGGAGCTGCCCGAATATGTCCAGCCCGTGGGGTACAAGATCATCCCCGAAATGCCCCTGACACTGGCCGCTAAATTTGATTATCGCAAGCTGGAAGAAGAGATCACTCCCCGCGATTATTAAGCAGAATAATACACATTGGAAAGGATTCGTGACGACACCATGAAAAAGAAACTGATTGGCCTGGCCCTCTCGGCCGCCATGCTGTTCTCTGTCCTGAGCGTTCCGGCCTTTGCAGCCGCCCCGGAAGAGAGCGCAGACCCCGCTCTGACCACTGAACAGGCCGCCGCAGAGGAGGAGAACTGTTTCTTCACCTCCAGCAGCACCGAAGAAGAGAAGGAGCCCAACTCCATCACCTATGTTGCCCTGGGCGACAGCATCTGCGCCGGTATCGGCCTGACTACCGTTCAATATGCACATAACTTGATGGGCGTGGACGTTTCCTTCAACTTCAAGGGTTACCCCGAGACCTGCTATGTGGGTCAGGTGGGCAAAAGCCTGAACCTCGACCGGGATCATGCCATCAATCTGGGCCTGCCCGGCGTGATGAGCAAGGATATGCTGGAGCTGGTCAAGACCGGCACCATGGCC
>OHLB01001075.1_pt1 | contig 10687 bp, 9 predicted proteins | sample 1569021 | NCBI WGS metagenome assembly OHLB01 (sample SAMEA3879592, study PRJEB24766) | human gut metagenome | biome: human-associated habitat; feature: feces | place: USA | collected 1985/1987 | reverse complement strand
CCCGCCGCCAAAGCCGCCGCCCATGGGAGGACGGGGCGGACGCCGGTTGTTGTTCCGGGGCGGGCGGGGCCGGTCATTGCGGGGGCCGGGGCCATAGCCCGGGCCGTATCCGGGACCAAAGCCGGGGCCCGGAGGAGGCGGCGGGCCGGGACGATAATGCCGACGGGCCGAGCCTGCCATGTAGCCCCATGCGAAGGGGCCCCAGTTCCAGCCCACTGCATGGCCGATGGGTGCAATGAACACCCGGAACACGAACAGTACGATGATCAGCATCACCATCAGGGACATGAACAGGATCACGATACCCAGAACGACATCCTCAAAGGTAGTGGGGCCGTCGTCCGGCTCCGCGTAGCTGCCATCGTCGTAGCTGCCATTGTTCAGATTTACCCCATAAACACTTGCAATGGTGTCGGCCACATTGTTGGCACAGGTGATTACTGCATCGCTGTAATCGCGGTTAACAAAATCACCTTCCATGGTCTGAGCGAGGGCACTGGCCTGACTTTCCAGCGTGGTGTTGCGGAAGCCGTCGCCGTAGGTCACGTAGTAATCGCCGTCCTCGTAGATGGGCGATTCCATCACCAGCAGGATCAGCACACCGTTGTTCTCGGAAGCCGAGCCGATGCCCCAGGCGTTGAAGGCCTGTGTTGCATAATCCTCAGTGGAATAATTACCCGTATAATCTACAGTCAGTACGCTGATCTGTGCTCCGTTGCAGCTGGACTGCAGCTGGTTGTTCAGATCAACGATGGTCTGGGTAGTGCTGTCGCTCAGGATGTTGGCATCATCCACCACACATTCGTCTTTGGGCAGGTCCGGCAGGCTGGCGGCGGCAAGGGCCGCCGGGCACAGGGCCGCTGCGCCCACCACAAGGGCCAGCACCAGAGCGCTTACGCGTTTTGCAAAATTTTTCATGCGAAGGGTTCAACCTCCTTTACACCAGCAATGGCTCCCAGCACGCTGGCCGGGAAGCCGCCGGTCTCTTTCTGGTAGTCGTAAACGGCATCGTTGTATTTCAGGGTGCCGATGATGGTAGCCGCACTGTTGAACTGGCCGTACTGGCCCTGCACCGCGCCCATCTTCATGGGGTCTGCGGCCTGCTCCTGCAGCTTTGCGTAGAGCTGGTCGATCCGCGACCCCAGCACCTCGTTGGCCTGATACAGCGCATGCATCGTGCTGCCCTGATAATAGGGCAGCGAGGTGAGTGCCTGACTTTTGCCGCCGTTCTGCACGGCTTCCAGACAGGCGGTAAAATCGCTCAGCGCGCTCTGTGCGGCCTGTACCTCGGCACTGTCCGCTCCCAGCGTGCTGCCGGCGGTGGTGATGATGTTTGCCGCCGTGTTCATGCGGGTGGTCAGCTCCTCGTTGAGGTTATAGCCGTTGTCTGCCGCCACACCCACCGTGTACCATTTGCAGACTTCGTTGTACCGGCTGCGCAGCTTGGCGCTGCCAAAGCCCAAAAAGGCCGCCAGCATCACCACCACGCTCAGCGCCAGTGCAGCTGCGCGGGTGGAAAGGGCTGCGGGCAGCTTTGCTTCCAGCCCTGCCAGCTTCTGCTGCAGAGGTGTCAGCGGCACGGCCTGCTCCGGCTGCTTTTGTTCGCGGTAGCTGCCCGCGTCAAAACCGCCGGAAGTGCTGTTCTGTTTTTGCGAAAAATCTGCGTTTGCCATCTCAGCTCCGGATCTCCATCATTTTTGCTTTCAGTTCGTCCTCGATGCGGTTCAGCTCCTGCTCGGCGGCAGCGCGCTTTGCGCGGCCCTCGCTCTGGATCTTGTTCAGCTCGTCCAGCGTCTCGATCAGGCTCTTGTTGGTCTGCTGCAGGGTCTCGATATCCACCACACCGCGCTGAGATTCCTTTGCGGTCTCGATGGTACCCATCTTCAGGGCCTCTGCGTTCTTCTTGAGCAGGTCGTTGGTCATGTCGGTCACGGCACGCTCGGCCTGCATGGCCTGCTGGCTGTGGGCCAGACCCAGTGCCAGCACCATCTGGTTCTTCCACAGGGGGATGGTGTTGACGATGGTGGACTGGATCTTCTCTGCCATCATGGTGTCGTTGTTCTGCAGCAGACGGATCTGCGGCCCCATCTGCAGGCTGATGTTGCGGGTCAGCTCCAGATCATAGAGCTTCTTTTCAAAGCGTTCGCACTGGTCGGCCAGATCACGAGCCGCCTGTGCATCCTCCGGCAGGCCGGAAACCTTGGCCTTATCCATGGCCTGCTGCAGCTCGTTTGCCCGCACATCGGCCAGCTTCTTTTTGCCGGCAAGGATATACATGCTCAGCTCCTTGAAGTAGGCCATGTTCAGATCATACATCTTATCCAGCATGGCGATGTCCTTGAGCAGCTGCACCTGATGGCCCTCCAGCATGGACTGGATCTTTTCCACGTTGGTCTCGGCCTTGTTGTACTTCATCTTCATGGCATCCAGCTGGTCGCCCTTCTTCTTGAAGAAGCCGAGGATGCCCTTTTTTTCTTCCTCGCCTGCATCAAAGCTCTTCAGCTCACCGATCAGGCTGGTGATCATGTCGCCCACCTCGCCCAGATCCTTGGTGGACACCTTGGAAAGGGCGGCCTCGGAGAAATCGCCGATCTTCTTCTGACAGGCGGAGCCGTACTGCAGCACCTGCTGGCTGTTGGTAATATCGATCTTTTCAGCAAACTGATCCACCATAGCCTGTTCTTCCGGGGTCAGGTTCACCTGCGGCTGCTCCGGTGCGGCAGCTTCCTGCTGGGCGGGTGCTGCCTTTTCCTCTTCTGCCGGGGTGGGGTCCAGCGTCAGGGTGGGTACTGCGGGTGCATCGAGGTCAAAGTTGAATGTATTATCAGCCATAAGAGATTCCTTCCTTTCCAAATACCATTTACCTTTTTTCTTAGCTCAGGCCCTACCCTTTGAGCATGTTCTGCAGCACCGTGATATCTGCAGAAAGGTCCATGCTCTCGGCGGCGTACAGGGCATCCAGCTGGTTTTCAAACGCCGTGGCAATGGAAGCAGCATTGTGCTCCACCTCGGTACGGATGGCTGCGGCATTTTCGCCGCGCACGCCCTGCTTTGCCAGCTTTGCATACTGCTGCAGAACGTTCACCGCATCCGGCAGGTAATAGTTTGCAAACCTGCGCACCTGCTTTGCCTTTTCCGGGTTTGCTTCCACCGCTTCCACAATGGAGCGGCCCGCCTTTTCCATGCGGGTCATGGCGGCAGAGAGCTGCGGGTCCGGCAGCTGCTCGTTGAGGGTGTGCAGGGTATCCAGTTTCTGCTGAATGTCGGTCAGCATCGCGTCCACATCCTCCACACCGGTGTGGAAAGGCACTTCGTGCTCCACCACCCGGGGCGGGCAGACCTTCTGTGCCGCACCAAAGGCCACAAATGCACCGCCCAGCGCCGCCAGCAGCGCCCACAGCTTATACACCGGCAGTACCGCGCACAATACCAAAAAGACCAGTGCCATTGCATAAAATGGCAGAACGCTGGGCTTTCTGGTGCGGATGATCTTGCTCATGTTTCTTCTCCTTGTCCGGGGCATTGCCCCTTATGTCATCCATAATACCGCACCCCGCGAAAAACGCAAGGCTTTCACGGATAATTTACAACCTGGCCATCATTTATTGATCCACGGCAAGAGGGCCGCGCCCCAGATTTCGCGCAGCTTTTCCGGGCGGCAGGCAGCGTTTGCCGGGCTGGTGCTGGGCAGCTTTACCGCTGCAATGCCGGACACCGGCTGCAGATACTTTGTATAGATCCGGTATGCGGTGGCTCCGTTGCAGAATACTGCTTCGATGGGTGCCTTTGCCAGCAGAGCGGCAATATCATTCGGCACTGCATCCTTGATGGAAGCGTCCGCTGCGCCGGTGATGGTGCAGCGTTCCAGCGTGTCCCAGAGGGCCAGCCCATGGCGCAGGATGATTTGCTTTTTGGCTTCAATGTCCTCACGGGCAGGCACCGGCTCACCGGTCAGCGCGGCCAGCACGGGCCAGAAGCGGTTCTGCGGGTGGCCGTAGTAAAAGGCCATCTCCCGGCTTTTGGGGCTGGGCCATGTGCCAAGGATCAGCGCCCGGCTGTGTTCGTTATACACCGGTTCAAAGCTCATTGTCCGCCTGCACTTTCAATTTTATCCCAAGGCGAGCCAAGGTCGCGGCCGGACGGCTCTGCTCTGGGGCCGTCGAACCACAGCTCATCGATCAGGTCGGCAAGGCCGTCCTCCCGCACATCGCCAATGATGCGGTCGGCGGCAGCCTTTGCGTCCGGCGTGCCGTTTGCCATGCAGCAGCCAAGGCCCGCTGCCTTCAGCATGGCCACATCGTTGGCAGAATCGCCTGCCGCCACGGCATCGGCCAGTGTCAGGCCCATCTTTTCGCACAGGTCGGCAAGGCCAACGCCTTTGTCCATTCCACCGCGCACGATGTCGTAGTAGCACAGGCCGTCGGCATTCTGCGCGCCCACCTGCATCCAGTGCAGGCCCAGATGGCCGTACTTTGCCGCAAAATCTGCCACGTGCTCCGGCGGCACTGCCGCAAAAGCGGCGTGGGGCATGTCGATCAGGTGGCGGTCCTGATCTTCGCCATCCACGCAGTCCAGCCCGATGCTGTTCATCTGCTGATAGCCCCTGTGCAGATATTCATACTCGCAGTAGGCGTAGCAGGCATCCCTGAAATTGAACTGCAGCGGATAGTTATAATCCTCGCAGAAATCCACCAGCGCGTACATTTCCTCAGCGGTGAGCGGGTGCTCGGCCACGATGCGGCCCTCGCGGTCCACCACACAGGCACCGTTGCAGGTGATGGCATAATCGAACCGGATGCCGCCCAGCTGGCCTTTGAGGTTGACGCACGGATACGCGCGTCCGGTGCTGAGCACAAATCTGCCGCCTGCGGCCTGCAGCTTTTTGATGGCTTTTGCCACCTTCTGACGCGGCTTGTCCTCGCCAAAGGGCACCAGTGTGTTGTCGTAATCGCTTGCCAGAATCTTATATTGCATTCTATTCTCCCCTATGGAACTGAGTTTTGTACCAGTATACCATACTTTTTTAAAATTGGGGTGCATTTGGGCATAAAAATAAGGCTACTGCACAGAATTCCATGCAATAGCCTTATTTTGTTTCACGATGCCGTTTTCTTTGCAGCTCCTTCTCGGGATCACGCAAACACGGCCACGACCACCTGCATTGCCACGCCGAGGAATGCGCCTGCACCCCATGTCAGGCCGGTGATGAACAGGTTCTGCTTCCACGAAGGATTGGTGCGCCACAGCACCGCAAGGCCCACGCCTGCACCGGTGCAAAGGCCCGCCACCAGACTGGAAAAGCGCAGAGCACCTTCCACATACAGCTGGGTCAGCAGCACGCTGGCGGCGCAGTTGGGGATCAGGCCCACCAGCGCAGCCACTACCGGCTGGAAGAAGCCCATGCTGCCCAGAAGGTCTGCAAACACATCTTCGCCCACGCCTTCCACGATCAGGCCGAACACCAGACTGAACGCAAAAATGAACACAAAGATCTCCAGCGTGTGGCGCAGGGCCGCTTTCCAGATGGGGGCGGGCTTTCCCTCCTCATCGCTGTGCTCCTCGTGGCAGTCCACCTCGTCGGCGTGGCCGGTGTAGCCGCCGCGCAGCGATTTGGGCAGCACGCCGCGCAGCACAAAATCCAGCACAAAGCCCACCACAATGGCGTATACCACCTTGATGACCATGAGCACAGCCAGCTTATCCCAGTAGGCCGGCATGGATACCAGCAGCGGGATGGCTTCGTCGCTGGTGGCAAGGTAGACGGCCATCAGGGTGCCCAGCGTGATGACGCGGGAGGAGTAGAAGTTGGACGCAATGGCCGAAAAGCCGCACTGCGGCACACAGCCCAGCACCGCGCCCGGAATCGCGCCCCAGCGCCCGCCGCCTGCCAGCAGTGCTTCAATGCGCTCACCGTGGCGGGTCTCGATATACTCGATCAGAAGATAAGCCAAAAACAGGAAGGGCAGCATCTTGGCGGTATCCACCAGAGATTCGCCCAGAACATCCAGAAACAGTTCCATATACACTCCTAAAAACGACCGTTCGTCGCTTCATTTTAGTAAATTGCAAATTGGTTGCATTTTTGAACAGGGATGATTATACACGATATTCTCTCCAATTGCAATATCAAAATGCAAATTAGTTGCAAATTTATATTATAGAACGCTGCAGCGCGTAAAAAGCACGATCTTAAATGGTCTCCGCTGATGCTCCGACCATTTTCAGCGGAATTATTATTTTATTTCGCAATTCTGGAAAATCTGCGGATTTTCCAGAATTGCCTTTTCACGGAAGGAGTCATGACCGAAAGCGGAAGCTGCCGCGCTGGTTTCCTGTGGAAACATTCGCGCGGCGGAGTTAACGTTCTGCTTGTTTTCAGCGGGCTGAACCCTCTCAGGAGCTGGCACGCCGCAGGCGTGACCGAGAGGGTTCTGCCCGCAAGCACAAGCCTTTCCTCCACGACCCCCGCCCATGAAAATGGGGTCCAGAAACACCCGCAGGCGTTTCTGGACCCCAAAATCAAAAATATAATTTCCTTAGCTTATGCGCAAAGCAACGCGGAGCGCATTCAAAATCGTCCCACACAGCAGGAGTCTGCCTTTTGTTTTACCCCTTCATTGGCACAAAGCCCACAAGGTCTTTTACCACCTCGCCGCCGATGATCAGGCCGGCCACCGAGGGTACAAAGGCATTGGAGCCCGGCACCGAACGGCGCTGGGTGCACTTGCGCTGGGTGCCCGGAGGGCAGATGCAGTGATACTTGCAGCTGATGTCGTCATCCTCGATGGGGGTCATGGCAGGCTCCTTGGAGTAGACCACCTTCAGGTGCTTGATTTTGCGCTTGCGGCACTCGGTACGCATCACCTTGGCCAGCGGGCAGACCGAGGTCTTGTAGATATCGGTCACTTCAAAGCGGGTCGGGTCCATCTTGTTGCCTGCGCCCATGGAGCAGATGATGGGGGTGCCTGCCTCCTTGCACTTCATCACCAGCGCCAGCTTGCCGGTAACGGTGTCAATGGCATCCACCACATAGTCGTACTGGGTAAAGTCGAACTGGTCCTGTGTTTCCGGGCCAAAGAAGCACCGGTGGGTGGTCACCCTGATGTCCGGGTCAATGTCGTGGATGCGCTGTGCAGCCACATCTACTTTATATTGCCCTACCGTACTGCGGGTGGCGATGATCTGGCGGTTGAGGTTGGTCAGGCAGACCTTATCATCATCGATCAGATCCAGTGCCCCCACGCCGCTGCGCGCCAGCGCTTCCACTGTGTAGCCGCCCACGCCGCCGATGCCGAACACCGCCACGCGGGAATTGTGCAGTTTTTCCATAGCTTCCGCGCCCAGCAGCAACTGCGTGCGGGAATACTGATTTTGCATTTTGTTCTCCTTGTTACTTTTCCACTCTCGTAATGGTGCCGCCGCCCAGCACGGTGTCGCCCTGATACAGCACCACGGCCTGACCGGGCGTAGGGGCGCGCTGGGGCTGGTCAAATTCCAGCCGGAAGCCGCACTCCGCCGGGTAGACGGTGGCGGCCTGCTCCACCTGATGGTACCGGGTGCGGGCTGTGACCCGCAGCGGCCCGGTCAGCTCCGGAATGGCGATCCAGTTCACCTCGTCCGCATACACGATGCGGTCGAACAGCATCTCCTCCGGCCCTACCGTGACGGTGTTTGCCTGCATGTCCTTGCCGCAGACGTACACAGGTGCCCCCATGGCAAGGCCCAGCCCCTTGCGCTGGCCGATGGTGTACCGCACCGCGCCGTTGTGGGTGCCCACCACCCTGCCGCTCTCATCCAGAAAATCACCTGCCGGGTAATGTTTGCCGGTGAAGTCCTCCATAAAGCGGGCATAGTCGCCATCCGGCACGAAGCAGATGTCCTGACTGTCGTGCTTGCGGGCATTGACAAATTTGTGCTGCTCCGCGATCTCTCGCACCTCAGTCTTGTGCAGGCCGCCCAGCGGCAGACGGATATGCGCCAGCTGCTCCTGAGTGAGGTTGTAGAGCACGTAGCTCTGGTCCTTGCCCTCGTCCAGCCCCTTTTTGAGCAGGAAACGGCCGGTGGCCTCGTCCTGCTCCACCCGGGCATAGTGGCCCGTGACCACATACTCCATGCCGTGTGCCCGGGCCCAGTCCAGCAGATGGCGGAACTTCATATATTTATTGCAGTCGATGCAGGGGTTCGGCGTGCCGCCCGCCTCATACACGCGGACGAATTTTTCAATGATCTGTTCCCGGAAGTCGGCCGTGAAATCCAGCACCTCGTACGGGATATCCATGGCATACGCCACCTCTGCCGCGTCCTCGATGTCCTTTTCCGAGCAGCAGGTGTGAAAGCCGGACTGTCCCAGCGTTTCGTTGCGGGTGAGCCGCATGGTGATGCCGGTGCAGTCATAGCCTGCCTGCTGCATGAGCCATGCCGCCACCGAGCTGTCCACGCCGCCGCTCATGGCAATGAGGGCACGCGGCTTTGAATCAGGGGTCTGTGTGGTCATAAGTTCTCCTTTGGTGCATTCAACATACTAAAACAGTAGTATAATAGTAACTCTGAAAAAAGAGCTTGTCAAGACGCAGCGAACTGCTGCACTGCGGCCAGCAGGGCTTGCCGCTCGTTGGGATATTCTTCCCGGATCACACCGTCCAGCAGCGCTTCCAGCACTTTGCGGATGCCCGGCCCCGCCGGGATGCCTGCTGCCATCAGATCACGGCCATTCACAGCCAGCTGGCTGACGCGGCAGCACACGCCGTCCGCATCCAATTGTTCGGCCAATTCGGAAAGTGCAGCAAAATCAGCCGCCCGTTCCGGCTGCATGGCTGTGCCCAGTGCAGCAATGCGCTGCACGGTACACAAGTTATATTTGCCCAGTAGTCGGCGGGCGTAGATGGTAAAGCCGGGTGTGACGGTAGTTTCTCTGAGGACCGTCCGCTGGGGTGGGACCCTGTTGCCCGTAGGGCAATAGGGCGGGCGATGGAATGGCCCGATTCGTGTCTGAGGAGAAAGCTTCCGGCACACCGCTCCTTCGCTCTTTTACTGCGCCCCGAAAAAATCCTTGGCGATGTCGGCGCTGCGTTTGGCATCCTTGGCGTACCAGTCCGCGCCGATCTTCTCGGCATATTCCGGCGTGAGCACCGCACCGCCCACCATGATCTTGCAGTCCAAGCCCGCTTCGTGCAGGGCGGCAATGGTTTCCTCCATGCTCTTGAGGGTAGTGGTCATCAGGGCGGAAAGGCCCACCAGATGCACATTCTTTTCCCGCACGGTGTTCACCACCGTCTCCACCGGCACATCACGGCCCAGGTCGATCACCTCAAAGCCGTAGTTTTCCAGAATGACCTTGACGATGTTCTTGCCGATGTCGTGCACGTCGCCCTTGACGGTGGCCAGAACGATGCGGCCCTTGCTGGCGCTGCCCTCGCCCTTCTGGGCAATGACGTTCTTGATCTCCTCAAAAGCGCTCTGGGCAGCACTTGCGGCCTGCAGCAGCTGCGGCAGGAACAGCGTGCCCTTCTCGTACTTGGCACCCACGATGTCCAGCGCCGGGATCAGTGCTTCGTCCACCACTTCCAGCGGCTGCTTTTCGGCCAGCAGTGCCTTGGTCTGGGCAGCAGCATCACCCTTCAGGCCCTTTTCCACTGCCTTCATCAGCAGAGCATAAGGGCCGGTAAGCTCTGCGCTCTCACCGGATGCGGATGCCGAAGCCGCAGGCACCGTCTGCGCGGCCTGCTTGAGGGCCACCGAGGCGGGCACGCGGTCGGCATAGCGCTCAATGTATTTGGTGCTCTGCGGGTCGCGGTTGGTCAGCACATTGTAAGCGTACACTGCCGCCATCATCTCCTCGCTGGAAGGGTTCATAATGGCAAGGTCAAGGCCCGCATACATCGCCATGGTGAGGAAGGTGGTGTTCAGATAGGGGCGGCAGGGCAGGCCAAAGCTGATGTTGGACACGCCCAGAATGGTGCGCACGCCCAGCTCTTTTTTGCAGGCTTCCAACGCCTGCACGGTGGCCAGAACGTCCTTCTGCTGGGCGCTGGCGGTCAGGGTCAGACAGTCGATGTAGATGTCCTCCCGCGGGATGCCGACGGCAAGAGCCGCTTCGGTGATGCGGCGGGCAATGGCCACCCGGTCCTCGGCGGCGGGCAGGATGCCCCGCTCATCGATGGCAAGGCCCACGATGGCCGCGCCGTACTTTTTGCACAGGGGCAGGATCGCGTCCAGCTTTTCCCGCTCGCCGTTGGTAGAGTTGACGATGGGCTTGCCGTTGTACACGCGCAGGCCGTTTTCCAGTGCCTGCACATTGGAGGAATCCAGCTGCAGCGGCAGGCTGGTGACGCTCTGCAGGGCCTTGACCACCTTGGGCATCAGGGCAGGCTCGTCCACGCCGGGTGCGCCCACGTTCACGTCCAGCACCTGAGCACCGGCTTCCACCTGACTGACCGCCTGCTCCAGAACGTAGTTCATATCCTCTTCCCGCAGTGCCTGCTGGAAGCGCTTTTTGCCGGTGGGATTGATGCGCTCACCCACCACCGTGATGCCGTCCACATTGACAAAGTCCACCGGCGTGCAGAGCACCGAGGGCATTTTGTGGGCCGAACGGCCGGGTACGCAGCCTGCAAAGGTGCTGTTGAGCAGTTTGATGAACTCCGGCGTAGTGCCGCAGCAGCCGCCCGCCGCGAACAGATGCAGTTCC
>OHLB01001070.1_pt1 | contig 10800 bp, 7 predicted proteins | sample 1569021 | NCBI WGS metagenome assembly OHLB01 (sample SAMEA3879592, study PRJEB24766) | human gut metagenome | biome: human-associated habitat; feature: feces | place: USA | collected 1985/1987 | reverse complement strand
GATCACGGCATCGAGCACCTTTTCCTTGCCGGCCTCCTTGTACATTTCCAGGAAAGACAATATCCTGTCTTTCAATGCTTCTGCATAAACTGGACAGAATGCATCATATTCCAGTCCAGGATATTTCTTTTCCAAATCCGCCTTCACGATGGAATATATACCCGCACCCAGCTCCTTTTCGGTAGTCCAGACGCCGAAACACCCCTTTTCTGAATGTTTCCGTACTGCATAATTGAACATTGAATGTACCGGAGAAATGACGGCAATATCAGATCCGGCAGATTTCACCAGTCTCATGACGTCATCATATCCGAATGCTGAAGAATATGAAGAAGCCAAAATCACTATCTTGGAGCCGGTCTTGTGTATGTTGGTTTTACGGTCAAACGGATTCAATGCGCAAGTCGTATCGACAGCACTTATGAAATTCTTGACACTCAGCTCTTTAAGATAGTTTTCATTATTATTGTCCAGATACCCTTGATATGGCTCATTCGCATTGTCACAAATCATTGCGATGGTCTCACCCGCGAAATCCGGAAGGCCGTCAGGCCTCATGTGTCCGTCGACATTGTCGAAATAATCGCAATTCACAAGTTCCCGCGCAACGCTGAACACATCAAATTCCTGCCCGACGACTGCAATCGTTCCGTCCCTGCGGTCCGGGCAACCGTCCGCAATTATACGGTAAGTCAATGATGTTGTGTCAGAAAGCACCTCCCTTACGTAAGGGATTGACAAGGAATCACCGGCCTCACGGTTCATACATGAAACCATGAAGGTCGGCGAAACTAAAGATAGTAATAATAGTAACTTCTTCACAATCAATATTTTAATACCCGCTAAACAGGTATTTGTTTTACACTAGAAGAACAATAGTTCCCTATACTTAGGCAACGGCCAAAGCTCATCGTCCACCAGCATTTCCAGATGGTCGGCGCTGTTGCGGACCTTGTCCATCTCGTCCTTTACCTCGGTCGAGTAGAGATATGCCCTTTCGGCCATGTCTTCCACTTTGTTGGCTTTCTTCCTGGCCTCCACAAGTGTCTCCACGTCAGCAGAAAGGTTGTTCACGAAACCGGAAATCTTCTTATAGGTATCCATGTCGGCCTTGCAAAGCGACTTGAATTCGTCTCCGAACACGTCTTTGCAGCCCTGGATGCTGGTTACAAGTATGTTCTGGTAGCTTACCGCAGCAGGAACTACATGGTTCAGGCAGATATCTCCGATAATCCTGGCCTCGATCTGAAGTTTCTTGACATAGGTTTCGTTCAAGACCTCATAGCGTGCCTGGGTTTCGGCAGGAGAAAGTACGCCAAGTTTCGCGAACATGTCAATGCTGTCTTTCTCAAGGAACACTTTATATGCCTCAGGCACATTGCGTACAGCCCTGAGGCCTCTGCGTGCTGCTTCTTCCTCCCATTCCTTGCTGTATCCGTTGCCTTCGAACATGACAGCTTTGGATTCTGAAATGAACGACCTGACAACTGAAAGCACCGCGCTCTGACGTGTTTCACCCTTGGCTTCAAGTTCGTCAACTTTCTTTCTGAATTCGTTAAGGCTCTCAGCCACAATTGAATTCAACACATACGTGGCAGATGCCGCATTTGCGGAAGAACCTACTGCACGGAACTCGAAGCGGTTACCGGTAAATGCGAACGGAGATGTCCTGTTGCGGTCGGTATTGTCCTGAACGATTTCCGGAATGGAGCTGACCATCTGGATGGAAGCCTTGCTGGCCTCGGCATCGGAAACGTCTTTCATATTCAGGATGCTGTCAAAAATCTTGGACAATGTGGATCCTGAGAATATCGACATGACGGCAGGAGGCGCCTCATGACCGCCAAGTCTATAGGAGTTGTTCAATGTGCATATTGAAGTCATCAGCAGATAGTCATGGCGATACACCGCACGTACTACAGATGAATAGAATGCCAGGAATTGTAGGTTCTTGGTAGGTGTCTTGCCAGGAGAAAGGAGATTCACACCGGAATCAGTCTGCATTGACCAGTTGCAGTGCTTGCCGCTGCCGTTCACGCCCTCAAAGGGCTTTTCATGCTGCAGGCAGACCAGACCGTACTTGGGAGCGATCTTCTTCATCATCTCCATGGTCAGCAGGTTGTGGTCGATGGCAACGTTGGTGGTGTCGAAGATGGGAGCCAGCTCATGCTGACAGGGAGCAACTTCGTTGTGCTTGGTCTTGGCGGGAATGCCCAGCTTCCACAGCTCTTCGTCCAACTCCTTCATAAACTCGGAGACCTCGGGACGAATGACACCGAAGTAGTGCTCTTCCAGCTCCTGACCCTTGGCAGAGGGGGCACCGAACAGGGTGCGGCCGGTGAGGATCAGATCCTGACGAGCTTCGTAATCTTCCTTCTTGATCAGGAAGTACTCCTGCTCGGGGCCGACGGTGGTGGAGACGTAATCCACATCCTTGCCGAACAGCTTCAGGATGCGAACCGCCTGATTGGACAGTGCGTTCATGGAACGCAGCAGGGGGGTCTTCTTATCCAGAGCCTCGCCGGTGTAGCTGACGAATGCGGTGGGGATGCACAGCACGTCATCCTTCACGAATGCGTAGCTGGTGGGGTCCCATGCAGTGTAGCCGCGGGCCTCGCAGGTGGCGCGCAGACCGCCGGAGGGGAAGGAAGATGCATCGGGCTCGCCGCGCACCAGCTCCTTGCCGGAGAACTCCATGATGGCGGTGCCGTCGCCCACAGGGGAAACAAAGCCATCGTGCTTCTCACTGGTGATGCCGGTCAGCGGCTGGAACCAGTGGGTGTAGTGGGTGGCACCCAGCTCCATGGCCCAGCGCTTCATCACGCTGGCCACGACGTTTGCCACCTCAATGTCCAGCGGAGCACCCTTGTGCAGGGTGTTCTTCAGGCTCTTATAGGTTGCGCTCGGCAGGCGCTCCTTCATTACATGCTCGTTAAAGACCTTGCTGCCGTAGATTTCCATAACATTTGCTGCCATAAATCCTACTCCTTACTTGATCTTATTTTTCTTACCCTTTCGTCTGCATTCTGGTCTGCCGCAATGCCGCACCCAGAAGTACGAAAGCATCTTAACAAAAACGGCGCTGCGAGTCAGGAGGTGACCCACAGCGCCGTTGCTGTCTATGGTTTGATTATAGCCGCTGCCGGGCAAAAAGGCAATTGACAAATCTGACGATTCTGTACAAACAGCTTCCTGCATTTTTGGAGCATCCGCACTTGGTATGACTTATCGGATGGGATTTGCGCCTTTTGTCAGGCCGAACGGTTTAGAAATGGCTCCGCTGTGCTCTGCCATTCTTTAATGTATTATATTTTTTGTTTTCGTGTTTGTCGCGGCCTCGACGCTTGTCAGGGCAAGGCCCTTCCATCTGCTGGCGCAGACCGCTTGCCTGCTTGAAAGCCCCACCGGGGCTTTCATTGCCTTGCAATCGCAGGGCCGCTCCAAACACATTTTCACGCGAAAGACCCCGGCGGGAAAATGTGTTTTTAATATACGGTGCCATTGCCCGTTACGGCCCCGCTTCGTGAAAAAGAGCTTCCGGAAAATCCGCGGATTTTCCGGAAGCTCAAATATTAAAAATAAAACTTCCGCTGAAGATACCCAGAGTGAAACGGAGGGTGTTCAAATCGTTAAATTACCTGAAAGAGGAAGAACTTCAGATAATTTGTTTCCGGCACGCCCCACAGGATCGGATGATCCGGTGCCTGCTGTTTCACCTCGATCTGCCGCAGCTGGCGGTGCGCATCCTTTGCAGCGGCGCGCAGCATCTTGATGAACAGCTCCTCGGTGGCAAAGTGGGAGCAGCTGGCAGTTGCCAGATAGCCGCCGCGGGGCAGCAGCTTCATGGCACGGTAGTTGATCTCCTTGTAACCGCGCATGGCGTTCTCCACAGTGCGGCGCGCCTTGGTAAAGGCCGGCGGGTCCAGAATGATAAAATCGTAGGGGTGTCCCTCTCTTTCCAAGCGGGGCAGCAGTTCAAAGGTGTCCTCGCACAAAAAGTCCATATTGGTCAGACCGTTGCGCTGGGCATTGCGCTGCGCCATGGCAATGGCCTCGGCGCTGATGTCGGCGGCAGTGACCCGGGCCGCCCCGCCCAGGGCAGCGCCGCCCGCAGCGGCATTCAGTGCAAAGCTGCCGGTGTGGGTAAAGCAGTCCAGCACGGTGTGACCTGCAGCAAGGCGTGCCACCGCCCGGCGGTTGTACTTCTGATCAAGGAAGAAGCCGGTCTTCTGGCCGTTCTCGAAATCTACATGATAGTAAACTCCGTTCTCACAGATCTCGGTCTGGGTGCTTGCCGGGTGAGTCTCACCGGGCAGCTCAAACCAGCCTTTGTTCTGCTCAAGACCTTCCTTTGCGCGCAGAGCCTCATCGTTGCGCTCGTAGATGCCGTCGATGGTCTGGCCGTCGGCGCGCAGGACTTCTGCCAGAATGGGGAAGAGGACGGGCTTGAGCTTTTCCATGCCCACGCTCAGGGTCTGCGTGACGAGGATGTTGCTGAACCGGTCCACAGTCAGGCCGGGGAACTGGTCGGCTTCGCCAAAAATGACGCGGCAGGCGGAAAGGTCGGCGGGCTCCAACACGGTTTTGCGGTAGTTCCATGCATATTCCACCCGGCGGCGCCAGAACGTAGCATCAAAGGTGTCGTTGGCATTGCGGGAGATCAGCCGCACGCGGATCTTGCTTTTGAGCGAGACAAAGCCGGTGCCAAGGTAGGAACCCTTGGTGCTGACCACATCGGCCAGCGTGCCGTTTTCCGGCTCATTTTCCGGGGAATGGAGGATGTCGTTCTCATACACCCAGGGGTGCCCGCCCACCAGCAGGCCCTCGGCGTGTTTGTTGACGGTGTATACAGGATAAGCGCGTTCTTTCATATGGTTCTCCTTATCATGGACGAACTCCCTTCGTCCCGCGTTCGCTCGACACGCTTACCGTGCGGGTAGGCTCCCTCACTGAGGGAGCTGGCTGCGAAGCAGACTGAAGGAGTAAAAATCTACCCTTTATAATAGCACAAAATCATGTTATTATAAATAAGAAATGCCAAAAAACCGCATGAAAGAGGGATGCATTATGGAGATCGAACGCAAATGGATGGTGAAGGGCTGGCCGGAGGGGCTGCCCCTCAGGGAGGAATTTGCCATGCGGCAGGGCTATATCAGCGTGCGGCCCACCGTGCGCATCCGGGAAGAAGCCCTCACCGGCGGCAGAACGGACTACATCCTCTGCTTCAAATCCGGGGGCGGCCTTGCCCGTGAGGAGATCGAGCGCAGCATCGACAAAGAACTGTTTGATGATCTGGAATACAAGATTATCGCTAAACCTCTCATCCCGAAGCTGCGCCGCAGCTACACCCTGCCGGACGGTTCTGTGCTGGAAGTGAACCATGTGGACGAAGGCCAGCCCACCGAGTTCTGGTATGCCGAGGTGGAGTACCCCACGGTGGAATCAGCCCTTGCATGGCAGCCGGAAAGCTGCGGCCTTGGCGATTACCTCAAGGATGAAGTGACGAACCAGCCCGGCCAGAGCATGGGCGAATACTGGGTGGAGACAAGAGGATGAAAAAAGTAAAACTCAAACTGGAACTGCAGTACAACTCCCCGGTAATCCTCACATTTTTCCTGCTGTCACTTCTGGTGCTGTTCCTCGACCAGTGGACGGACGGGTGGACGACGATGCATCTGTTCTGTGTCTACCGCTCCTCGCTGAAGGACCCGCTGTTCTACATCCGGCTGTTCGGCCATGTGCTGGGCCATGCCAGCTGGGACCACTTTCTGAATAACATGCTGCTGCTGCTCGTTGTTGGCCCGCCAATGGAAGAAAAGTACGGCAGCAAGCCGCTTTTGTGCGGCATGGTGTTCACCGCTCTGGTCACCGGCGTGCTGCAATGCGTGCTGTTCCCGCGTTCGGGGCTGCTGGGCGCGTCCGGCATCGTGTTCATGCTTATCATGCTTTCGTCGCTGGCGGGCTTCTCCGGCGGCATCCCGGTCACCATGCTGCTGGTTGCAGCGCTGTACTTTGGTCAGCAGGTGTACGATATCATTTTTGTGCACGACAATGTAGCAAACTTCATGCACATTGTGGGCGGCTTATGCGGCACTGCCTTTGGCTACTACAGTGCGTTGCACAGCCGCCGCAGGCCGGCAAAAGCGGTGAAGTTTTCCAGCACGAACAGCCGCCGGAAGCGCTGAACCCACTGTGGACATAGGCTGATTTTGAAAAATTTGCAAACAGGTATTGACAAACGAAAAATCCGTGGTTTAATATAGCCAAATTCAATACACTAAACCGTTGAAGCAGAGATAACGGCGAACCATGCCTGTACAGAGAGCCTGCGCAACTGAGAAGCAGACCGGAAACAGTTCGTCAAGGAAAGTGTGACTTTGCGTTATATTTTCCCGAAATGGACCGCTGAGGGTGCAGGGAACTGCGGAGAACTTTCGCCGCACAGTATTCTGCAACGTAGGGCATACGTCAGTTGCCGGGGATGTGTTGGCATCCCGCCAAGTGCATGGGGTCATGCCCATGAAGTCAGGGTGGCACCGCGGATAAAAGGCCATATTTTATTCGTCCTTGACAGAAGAGAATTCTTCTGTTAGGGGCGTTTTTCTTTTCCACTCCCTCGGCAGAAGAGCCGGGGGAGTTTTTGTTTTACCGGGAGGGAAAAAGCCATGAAGATACGGCCCACACTGGACGAAGTAAAAACCACAGCGTTAGCAGGCAGTTATAACGTTTTGCCGGTCTGCTGCGAAATTCTGGCAGATATCTGCACGCCCATTGAAGCGCTGAAAGTTTTAAAGAATGTCTCCACCCACTGCTATCTGCTGGAAAGTGCCCAGCCCAGCGAAAAGTGGGGCCGCTACACCTTTCTCGGCCTTGACCCTAAAATGAAAATCACCTGCCGGAATGGCGTGATGAAGGCCGGGGAACTGACCTTTGAAACACAAAACCCCTCGCAGACGCTGCGGGAAATTCTGGCGCAGTATAAAAGCCCGCGTTTTGCATACCTGCCCACCTTCACCGGCGGCCTTGTGGGATATTTCTCCTATGATTACCTCGGCTAGGGCTCCCTTGTTTCCGGCACTAAGGCTCATGCCTGCGGCTGCGGCCACGAAACCCTGAACAAAACAAATGCACCCGGTTGCTGCGGTTCTGCCCGCAGGCCGGGTGCATTTTATATTTTAGGAAAAATTACAGGTCACTACGCGGGAAAGCTGCCATGGCCCAGAAGTTCAGCTCGTGCTCCGAGCAGGCATGGAAGATCTCGCGGCAGCGGGCAAGGCGCTCGTCGCTCAGGCCTTCGCAGACTTTTTCTGCAAACGCGGCCCAGTCGCGGCAGGCCGCCTCATAGCCCTTGTCAGCATAGTCCACCACCAGTGCACCATAAAGGGTATCCTGCACGGAAGGCTTTTCTTCCAGCAGTTTCTGGAAGATCCAGCCATAGCTCAGCATACAGGGCAGGCAGGCCATCATGCACTCGGCTGCGCCTTCGCCGTTTTTGGCGGCTTCGATCATAGAGTCCACATAGGCACGGTTCTCCGGCCGCAGCGGCAGGCTCTGGATGCCTTCATCGGTCAGTCCAAAGTGCTTGAGATAGTGCAGGCGGGCTGCATCCTCGCTCTCATTCACGAAGGAAAGCAGGGAATAGTAGGTGCGGATGGTCTGCATATCCTTTGCCTTGGTCATACCCCAGGCAAACACCTTGGCATATTCCCGCAGGTAAAGACTGTCCTCCACGATGTAGCCCTTGAAGCAGGCTTCATCCAGTGTGCCATCCGCAAGGTGGGTCAGAAATTCTGAGTGCAGGCATTTCTCCCACACAGGCAGACTTTCCTGCACCAGCTGCTGCACAAAGGTCTGCTCACTCACCCACAAACTCTCCCTTCAGTGCAAACATATGGTCCATCGGGCCGGAGCCGTGGCCCAGATCCAGCATGGCAGAAAGACAGCCGGAAATGTAGGCCTTTGCGCGCTCCACAGATGTATCCAGATCATAGCCCTTTGCCAGATTGGACGCAATGGCGCTGGACAGGGTGCAGCCGGTGCCGTGGGTATTGGGGTTTGCAATGCGCTTGCCGCGGAACCATTTGCCGCAGCTGTTCCGCCACAGAAGGTCGTCGGCATCGTTGATCTGGTGGCCGCCCTTGCACAGCACGGCACAGTGGTATTTCTCGCTGATCAGCTTTGCAGCGGCCTCCATTCCGGCCGCATCGGTGATCTTCATGCCGGAAAGAATCTCAGTCTCCGGAATGTTGGGGGTGACCACCTCTGCCATGGGCAGCAGCTTTTCGGTCAGTGCCTGCACGGCATCGTCCCGCAGCAGCTTGGAGCCGGAGGTGGCAACCATCACCGGGTCCACCACGATATGCTTTGCGCCGTAGGTGTGCAGCTTTTCGGCGATCACACCGATCAGCTCTGCCGAGGATACCATGCCGATCTTGACGGCATCCGGGTAGATGTCGGTAAAAATGGCATCGATCTCCTGTGCCAGAAATTCGGGCGTGGCTTCAAAAATGCCGGTCACACCTGTGGTGTTCTGGGCAGTCAGTGCGGTAATAGCGCTCATGGCGTACACGCCGTTTGCAGTCATGGTTTTGATATCGGCCTGAATGCCAGCACCGCCGCTGGAATCGCTGCCGGCAATCGTCAATGCAGTTTTCATGGTTACAACTTCCTTTGCAAAAAATGCGGAAATGCCCGCAAAGAGGCACCTCCGCACTTTGAAGCAGCAGTATCTCCCTACGTTGGCATTGTCCAAATCAGGTCACAGGTCTGGGCAAACAGCCCACTCTCAGCCTGCTTTTGCAGGCTCCCTTTTTCTGCGTTCAAGAATACCACAGTGCCGCTGCATTTGCAAGGGGATGGCCCTTTTCAATCGGCCCGCTGCGTGGTAAAATGGAAAAAACAAAGGGGGAAATACCATGAACATCACGGTCTATCTTGGAGCAAATGCGGGCAATGATCCTGCGCTGGCGGAAGCTGTCCGGGAACTGGGCAGCTGGATCGGTGCAAATGGGCACCGCCTTGTGTACGGCGGCTCCCGCAGCGGCCTGATGGGTCAGCTTGCCCAGAGCGCGCTGGACGCAGGCGGCACGGTGACCGGTGTGGAACCGCAGTTCTTTGTGCAGCAGGAGCTGCAGCACGATGGCCTGACCGAGCTGATCGTCACCAAGGACATGACCGAGCGCAAGACGAAGATGATCGAGCTGGGCGATGCCTTTATCGCATTCCCCGGCGGTACCGGCACGCTGGAAGAGATCGCAGAGGTAATGTCCAAGGTCTCGCTGGGCCAGTTGGACGCGCCCTGCATCCTGTATGATCTGAACGGCTACTACGACAGCCTGAAAGCACTGCTTGCCAAAATGATCGAGAAAGGCCTTTCCACGCCGCAGCGTCAGCGGGGCATCCGATTTGCGGCGAATCTGGAAGAGATCACAACAATTTTGAATAAAGCCTAAAAGGAAACGCTTCCCCGGCCGGGAAGCGTTTCCTTTTTATATCATTCTCCCAGTGCAGTGCGGATATTTGCCAGCACCTTCTGGCTCAGCAGCACAAAAGCCTGCTTGGTGCGTCCGGCAGAAACATTCGCGCAATGCACATTCTCACGGGCAAAGAAGTCTTCGCCCACCGGGCCGGCAGCGGCACGGTTGTCACAGAAGAAGTGGGTGCCCGGCAGAGCAAGCCACTGTTCCAGAGCAGCAGAGTCAAAGCCCGGGCCGATGGAGGTGTTGAACAGCACCTTGCCTGCACCCAGCTGTGCAAATTCGTCCTTGCCCAACAGCAGTACGTTCTTGTTCAGGCAGGTGAACACCACCTCGCTCTCGGTCAGCAGCTGTGCCAGCGGCTTATAGGCCATGCCCACAGCTTCGGCATCCGGCTTGCGGGTGCGGCTGTAATAGGCAATGTCGGCACCCATGAACTGCAGCGCATCGGCGATCATTTTGCCGGACACACCCAGCCCGATGATGCCTGCCTTCAGCCCGGTGATCTCCACCGGCTCGTCCCGCAGCATGGGCATCCCAAAACCGTGCAGGATGCCGGTGAGCTCATGCAGGACGTACTCCACAACGCCGCGGTCGCCGTAGTCCCGGATGCCCAGCACTTTGATGCCGCGGGTGCGGGCGTAGGCGATATCCACATTGGCGCTTTCCTCAGAATACAGGCTGCAGCACATGCCGATGTAACGGATATTCGGGCAGCGCTCGATCACGCTTTTGTCCATGCGGGAGGTGTAGCTTAGAAGCACGGCATCGGCATCTCCGATGCGCTGCACGATCTGGTCATCGCTGGCCGGGATATCGCGGTACAGCACAACTTCTTTTGCATACTGATGCAGCGCTTCCTCGGCGGAAGGAATCAGGCTTACCGGCTCAATGGCCACCAGTTTGTTGAACATCTGCAAAGCCCTCCTTTAATAGAAGCATACGGGGGAGGAGAGGTTGCGCAGCAGGGCAACTACGCTCCAACCGGCAATGGCGCTGGTGGAAGAGCAGATATCCACCACGGCCTTCACGCCCTCGATCTCGGCGGTGATGCAGTGGTCGTCGCCCACCCAGCCGGGTACCGAGTGCATGGTCACGCCGGTGATCTCCGGGCCGGTGGTGGCCAGCGAGGTGGCAACAGCCACATTCACGCGGCGGGGGAAGGTGGCAATGGCCTGCTTGGCATTGCCGGTGAACACGGTGGTCTTTTCGGTATCGGTCAGCAGGTGGTCGGCCCATACCGGCGTGTTGCGGAAGCCCTTGGCCCCCGTGTGCGTCTCGATGCCTGCTGTCTCGCTCAGCTGCCGGGCCCGCGCCATCAGGG
>OHLB01001064.1_pt1 | contig 10859 bp, 8 predicted proteins | sample 1569021 | NCBI WGS metagenome assembly OHLB01 (sample SAMEA3879592, study PRJEB24766) | human gut metagenome | biome: human-associated habitat; feature: feces | place: USA | collected 1985/1987 | reverse complement strand
GCCGATGAGCAACAGCACCACACCGGCAACGGCGCTGATAATGGCCGCCGAGTGGACGGTCTTTTCCACGTCCTTGGGGTGGCGCGCACCGTAAAAACGCGCCACCAGCAGGTTGGAAAGCGCCAGCGGCAGACTGACCAGAAAGATCTGCTTGGCCAGAGGGCCTTCCGTCAGCGTATTCGTTTGAGAACTCATACTCTTTTTCCCTTTATCCTATATATCCCTAAACCGTGCCCGCGCACACCGGGGCACAGCCTCTTTTATAAGGCACTACGCTACTTTTGCAAGATGGAAACGGCAAAATGGCGCAAAAAAAACACGGCACCCGGCGGGGCGTCGTGTTTTTTGCGGAAAATATCTCAGCCCAGGTCCTCACCGTTGGTGGCAATGACCTGCTTGTACCAGTCAAAACTCTTTTTCTTATAGCGGTTCCCGGTGCCGGAGCCGTCGTCGTTGCGGTCCACGTAGATAAAGCCGTACCGCTTGCGTAGTTCGCCGGTGGTAAAGGACACCACGTCGATGCAGCCCCACGGGGTGTAGCCCAGCAGGTCCACGCCGTCCAACTCCACGGCCTTTTTCATCTCCTCGATGTGGGCGCGCAGGTAGTCGATGCGGTAGCTGTCGTCACAGGTGTGGTCGGGCTGGAGTTTGTCGATGGCGCCGAAGCCGTTCTCCACGATAAACAGCGGCTTCTCGTACCGCTCGTACAGGGTGGCCAGTGCGTAGCGCAGGCCCACCGGGTCGATCTGCCAGCCCCAGTCGCTGGCCTTGACGTAGGGGTTCGGCACGGTGTGGGCATTGCCGCCGCTGATGCCGTCGCTCTCCACGGCCACGTCCGAACGCACCGCGTTGCTCATGTAGTAGCTGAAGCCCAGATAGTCCACAGCACCCTCGGCCAGAATGGCCTCGTCGCCCGGCTCCATCACCGGGGCAGTGCCCTCGCGCTCCCATTCCTTCTTAGCGTAGGCGGGGTAGTGACCGCGGCAGTGCACATCCGCAAAGTAGTAGCGCTCGTGCATGGATTCCAGCGCCAGCATCACGTCGTCCGGGTTGCAGGAGTAGGGATAGTACGGCACAAAGGAGCACATGCAACCGATCTGGAAGTCCGGGTTGATGGCATGGCCCTTTTTGACCACGAGGGCCGAGGCCACCAGTTCGTGGTGTACCACCTGATACAGGGCCTTCTTCTTGTTCTCGAACTGGGAGAACCGCACGCCGGAGTTGGTCCAGCCAAAGATGTCGTTGGTGGTGTTGCTCTGGTTGTTGATCTCGTTGAAGGTCATCCAGTACCTGACCTTGTGTTTGTAGCGCTCCATCACAGTGACGGCGTAGTGCACGAAGAAGTCGATGCACTTGCGGTTGTACCAGCCGCCGTACTCCTTGGCAAGGGCGTAGGGCATCTCAAAATGGCTCAGGGTGATCACCGGCTGGATGCCGTACTTGAGCAGTTCGTCAAACAGATCGTCGTAGAACTGCAGACCGGCCTCGTTGGGCTGCTGCTCGTCCCCGCGGGGGAAGATGCGGCTCCACGAGATGGAGGTGCGGAAACACTTGAAGCCCAGTTCGGCAAACAGCTTCACATCTTCCTTGTAGGTGTGGTAGAAGTCGATGCCCTCGTGGTTGGGGTAAAATTCGCCGGGCACAATGCCATCGGTGATGCGGCGGGCCACACCGTTGGCACCGCCGGTCATCACGTCGCTGACGGACGGGCCGCGGCCATCGGCGTTCCAGCCGCCTTCCAGCTGATGGGCAGCAACGGCACCGCCCCACAAAAAGTTTTCAGGAAGCATATTCTTTCTCCTTGGTCAAATGTATATCAGTTTTTCTGGGATTCTTTTTCGTCGCAGCCCACCACCTGCACCAGAACAATGGTGATGATAATGGTGGCCAGCACGCCGATCATCATGCCGGTAAAGGAAGAGGGATTGGCGTCGCTCATGGCGTTGACGGTGGTCAACAGGCCGGGCAGACCAGCGTATACATAGTACTTGGTGTTGAAGAAGCTGATGATCAGCGCACCGATGGCACCGCCGATGCAGCCGCAGACGAAGGGCTTCTTCAGGCGTAGGGTCACGCCGTAGATGGCGGGCTCGGTGATGCCGAAGATGCCGGTCAGGCCAGCGGACAGGGAAACGTTCTTGATGTCGGCCTTTTTGGTCTTGAGGAACACGCCGAAGCAGGCAGCAGCCTGTGCGATGACGGCGCAGGTCTGGAATGCCTGAAAGGAATCGCAGCCGTAGTTGGCAAAGTTGGCAAGGCACATGGGAGTGACGCCCCAGTGCACGCCGAAGATGACGAACACCTGCCAGATGCCGCCCACCAGAATGGCGGCCAGTGCGGGAACGTTGTTGGCAAGGAAGTTGTAGGCAGCAGCAATGGCGTTTGCCAGCACATTGGACACCGGGCCGATGACCAGAATAGTCAGGGGAACCATAACAATGGTGCAGATAAAGGGCACAGCCAGCGCCTTGATGATGTCGGGCAGATGCTCGTCCAGCCAGTGCTCCAGCCAGCTGAGCACCAGCACCAGGAACAGCGGCGGCAGCACGGTGGAGGTGTAGGTGGTCTGGCTCATGGGGAAGGCCAGGAACTTGATGACCTCACCGTCTGCGATGCGGGCAGCGATGGAAGCCCAGTCCGGGTTGACCAGCGCCATGCAGCACCACATGGCAATGAAGGTGTTACACTTGAAGTGCTTGGAAGCAGTGACGGCGATCATGACCGGCAGGAAGGTGAAGGGCGTCCAGCTGATGAAGCTGAGCACGGAATACGTACCGGTGGCCGCAAAAGCGGGGAAGAAGTGGGTAATGATGATCAGTGCGCCTTGCACCAGACCGGCTGCGGCCAGAATGTACACAAAGGGTGCGAACACGGCGGACATGGTGGCGATGATGCGGCTGCCGAGGCCCTGCTTGACTTCCGGCGCGGCAGCGGTGCTGTTGTCCAGATCCAGCAGCTGGGCCAGTGCTTCGTACACGTCCTTGGCATGGGTGCCGATGACCACCTGATACTGGCCGCCGCTTTCCATCACCTTGATGACGGCGGGCATCTCGGAGATCTGTTTGGTCACTTCGTCCGAGGGTGTTTCCCTCAGCACCAGACGCAGGCGGGTGGCGCTGAGGATATTGTCCTTGCCGACGGCGGCACAGATGTCGGCGGCAAGCTTTGTGTAATCGCGGATTTTGTTTGCCATGATGTTCTCTCCTTTTCATCAGATCACGGGTTTGCCTTGTGTCCTCATTATACAGAGGAAAAACCGCATTGTCAGCTGATTTGATGCGCCAAAAAACAAAAATGTGCAGAAAAAACAGCTTGTTTTTTCTGCACATGGATACAAACATCTGTACAAATTGACGGAGCGTTTCTGCGGTCACTCCAGCAGGCGGTTGTACACCCGGCGGGCCAGTGCTTCCAGCAGGTAAAGTGCAGGCATCTGACTGGTCAGGTCGTAGCTTTCGGTGGTCACGCGGTGCACGGAACTGTAGTACGGCAGGGTGATGTCGGAAAGCTTTGCCGCAGAACTCTGGTCGGAACAGGTAATGGCGATCAGTCCGGCGTTTTTCTCCTTCAGCTGCCGGGCCAGATGCAGCACCTGCTTCGTTTCGCCGGATACCGAAAGAATGACGGCTGCGATGGTGGTGTTGGGCGTGACGGTGATGGGATAGAACGGGTCGGTCACGCCCAGCGCGAATTTGCCCAGATTGGACAGATACCGTGCACCATACTCGGCTATGCTGCCGGAATTGCCGATGCCCACCAGAAACACCCGCTCTGCCCGTGCGATCATACCGGCGGCTTCGTCCAGCGCTGCATCGTATTCCGGCGTGCCGACTTTCCACAGAAAGTTCTGCAACTCGCCCAGCGTGTCCGGCAGACGGGATCCCTGCGCGGAACCGGCCTGCTCCTTCAGCTTCCATTTGAATTGCGCATAACCGTCACAGCCCACCTTTTTGCAGAAGTGCAGCACTGTGGTGGTGGAAACGTGCGCTTCCGCTGCCAACTCCCGGATGCGCATGAAGGGCACCGTGTTCGGATGCTCGATGATGTACTGGTAGACCAGCAGTTCCAACTCGTTCAGATTTTTGATCTGCTGCGGGGTGAATAGTTCCATGAAAAGGCTCCCTCCTTGTCCCGATATCTGTCCTTATTATAGCAAAAGGAAGAACGGAAAAACAGGGCGAACATTTCCGTTTGCATTTTTAGCGCGGCTGTGCTATACCGTTTTATACTGACAGCATCAGTATGTGCGATCGTAGCTCAGCTGGATAGAGCCTTCATTCTGCTTTCCGAAGAAAACAAAAAATCCGAACCCTTCTCCTATCGAGAAAAGGTTCGGATTTTCATTGTTTGGTGCGATGGAAGGGACTCGAACCCCCGGCCTACTGATTCGTAGGAACCGAATGGCACATTTTGTCCATTTCATCATTCAACGTTAAATCGTAGTTTTAATCGAATTGCCGTTATTTTACCGTTGTTATTCTGTTGCATTCTTTGCATTGCTTGCACGTCTTTGCACCTGTTATCCATCCTTGCGATGTGCAGAAAATGTGCAAAAGTGTGCAGCGCCAAAATCAGCCCGGCAAAACAGGCTGTTTCGCACAGCCCCAAAAGCTGGATTTCAACGGTATTTATTGTACAAAATTTTCCATTTTTATCCAAACAACAATCTTACATGACACATCGGTTCTATGGCAGGGTTTAGGACATCCGAATAGACACCATTTGATAGAAAAATGAGGCTCACCATGAACAAACTGCTTTCCTGCCGCTTCAATATGGACACCAATCGAGTAGAAGCCCGATTCGTGGATGGCTCCATCCTCGCCATCGACTGTATCGCCGTTGAGGAAGAGTACGGTGACACCCCGGCACAGCGGGCAGAACTGGACTGGCTGCTCTACAACAAGCCCTTGGAGTACGCCCAGCTTGTGCTGAGTGGAGAGATAGAGCATTATCTGTCACTAGGATGTGACCATGGCAGACTTGAGGATTGATGATTCAGCAGCCGTTCGCAAAAAATTAAAGAATCATCTTTGCAAAGACCATTGCTATTTGCGCCCAAATCGAATATAATATAAATAGGAAAGCGGACGTCATTCCGCTGGTGTGGCTGACACCTAAAATCCGATCTGATGCAGGACGTAAGGGCCTGAGGCTGGCGGGCAGCGATAAAACCCGAAAGCGATGCAGGACGTAGGGGCCTGAGGTTGGCGGACAACGATAAAATCAGTCGCAAGGGACATCGGACAGCACCACGGTGTTGTAGATGTCCCTTTTATTTTGTAAAAACGCAAAGGAGCGCAGAATCAACTATGACGAAAAAAGAAGCACTGTCCATCGTTTTTTCCTGTGCGCCATTGTATAAAGAGAATTTGGTAGACAGAAGCCTGCTGTTCATCACCACCGACAAGCACAAGAATGTCCATTGTCTGGAGGTCACGTTCGATATTGGCAACTTTTTGCACATGACAGGCTTCAAGCTGCGGAAATCCGGCATCAATGCTCGGCACTTTTTCAATCTGTGCTATGACAAACGTCTGACCGAAGCGGACTTTGATTTTTCCGCAGACGGAACCACCGAAATGAAAATGCGGGTTCTGCCCAGCCTGATGAAGAAGAACCTCTCCGCAAAAATGCTGGGCGATTATAATATGAGCCAGCCTAAGCTGTACACTGACAAAATCGCTGGTTCCCTCAGTGCCTGCATGGGGTTTGTCCGGGATGGTGGTGAAGGCCGTTTCGTACCTAACACGGTGCTGGAAGGCGATATACGAACCAAGGTAAAGGCCGCTGACCGAATCATTGCTACATATCGCAAGAGCCGCAGTGAGGAGCAGTATTCGGAAATCGTATTCACCGCAAAGAAAGTTGAATGGGAAAAGATTGTCCTTCCCGATGAATACAGCTATCTTGTCTTACCTGAATAACGAAAGAATGCCCACCCACCGATGGAACTGAATCTCCACGGTGAGCGGGCATTTTGCGTTTTTGTTCGATTCGAGTGAATCTATTCGGCTTGTGGTTTTCGCTTAACCCACGGTTTGGCTCCATAACAGGCTGATGCCGAACCGGTCCATTACTTCAACGCCACCGATAGCTGGTCATTGCCGCTATCCTCTAAGGGTATTATACATCAGTGATGTAACATTTCAAGGAAAAATATTTGCATATCATAGCAACTGGCCACCCACTGCACTGGCTAGTACGGCAGGTGGCCATTCCCTCTTCATTTCCTTCTTACAAACTGAATCGGTCAGGTCAAATCTTCACCGTTGGTTGCAATGACCTTTTTATACCAATAGAAACTGTCCTTCTTCAAACGCTTGCCATCACCCGTGCCATCATCCTGATAGTCAACATAGATGAAGCCGTATCGTTTTGCCATTTCTCCGGTAGAGGCGGACACGAGGTCAACGCAGCCCCACATAGTGTAGCCCATCAAATCCACACCATCCAGCGTAACGGCATCTCTCATAGAGGATAGGTTTTTCTTTAGATAATCGATACGATAGCTGTCGTGAATTTTGTTGTCCGATGTCAGTTCATCTGCCCAGCCAATACCGTTTTCAACGATCCATAACGGTTTATGATACCGGTCATATAGCGTGTTACAGGCCAATCGCAGACATGCAGGGTCCGTAGCCCATCCCCATGCATTGGTTTCCAGATACGGATTTTTTACTCCCATAGAGAAATTTCCGCCTGTTGTACCCAAGCCATCTTCATGCACAGTAACTGTATTGCTACCATAGCAGGAAAAACTCAGGAAATCGCATGGATACTGTTTGAGCACTTCATAGTCTTCCTGTGTATCCTGCAAAACGATGCCCTCACGCTCATATTTTTTCAATCGATATTCTGGATAGAAACCTCGCATCTGGACATCGCTGTAAAAATAACGGCTCTGCTGCATTTCCATCGCTTTGATGTTATCTGCCGGGTCGCAGGTGTAGGTATAGAGGGGGCGGTATGCCAGCATCATTCCAACACGAATTGCCGGGTCGATTTCATGTGCTAACCTGACTGTCCGTGACGATGCCACAAACATATTATGTGCCGCCTGCGCCAACTGCTGTGCATTGCAGTTGGAAATGCCTGTAACCATATACGGCGCTAGTTCCATATTGTTGATTTCATTGAAAGTCAACCAATATTTCACCTTATCATGGTAACGCTGGATTACTATGTGGGCAAATTTTTCAAAGCAGTCGATCCACACACGGTTATCCCATCCTCCGAAACGCTGCACCATGCTGATTGGAATATCAAAATGCGAAAGCGTTACCAAAGGCTCAATTCCATATTTATGCAGTTCATCAAAAACATTCTCATAAAAAGCCAATCCTGCTTCATTGGGCACAGCGTCATCTCCATTCGGGAAGATACGTGTCCAACTGATGCTCATCCGAAAGCATTTAAAGCCCATTTCTCCCATCAGTGCAATATCTTCCTTATAGTGATGATAGAAATCCGTTGCACGGTGACTGGGATAGTATGCGTCCGTTCGAATCGCAGGCGCTGCACCTTCCGGAAGTTTCGGATCAAACGCGGATGTTTCGCCTTGTTCGCCTGTAACAGGGTTCTGCCACACCACCATGCGCGGTTTCGTATGGGAACCGCCCATGGAAAAGTCTGCTACTGTCAGACCGCGCCCGTCTTCCTGATAACCGCCTTCATACTGGTTGGCTGCAGTGGCTCCTCCCCACATAAAGTCTTTGCGAAAAGCCATTTTTCTCCCCGCTTTCTCTCATTATTCCTTATCATCTCCATACTGAGCATCGTTGAACATTACATATGTAATGATAAAGCCCAGTGCAGTTGCCAACAGCATCACACCGCTTGCCACGATCAGGGACTGAACAGGGTTTGCCGGGTCGATGTAGCCGGGAATCTTAAAGATGCCAAACCCAGGAATCGTATAAACTGCGAAGCCAAAAAGTCCACCTACACCGCAGGCAATTGCGCTAGACACACAGGTCACAACCAAATATTTCATGCGAGGCATAACGATTGCATAGGTTGCCGGTTCAGTAACACCAAAGAGGGCAGAAACAGCTGCCGGAAGAGCCAGTTCTTTCAGTTTTTTACTCTTTGTCTTGCACAGGATACCAAGCGTAACACCCAGAACCGCAAAGCTCACGACACCCAGAGATGCATAGTTCGGGGAAGGAGTGCCTGCCATGACATCCATCAGCGCCGGCAGAACGATTACGCTGTGAACGCCCAGTACCACAAGGATCTGATAGAATCCGCCAATAACCACATCCGACAGGATATGATTAAAGTTATACAGCAGGTTCATTACAAAGCTGACACCATCTGCCAGCAGGTTGGCTGCCGGTCCTACCAGCATATATCCGATAGGAACCACGATCACAAAAATCAGCATCGGGGTCAAAAAACCTTTGACCATATCCGGCAGATGCTTATTCAGGAACCGCTCAGCGTACACTGCCAAGATTACAGTAAAAAATGCAGGCAACACCGTGGATGTATAGGTGTTATTGAAAACATGGCCGAACAGCTCAATGTCCACACCATTGATCGAAGGGATGCAAAGCGCCAAGCCCACTGTAACGGCTGTAAAAATATCGGATTTCATTCGCTTTGCAATATTATAGCCGATCAGCGCCGGAAGGAAGAAGAACGGAGCATTTGCAATACCGGAAAGCAAAACATAAATGCCTGCCTCTTTACTCATCCACCCCAGTGCTGTAATAAGTGCAAGAATACCTTTGATCATACCTGCTGCACACAGCATCATTGCCGAAGGAGAAAATGCTGCTGCAATAAACGGGAGAATTTTGCTGTAAAAAGGTTTATTTTCCTCAGACTGCTGTTTAGACGGTTCCGCAAAGCGGGTAATTTTGCATACTTCGTCATAGATTTCCTGCACACGTGCACCAATCAGCACCTGATACTGGCCCCCTGCAACCATAACACCCAGCACGCCATTAGTCTTTTTCAATTGTTCGGTCTGTGCCTTTTTCACATTCTTCAACTCAAAGCGCAGACGAGTGACGCAATGCGTCAGAGAAATAACATTTTCTTCGCCACCGACCAGTTCAAGAATTTCTTTTGCCAGTTCAGCACCATTTCTTTTTTCTGCCATTCCGGGAACCTCCTGTTCCTTTCCTTCCAGCTGCAGGGTCAGCCGACCGCGTTCCAATTCTGCACTGATAACGCCCTGCACCTGATTGACTGCTGCCAAATTCACTACACCGGCATCTTTGAGCATAAGATACAGCGTGCCCTTACGCGGAATCGTCCGGCTGACATTCTCCTGACCTCCGATGTACGGATAAACGCTTTGTAAGATGTCCTGTTCTGCCATTGCAGTGTCCTCCTTGTGAATGTTCGGATATATGTAATTCCTGTGCACAGAATACATCAAAGTAAAAAATCCGGAGCACACTTCACCACAACAAAATCGGCAGGGAAGCTCCCTCGTTTGCTGCGTAAAGTCCGCCCCGGATATCGCGCCATTTCAGGCTATCGCTCCAGAAACCAAGCTTTCTGTTTATTCTTGTTCTCGCTCATACACGCGCTGGATATGCATGATGAGGTATACAACTTCATCATCGTTGCAATCCCATCCGTAGGTATTCTTCAGATATTCTACGACCTTCAATGTACAGGCATAAATATCGGGATATTCACGCATTAAGGTTCTCCGAAGATTGCTGGATATATTATCCGTCTGTACGCCTGCCTGTAATCGCTGAATCAAATAACGCAGATGGGTTGCAAACCTGCTGTAATTGTAGCTATCCTTATCCAGCTGAATGTGCAAGCTGCTTTCCACGATTTCGTTAACTTTGGCAATCACCTGCATACTCAGCATCAGGCTGTGCATATCGCCGCTTTCTGCTTCGGCATTGATAAAATGCATTGCGATGCTGATTGCTTCGCTTGCAGGCAGGTTCATTCCAGTCTGTTCGTTCAGCATCTTTAATGCCATATCTGCCATAGCTGCTTCTCTAGGATATAGATGGCGAATATCATAAGCAATCGGTGTGGTCAGGTCCACACCTTTTTTCAGGCGCTCCGCTGCAAACTGGATATGGTCAGCCAGTGTAAATGGAAGATTCGGATTCAGGGAACAGTCCAATTCAATGCCTGCCTGATCTGCAATGTCAGCACAGACCATTACGATGGGCTGCGAAAGTTCTGCAATCATTCCAAGGTACTTCGGGTCAACATCGTAAAATGTACGCTCAATTTTGGAAAGATCATCCAGTTTGTATGGCATTTGTGGAAAACCAATTCCTTTGCCCATCACTACGATTTCGTGACCTGTCCGGTCAATCGCTAATGCGGCACTCGTATTGATTTTTTTAACAAGCTTCATCTGCCGCACCACTTTCCCGAAAAGACCTGTAAAAGAAAAAAGCCTCCGAAACAACACCTGACAATCCACAGATAAGGCATCAATGAACCACATTGGACCCTATTCTGTACTGCCACAAGTATCGCTTCCGAGGAATATCGCCTTGTTACGCCAATTAGTATAGCAAACTATTTTAGTGATGTCTATTGTCATTTTCAATAAATCGAATTTATGATTTTTGTCATATTCGCAAAAGCCCTTCCTGAATGATTTTATAAGTCTTACTATCACTGCTTTACCACAATAAAATTTCCAAAACCATCTTGACGTACCCCACAATCCATGATACCCTCTATCGCAAATCCCACCGCGTTAGCCGTAAATGACTGCACGGTGCGGGTTTATTCCCTATGAAGATTTTTACCGCCCCGCAACACACCCGATCTATTTTGCCGCCGTTTCACCCGACAAAATCATCGCTGCGCTGCGTGGGCGGTATTTTTCTTTTTCACAAATAAAATCTTATGTA
>OHLB01001060.1_pt1 | contig 10903 bp, 9 predicted proteins | sample 1569021 | NCBI WGS metagenome assembly OHLB01 (sample SAMEA3879592, study PRJEB24766) | human gut metagenome | biome: human-associated habitat; feature: feces | place: USA | collected 1985/1987 | reverse complement strand
GTATATGGTAAATAAAGCACGTCTGATCGAAAAGATCGCTGAACTTGTAAGAGATAAAAAGATTGATGGAATCACTGATTTAAGTGACCAGTCTAACCGTGAAGGTATGAGAATCTGTATTGAGCTTCGTCGAGATGTGAATCCGAATGTAATTCTGAATCAGTTATATAAACATACACAGCTTCAGGATACATTTGGTGTGATCATGCTGGCGCTCGTTGATAATCAGCCGAAGGTTATGAATCTTCTTGAGATGTTGCAGTACTACCTGCGTCATCAGGAAGATGTTGTGACAAGAAGAACACAGTATGACCTGAATAAAGCACAGGAGAGAGCTCATATCCTGGAAGGATTACTGATCGCTCTGGATAACATTGACGAAGTCATCCGCATCATCCGTGGTTCTAAGAATGTTCAGGAAGCAAAAGCAGAATTGATCAAACGCTTTGGACTCAGTGATGCCCAGGCACAGGCAATCGTAGACATGCGTCTGCGTGCACTCACAGGTTTGGAACGTGAGAAGATTGAAGCTGAATATGCAGAGCTTATGAAGAAGATTGAAGAGTATAAAGCAATTCTTGCTGATAAAAAACTTCTTCTTGGTGTGATCAAAAAAGAGATTCTTGCAATTGCTGAGAAATACGGTGATGACTGGACCTCTAATTTCAATGAATATGCAATGTCCCTTCTTCAGGGTGATGACGGCGAATATTACGCAGTTCCTCTGGGACTCAGCATTTCCATAGAGTCCACAAAGATTTCCGTAACATAGCGCTTTGCGCCGGTCTGATCATCGTATGAACGGGTACGTATTTTGCCTTCCACATAAAGTTTATCCCCTTTATGCACATATTTTTCGGCTGTTTCTGCCAGTCCGCGCCAAAGTACCAGATTGTGCCATTCCGTCCGTTCGGGTACCTGCGTACCGTTAGCCAATGTGTATGCACGGTCTGTAGTAGCCAAAGGCAAAGAAGCCACAGCGATACCGGAATCAAGGTATCTTACTTCAGGGTCTCTACCTACATTTCCAATCAATATTACTTTATTTACTGACATAAGCCTTTTTCTTTTTATTTGAATTTGCTGCCAAAATTAAACAGAATAATCACACAATGCAAGAGTTAGCGCAACTTTTATAGATATTTCTCCAGAAAGGCATGCACCAGGCGAGAGACTGCATACTGCTCCAAATCCTCTATTTTCACCCGCAGAAAGGCAGAAAAAGAAGTAGAATTTTCCGGTAAAACAACTTCATAGAAATTGGTATAAATCACCCTGTGGGAGAGCACATGCTTCACATTTCCACTGATTAAACGCAATCCCGAAACCTCCCCATCTGCAAAAAATGCACGTACCTGCGGCAATTCACGAAACTCTTCTTCCGTCACAGGTGCTTCCGTTTCTATCAGTGGAAATTCGAAAAGATTTTTCCAGATATCATCCTCCGTCCGTTTATGTAAATAGGTACACGCGCCCACACGTACATATATATAGTTAAAATAACGATTGGTGGTTTTCGTCTTATGCTGCTTTACAGGCAACTTCGTTATCGTACCCCCCTTCAGGGCTGAGCAACTGTCTACCAAAGGACAAAACAGGCAATTCGGTGATTGCGGCGTACATTGTATGGCACCGAAATCCATTATCGCCTGATTGTAGACAGCAGGCTGCGATTTATCCATCATCTCATCTGCCAAAGCAGCAAACAATTTCTTGCCTTCCGTACTGTCCACTGGCGTATCGATGCCGAAATAGCGGGAAAGCACACGATAGACATTCCCGTCCACCACTGCATAAGGCATACCGTAGGCAGATGAGCAAATAGCCGCAGCAGTATAGTCCCCTACCCCCTTCAACGCACGTACCCCTTCATAAGTAGCCGGAAAAACACCATTCATGCTTTTTGCCGCCGCATGCAGATTACGTGCACGGGAATAATACCCCAGTCCCTGCCAGCATTTCATCACCTCATCTTCCGGTGCTTCAGCCAAGGCTGTCACATTAGGAAAACAATGAATAAAACGCAAAAAATAATCATAACCCTGCGCTACCCGGGTCTGTTGCAGTATAATCTCTGAAATCCATATAATATAAGGGTCGGTGGTATCCCGCCAAGGCAATTCACGCTTGTTTTCGGCATACCAGGCTATCAATTTCTCACTAAATATATTCATCTCTATTACAGATAGTTATAAAAGTCTAAAAAGGGCAACGTCTTTCGCCTCAGATGGCTACCTTCTTTGTAATTCATGGCTATATCCCTAATATAAAAGGGTGTAGCCCTTCCTACAGCACAAAAATAGTTCTTTTTCCCCCAACAAACCTTAATCAAAAGACTTTTTTAGAAAATTGTCCAGAATATATTTTTTAGAGAGCGTAAAAAGCTATATATTTGCAGTCCAAAAAATTAGGAAACTATAGTAATAATATTTTTTTTAAAGAAAAATGACTAAAGCTGATATTGTAAACGAAATTACAAAGAACACCGGGATTGACAAAGTAACAGTGCTTACTACGGTTGAAGCGTTCATGGACACAGTAAAAGCATCTTTATCAAAAGATGAAAATGTTTACCTCCGCGGGTTTGGTAGCTTCGTAGTGAAGAAAAGAGCACAGAAAACTGCTCGTAATATCTCAAAGAATACTACGATTATCATTCCGGAACACAACATTCCGGCATTTAAGCCTGCAAAAACTTTTATGGGTGAAGTAAAATAAGAAAATCAATAAATATAAGTATTAATCTTTAAAAGCATACCGTTATGCCGAGTGGAAAAAAAAGAAAAGGCCATAAGATGGCTACTCACAAACGCAAAAAAAGATTGAGAAAAAACAGACATAAGAAGAAATAATGTCTGTCGGCTCAATGAATGACAGAACACGAAGAACAAATTTAATGCGATTTAGTCATTAGATTTGTTCTTTCTGCTTTATCGAAACCATTTTGTATAACAAATGGTTAGTATTAAAAACTCTTTTGGCAGGATGCCTGTTCTTTTTAAGAAGGCCGACATGCTGCGTGAATATCAGTAATCTAAATAACAATTTATGTCCAGCGAACTTGTAGTAGACGTACAACCCAAAGAGATTTCTATTGCATTGCTCGAGAATAATCGATTGGTGGAGCTTCAGAAAGAGGCTCGGAACATATCGTTTTCTGTGGGCGATATCTATTTGGGACGGGTCAAAAAGCTGATGCCGGGACTTAATGCTGCATTTGTTGATGTAGGTTACGAAAAGGATGCTTTCCTGCACTATCTCGATTTAGGTACACAATATAATTCGAGTGCAAAGTTTCTTAAACAGTCGCTTGCCGATCGCAAACGAGTGTTGTCTCTTTCTAAATTTGATTTATTGCCCGATATTGAAAAAGACGGTACGATTAACGATGCTTTGAAGGTGGGTCAAGAAGTGTTGGTTCAAATTGCTAAGGAACCTATTTCGTCTAAGGGACCTCGCCTTACGGCAGAGATTTCTTTTGCCGGTCGTTTTTTAGTGTTAATCCCTTTTTCAGATAAAGTATCTGTATCGCAAAAGATTAAATCGAACGAGGAAAAATTGCGCCTTAGGCAGCTCATACAAAGTATTAAACCCCGCAATTTCGGTGTGATTGTCAGAACTGTTGCCGAAGGGAAACGGGTCGCAGAGTTGAATAACGAACTTAAAACGTTGGTAAGGTGTTGGGAAGATATGTTAGTGAAGTTGCAAAAGGCTCAGCTTCCGTCGCTCGTTTATGAGGAAACGGGTAGAACCGTAGGGATACTGCGTGATATATTTAGCCCTTCTTTCGAAAATATTTATGTAAACGATAAGGAGACATATAACCAAATATACAACTATGTGAGTCTTATTTCTCCCGATCGAAAAGATATAGTTAAACTTTACGATGGGGAGTTGCCTATTTTTGATAATTTCGCTATTACCAAGCAAATAAAATCTTCATTAGGAAAAACCGTTTCTTTTAAAAGTGGAGCGTATGTCATTATCGAACATACAGAGGCTCTGCATGTTATCGATGTAAATAGCGGAAATCGTTCGAAGGCTTCTTCCGATCAGGAGAGCAATGCCCTTGATGTAAATATGAATGCCGCCGAAGAAATAGCACGGCAACTGAGGTTGCGCGATATGGGCGGTATTATCGTGATCGATTTCATCGATATGGACGAAGCCGAGAACCGTCAGAAACTATATGACCGCATGCGTGAGCTGATGGCTAATGATAGGGCAAGGCACAATATTTTGCCGTTGAGTAAATTCGGATTGATGCAGATTACCCGCCAGCGGGTGCGGCCGGCACTCGATATTATTACCAGTGAAGATTGCCCGACTTGTCATGGTAAAGGTACTATTCCTCCTTCCTTACTTTTTACCGATCTGTTGGAGTCGAAGATTCATTATCTGGTGTATAAGTTGAAAATAAAGAAATTCACATTACACGTACATCCTTTTGTAGCTGCATATGTCAATCAAGGTGTATTTTCTTTGAAGATGAAGTGGCGTTGTAAATACACTTTTCAGCTGAAAGTAATTCCTAATCAGTCTCTCGCTTATCTCGAATATAAATTTTATGATGCCGAGAGAAATGAAATTGACCTGAAAGAAGAAATTGAAATTAAAAAATGAGAGAGTATTATCTCAGTTTATAGAGGCCCCGAAGGGCCTCTATTTTTTTTGAATCGGTAAAAGAAAAATTGTTTTTTTGAACGATTGGAATTTTGTAAAAAAGGAATGTATAATAATTCCTTAAAACGCCTGTATTTATTCTCTGTAATAGATTCGCTTCACCCGGGTAGAAACCGAAGTGAGAATTTCATAAGGGATTGTATCGAGTTTTTCTGCGATTTCGGTGACGGGCAGTTGTTCTCCGAATATTTCAACTCGGTCACCCGGTTTACAATCTATATCGGTTACATCGATCATGCATACGTCCATACAAATATTACCTACGATGGCAGCTCGTTTTCCGTTTACAACGACACACCCTTTTCCATTTCCCAGATGGCGGTCGAGTCCGTCGGCATATCCTATGGGAATCGCTGCTATGCGGGAATCACGAGATAATACACCTTTTCTTCCGTACCCTATGGTTTCTCCGGCAGACAGTGTTTTGATTTGAAGGATAGTTGTTTTCAATGTGCTGACTGTTTCCAGCCCGCAAGGTGTGTCGATAGGGGAGACTCCGTATAATCCTATACCCAGCCTTACCATATCCATTTGGTATTCGGGGAAGCGTAATATTCCCGCCGTATTTAGTATGTGTCGCAGTATTTTATGCTTGGAGTGTTGTTGTAGGTAGTCGGCACAACGAGAGAATGTTTCGATTTGACGATGAGAATAATCGTCGAATCTTTTTTCGTCGCTTCCCGCGAAATGAGAAAAGACCGAACGGGCGATGACGACGGTTTGGTCGTTGAGAATTTCCACGACTTGTTCCATATCCTTTTCTTCGAATCCGAGCCGATGCATGCCTGAATCTATTTTTATGTGCACAGGATAGCCCGCTAAACCTAATTTTTCCCCTTCTGCGATAATCGCTTTCAGCAGTTCGAAACTATATATTTCGGGTTCGAGATAATAGCTGAACAGTGTTCTGAAACTGCTCATTTCGGGATTCATCACCAAGATGGGCATGGTTATTCCCGCTTTCCGCAATTCGGCTCCTTCGTCGGCAACGGCTACTGCAAGGAAATCGGCTCCTCTGTCCTGTAAGGTCTTTGCCAATTCATAAGAACCGGCTCCGTAGCCGAAAGCCTTTACCATACAGATGATTTTTGTTTCGGGACGTAATTTCGATTTGAATAGGTTGTAATTGTGGACGATGGCGTCGAGATTTATTTCCAGTATGGTTTCATGCTGTTTCAGTTCTAAGGTCTCGGAGATGAGCTCGAAATGGAATTCTCGCGCACCTTTGATTAGAATCAGTTCATTATGAAAGTCGGCTGGGTCAAGTTGTGCAAGGAAACTTTCGGTCGTCGGATAAAATTCTTTTTCGAGATTGAAAAGGTAAGCGTTATCCGAGATTACCGGGCCTATCCCGATGAGTCGTTCTATTCCTTTGTGCAATATGATATCGGCGACTTTCCGGTATAGGCTGGCCGGGGGTAGTCCCGTCTGGTAAATGTCCGACAGTATAAGCGTGCGGCGCATACCTTTGGCTGCCGCCCTTCGATTTTGAAAGTCGAGGGCTATGGTGAGTGAATTGATATCTGAGTTATAGCTGTCGTTTATAATTAGGCAGTTGTTTATCCCTTCTTTGACTTCCATACGCATGGCTACCGGAGTCAAACGCTTCATGCGGTCGGTTATCGTTTCGGGCGGTCGGTTGTAGTAAAGCATGACTGCCAGACAGTGAATCGCATTTTCGATGGAAGCATCTTCTACGAATGGGATAGTAATATAACTGTGGTATTGTAAGTAAGTATATTCTATTTTTGTAGAATCGTTACCTTTGATTATTTTGGAGATGTACAGCGGTTTGTCCCGGTCTTTTCTGGACCAAGCAATCTCTCGACACCCGAAGCAGAGTTTCTCCACGCATTCGCAGATAAGTTCGTTGTCTCCATCGTAAATAATGCAATCACAGGCTTTCAATAAAGTGAGTTTTTCGATGCATTTCTGCTGTATGGTTTGGAATCCCTCTTGGTGGGCTTCTCCGATATTGGTTATCAAACCGAGCGTCGGTTTGATGATTTCTTCCAAATGAATCATTTCATCGGGTTGAGAAATTCCGGCTTCAAAAATAGCCATCTCGGTTTTCGACCCTATTTGCCATACCGATAACGGGACTCCTATTTGAGAGTTGTAACTGCGGGGAGAGCGCACCGTATTGTAGTCTGGTTGGAGAAGTTGATAAAGCCACTCTTTGACTGTGGTCTTTCCGTTGCTTCCCGTAACACTGATTACCGGTATATCGAATTTTTTTCGATGTGTCGCAGCTAATTGTTGCAAGGCATCTAATGTGTTTTTTACGATGATGAAATTTGCTTCGGGCATAAGCTCTTCATCGGCTATCCGATGTTCTACCACGAAGTTTCGTACTCCTTTTCGGTAGAGATCTTTGATGTAACGGTGACCGTCGTTTCGTTCGGTAACCAAGGCGAAAAACAAAGTCTCCTCGGGAAACGTGAGAGAACGGCTGTCGGTTAATAGAGCCGTGATAGTATAGTCTTTGTAGGCTCTTTTCTGTGCCTTGACGATAGTTGCTATTTCGGTAATCGTGTAATTCATATTTGACTGATTCTTGTGTTTAATTCTGTAATTTCGTTCGATACATTTATGTAAGGATACATTTGTTGAAATCTCATGACCTTGTCGAGCGTATGTTGTAAAAAAATAGTGTACTCGTCTTTATCGGGCATCAGGGGACGATGTTCCAAAGCTCTTTGTATCTTGTACCATTGAGAGGCTATTTCTTTGCTTTCGGGAGAAAGGTATGCTTCCTCCAATATTTCGGTTATATAAGCGATCGCCGATTTCGAGGGGTGCGTCATGTCGGTATCGTAGAAACGATAATCCCTCAGATCGTCCATCATGATTTCATAAGAAGGAAAGTAATCGCAAATCCCGAACTCTTGTTGTAATCGGTTTATCGCCAGTAGCAGCGTCGATTTGCTTATTTGGTTGCCGTGTGCTCCGTCGCTAAGGTGACGTATGGGGCTCACGGTGAACAATATACGACATTGAGGTAGATTGTTTTCGATGTGTTTTGTGATGTCTCTCCATCGGGAAACTATTTCATCGACCGATAACAGCACTCGGTCGAATATCGAGGCCGGTTGTTTGTGGCAGTTGGCGACAACTTTACCCGTCTCTTTTAATCGGAATACATAAGCGGTTCCCCATGTGATGATTATTCGGTCGATATTCGGTACTTGGCGGTGGCTTTTTTCGATTCGGCGGTTCATGAGCGATAACGTGGCCTTCTTGTCGCATCCCGAGAATCGGGAATGGTGATCGTAACTGTGCCATAGATTATTGAAAGCGAAAAGTTCGTTTTCAATAATCGCTTTTCCCTCGACGATTCGTTCCCAGCTTTGGGCAATGGAAAGGGGATTGTATAATGTGCCGAATGGATTTATATCGACATTGAATTTACGCTGTTGCAGCCATAAGCCTATGTTTTCGGCAAAGCACGACCCCAGCAACAAAATTTGTTGCCGATGGTCGATATATCCGGGATTACCGGGAAAATTTATGGCCGTTCTGAAATTCATTTTATTATTTGGTTTATCACCTCAAAAATACATATTTTCTACTCCATCTCGTCTCTAAATTAACATCTGAAAAAATAAAAAAATATAATATTGTGGTAAAATAACCATAAATATTTGTATTTATACCAATTTGGATATATATTTGTGTTACCCGTTTCGTAGAGGCTTTTGAGAAAGCTATGTTTTTGTATCTCTTCTTGTAATAAGAATTATATGGAGCTATATTACAAGGAAGAAAGAGACCGAGATTTGTTTAGGGCATACAACGAAGCCCTCAAATCATTGGGAAAAATGGCCGTGAATATTCCCCGGGAGCAGATTGTCAGGCGTGTGGTTTATTCCATAGCTCCTCGTTTCTATATCAGTTATGAGGAGGCGAGGCGGAATGTGAAACGAATTTTCAAAGGCTATTCACCTCGATGTGTGTCATCGACAAGAACAGAGATGTACAACGATTTGGCCAATATGTTGGCGAGCTATTTGAGGCGACGTCCCCAAGTCCCGTTTAACGATGCGCTTTGTACGATATTGGCTGAAAAACGAGCTCCTCGTTTTTATTTGTCCGAGCGGTCGGCTCTGTTGACAATTTACCGTATGCAAAAAGGAGGTGTATCGTGAAAAGGTTTCCTTATATTTTGTGTATTGTTTTTCCGGTTTTTGTTTGGGCTTGTCATACGTCTCGTCAGACAATCGGTGAGGTTCGGGAAAATCGCGTGCATTCTATTGATCGCGATTTACATGTCGTCATTGATTCGCTGTGTCGGAATGAATGGTCGGGGCTTACCGAATGGGAATGGACACATGTAGATGTATTCGATTCCATGCAGGACAAAACTGTCAACCCTTTCATTTCGATTACTCGTTTGAAACAATCGAAAAAAGTTGTCGCTCGGAACGAGACTGTCGTTTCTGATTCGTTAAACGAGGCCGCTGTCTTACAATCTCGTTCGGAGAAGGAGCAGAACCATCGTAGTTCAAAGGAAATGGACACTCATAGAGTGTCGGGGTATGTCCTAATGATTTTTATTATCATATTGTTTTTTTATATCATAAGAAGGAAATGAAAAAGATAAGAAATGTAGAAAATCCGTTTGAGTTTGAGACAGTCGTATTTTCATTCTCAGAAGAACAGATATTGCGTGAGTTGATTGCCGAAAGTTCCTATGTGGCAAAAAGTTTGGTGGGACAGTCTGATTTGAAGTCGGGGTGGAGCCGTTCTATAATTTTTTCCGAAGACGATAAACCATTTCTTTCCCGTTGGCTTGCCGATGCCCGAGACGAAATGATGCGGTCTTTGTCTGCCTATTTATCCGATGAGTCTGTTTCCACCGAAACAACACTTGTTTTTGCCGTTCTTTTGTCTAGGCAACGCCCGTTGGCGCTCGATGAATCAATTTGTCATCAGCTCGAACGGGCGATAGTACATCATGTTTTGAATCAATGGTTCGCTACGAAACAACCCGAGGAGAGCGTTCGCCGTCAGTTGCAATACAAGGGGGCGATGTCGGCCGTGAAGAGCGATATCCGGTTGGGCTGTAACCGCCGGCCACACCGCCCGACGAACTATTTTTGAAAATTCGGGCTGTTGTTTGTTGGCGAGAGGTGTGTGACGATGTATCTTTGTCTCCCGATTTTTAATGACGAGAAGGAGATGATTTGCAAAAATTGCGGAACCGAATTTGAAGGTAACTTTTGTAACCATTGCGGTCAAAAATCCACGGTGGAGCGATTGACTTGGAAGAGTGTGTGGGACAATATTCTGCATGGTATTTTTCATGTCGACAATACCTTTGTTAAGACAACGCGTACGTTGGTCGTCCACCCCGACCGGCTAATAAGTGATTACTTCGCCGGACGTCGCAAAGGTTATATGGCTCCTATCCCGTTACTGGCGGTATGGTGTGTAATCCTTCTTTTCTTCGGACATATCGAGGGTGGGGCCGGGACTATTTCGACTATCGAGGGATCGGCTACTCACAATTGGATTGTCGAGCACTATACTTTACTCACTATCGTCACGGTTCCGTTCATGGTGTTGGCTGTCAAGATTGCCTTCCGCAAGGCCGGTGCTGCGCGGTACAATTGGGTAGAGTATCTGCTGGGTTGTTGTTACCTGTCGGTGTTGTATATTTTGCTTTCGTTGGTGTTAATGCCTATCGGGTGGGTGTTGGACGCCTCGTATTATACGGTGTATGAGTGGACTTCGATGGTTCTTTGCTTGCTCCCCACTTATTGGGCGGCGTATTCGTTTTTCCCCGATAAGTTTTGGAAAACGTTGGGGCGCACACTGTGGGCTTCGGTTCTTTATCTCCTGTTTTCTGTGATAATCGCTGTCGGGGTTATGTTGATAATCGGATATTAGCTTATTAGTAGGAAACGATGAGGGCGGGTCGCAGCCATGCACCCGCCCTCGCTCTTATGTGTCTGTTAATGACAACCGTCGCAGCAATCTCCACAGCCGTCACCGCAACTGCCATGATCGTGACCGCAACCACAACCGCAACTATGGCGGGGGTGAAGTTCCTCTTCCGTGGCATCGCGTACGAGCTTGACCATACCTACGTAATGCAGATTTTCACCGGCTAACGGGTGATTGAAATCCATCAAAACTTTGTCGTCTGTAACTTTTAGTACGGAGCCGTTTATACGGTAGCCCTCCGATGTCATCATCGGCACGGTATTTCCTTCGA
>OHLB01001049.1_pt1 | contig 11010 bp, 10 predicted proteins | sample 1569021 | NCBI WGS metagenome assembly OHLB01 (sample SAMEA3879592, study PRJEB24766) | human gut metagenome | biome: human-associated habitat; feature: feces | place: USA | collected 1985/1987 | reverse complement strand
TTGGTGAGAAAAATCGGCTCAGCGGTTTCTCTGCACAGATCGGCGATCTCGTTGTAGTTCTGACGAATCGCTGCAGATGGACGGATATTCATAAAAGCACCTCCTGCTCCTGAACGATCTATAATAGTAAAATTCTAATTATATTATATCCATATTGTGCAACGAAGTCAATGCGAACAGCTGTCACTTCGTTCTCCGGTTCGATCCCGGTATTCTCCACCAGATCAGAAAGGCATCACACATTGTGTGGTGCCTTTTTTGTTTTGCATTGCAGCAGGAAAACACAAAAAAATTTCTGCCCACTGCCGCAACCTGCGTGAAACGGGCTGTTTTGTGCGCGAATGGCAGACCACGGAAGGCAGAACTTGTGCTATAATATAAAAAAACAGGGAAGCAGAAGGAACAGGGGGTGCAGCTATGAACCTGCGGACGGCGATCGTAGAAGACAGCAAGCCGGATGCCGAACGGTTGAAACAGCTGCTGAAAAAGGCATTTGAAAATGAGAACATATCCTGCAGCTGTTTTGCCAGCGGAGATGAATTTTTGCGGGCCGGCTGGCGCGAAGGGTATCAGGTGGTGTTTCTGGACATCTGCATGGAGGGCACCAATGGCATTGAGACGGCGCAGCGGCTGCGTGCGGCCGACCCGGACCTGCTGATCGTGTTTGTGACATCCTCGCCGGAGTACGTGTGGGATGCCTTTCCGGTACATCCATTCGATTATCTGCTCAAGCCTTATAAGGAAGAAAAGTTTGAGCAGCTGGCAGGGGAGCTGCGGCGGGTGCTGTGCCGTCAGCAGCCGGAGCTGGAGGTGCGCATTGCCCGGCAGATTGTGCGGCTGCCGCTGACCAAGATCTACTATGCTACGGCACAGAACCATTATGTGCGTGTGGTCACGGATGACGGCGAGTGCCGGGCCACGGCAAATTTTGCACAGGTGCAGGAACAGCTTCAGACCCAGCCGGAATTTCTGGTGTGCAACCGCGGCGTGATCATCAACATGTCCAAGGTGCTGCGGTTTGAGGGCGACTGCATTGAAATGCTGGATGGGACCCATCTGCCGGTGCGGCAGAAGGACAAAAACAGCCTGCTTGCCCAATTTACGCAGTACCAGTTCCGTGGTATGCAGCGGGAATTCTGACCCGGAAAGGAGAGCGCTTGTGAATTTTGCATTGTTTGGACGTTTTTTTCTGGAATTTGCAATGATGTATCCGGCAGAATACCTCTGCCTTGCCTCGCTGCAGGAGCACTTGCGTGCACCGCGTAAAACCTATGCCATCGGTGCGTCGGCGATCACACTGATGGGTCTGGCTGGCGCAGCGGTGTGCTGCATGCTGGACATAGAAACGAACTTCCTGCTCATCCCGCTGCTCATCATCAGCTTCTGGCTGCTGCGCTGGCGCACCGACCGGGAAGTATCGATCAGCCAGACCATGTTTCTGTTCTCGGTGTCGGCAGTGATGATGTCTGTGTGCACCCTGCTTGCCATTGTGCTGAACGCGGAAGCTGAGCTGGACAATGCACAGCCGGTGTTTCTGCCCAGCACCTCGGTCATCTGCCTGACCCTCTCGGTGATACTCAGCGCCATCTTCCGCTTTACGGCAGTGCGCTGGAGCCGGTGGCTGCTGCAGGAGTACCACGGCGAAGCCTTCTGGGAGTCGGCATGGCCGCTGCCGGCACTGTACGCGGCGTTTCTGGTGTTCTGTATGCCGAAGGAGATCGGCATCATCCTGATGAACCGCATCCGCATCATCGCGGTGCTGGCAGTGAGCATCTCGCTGCTGGGCATCTTTCTGCTGCTGTACGAGATGTACCGCGTGGCAAAGGAGTATGCCCGCAGCTCCCAGCTGGACCGCGAAAACCAGCTGCTGGCCGTGGAGTCCCGCCGCTATATGGAGCTGCGCAGCTATCTGGAACAGACCCGCCACCTGCGGCACGATTTCCGCCAGCACCTGCATGTGATCTCCGGCCTGACCGAGGCCGGGCGGCTGGATGAACTGAAAAGCTACCTGAGCCAGTACGAGAGCGAACTCAGCGATGCCAGACCCACCTTGTGCGTCAACGCTGCGGTGGATGCGCTTGCCGGCCACTACGACTACGAGGCCCGGAAACAGGGCATCCAGATCGAATGGAAGCTGGAACTGCCCAAGCTCCTGCCCCTGCCGGAGGCCGACCTGTGCACCATTCTTGGCAACCTGCTGGAAAATGCGCTCCATGCCAGCCAGAAGCTGCCGCCGGAAGAACGGCAGGTCAAGGTGCTGGCCCGGATGCTCAGCCCGGCCATGATGGGCCTGATGGTGGAGAACCGCTATGACGGCGTGCTGAAAAAGCAGGGCGGCGTTCTGCACTCCACCAAGCATGACGGACAGGGCATCGGCCTTGTTTCCGTCGAAACTGCCGTGCACAGGTATCACAGCAATCTGACGGTGGAAACGGGCGGCAGCGTTTTCCGGGCCAATGTGCTGCTGAACCTGTAAAATATTCCTGCCCCAAGGCACCGGCTTTTTTGCACAAGCCGGTGCCTTTTGGTTGCACTTTTCCCGGGAAATCATGATACTTATTTATAAAAGAAAAGGCAGGAGGGGAGCATATGGCAGCAGAAAGCAAAACCGGCTGTTTCTTAAACTTTCCTAAAAAATCTTTATTCGGCCCGGCCCTCCCCTCGACGGGAGGGCTTTTTGCTGTCCGCACGACGCATACGGTCAAGTTGAAAAATGAATAAAATTTACACATAGAATGATATGATTTTAGGCTGAATGAGCAAAGAATCGAAAGAAGTCCCATAATCATATTGACATAATGGGTAATAGGGTGTAAACTACGTGCATCGGGTCGAGCAAATCCGAAAATTGAGATCATTCAGGGAGGAAACGGCTATGATGTGTTGTTGCGCAATGTGTTGTTGTACCGCAAACGCTTCCCGGACCGGCCGCCCTGCAGTATGGTATGCCGTGTGAGCATATCTGCATATTCTGTGTGGGAACACGCAGAAGGATCTGTCGCTGACCGCCTGGGAGCTTACTTGAAGAGGGAGCTTCCGGGCGTTTTGTTTTGACCCGCAAATCAGGATACAAGGGAGGAATCCGGCAATGGACTGGAATGCGATCCAGCAATATTTGCCGCTCTACCAGAAGGCCGCTGTACTTACCGTGCGGCTGGGCGTTGCAGGCATCATTTTTGCCATCATCATTGGCCTTGCCTGTGCAGTGATCCAGTATGACAAGGTGCCCGTTCTGCGGCAGATCGTGGGTGTTTACATCCAGCTGTCCCGCAACACACCGCTGCTGGTGCAGCTGTTCTTCATTTATTATGGCCTGCCCAAGGTGGGCATCCGCACCAATGCCGAGATCTGCGGCATTGCCGGTCTGGCGTTTCTGGGCGGCAGCTACATGGCCGAAGCGTTCCGCAGCGGTCTGGAAGCCATTGAGCCCATCCAGACCGAGAGTGCCTACAGCCTTGGCATGAACCGCTGGCAGACCATGCGCTACATCATTCTGCCGCAGGCCATGTCCACCAGTATGCCGGCTTTCATGGCAAATGTGATCTTCCTGCTCAAGGAGACCAGCGTGTTCAGCGCCATCAGCCTGATGGACCTGATGTTCACGGCAAAGGACCTGATCGGCATGTACTCCAAAACCATCGAATGTCTGTTTCTGCTGGTGGTGTTCTACCTTATCATTCTGCTGCCGGTGTCCATTGTGGGCAGCCTGATCGAAAGGAGGCTGCGCTATGCTGGATTTGGGTCTTGATGTCCTGTTCAAGGGCAAAAACATGGCCCGCCTGCTGGGCGGCCTTGGCGTTGCACTCAAGATCAGCGCCGTCTCGGTGATCATCAGCCTGCCGCTGGGCATCCTGCTGGGCGTGCTCATGACCTCCCGCAACCCCGTTATCAAGGCAATCCTGCGGCTGTATCTGGAGTTCGTCCGCATCATGCCGCAGATGGTGCTGCTGTTCCTCGTTTACTTCGGCACCACCCGTGCCTTTGGGTGGAACCTTTCCGGCGAGACGGCATCCATCATCGTGTTTGTGCTGTGGGGCACCGCAGAAATGAGCGACCTTGTGCGCGGTGCGCTGATCGCCATTCCGAAGCACCAGTATGAGAGCGCCGAGGCCCTTGGCATGAGCCGTGCGCAGACCTACTGGTACATCATCATTCCGCAGACGGTGCGCCGCCTGATCCCACTGTCCATCAACCTGATTACCCGCATGATCAAGACCACCAGCCTTGTGCTGATGATCGGTGTGGTGGAAGTGATCAAGGTAGCACAGCAGATCATCGAGGCCAACCGCACCGCCAGCCCCAACGCAGCGTTTGGCATTTATCTCACGGTTTTCGTGTTATATTTCTTCGTATGCTGGCCCATCAGTCTGCTGGCATCCTATCTCGAAAAGAAATGGAAGTGACCGTACATGGCAGAACCTATTTTGACTGTTGAACATCTGATCAAGGCCTATGGCGAGACCCCCGTGCTGGATGATATCAGCTTTGCTGTCAAGCCCGGCGAGGTCATCGTGGTGGTCGGCCCTTCGGGCTGCGGCAAAAGCACCCTGCTGCGCTGTCTGAATGGTCTGGAGCCCACCCAGAGCGGCCGGGTGCGGCTGGGCAATGAGACCGTTGCCTACGGCGGTAAAAATCTGACCCAGCTGCGCCAGCGCATCGGCATGGTGTTCCAGAGCTACGAGCTGTTCCCGCACATGACGGTGCTGGACAATGTGCTTCTGGCACCCACCAAGGTGCAGAAGCGCCCCAAAGCGGAAGTGCAGCAGGAGGCCGAAGCTCTGCTGGACCGTGTGGGCCTGCTTGCCAAGAAAAACAGCTACCCGCGGGAGCTTTCCGGCGGCCAGAAGCAGCGCGTTGCCATCGTGCGCGCACTGTGTATGCACCCGGAGATCCTTCTGTTTGACGAAGTGACTGCTGCCCTTGATCCGGAAATGGTGCGCGAGGTGCTGGACGTTATGCTGGACCTTGCCAAGCAGGGCAAGACCATGATCATTGTCACCCACGAAATGCAGTTTGCCCGCGCCATTGCCAACCGCGTCATCTTTCTGGATGGCGGCAAGATCGTGGAAGAAGCTGCACCGGCCGAGTTCTTTGACCAGCCCAAGACCGAGCGCGCGCAACGCTTCCTGCGCACCTTCACGTTTGATGCTGTGAAATGAGTCACAGATCAAGATAAAGGCTGCGGGTGTTCCGCAGCCAAATGGGAAAGATTTTGTAAAGGAGTAATCATTATGAAACAGTCTAAGATCTCTCGTCGTTCCTTCCTGCTGGGTCTGGGTGCAGTTTCCGCTGCCGCTGTTCTGACCGCATGCGGCGGCTCTTCTTCTGCTTCCACTGCAGCATCCGGCAGCGCAGCATCCGGCAGCAGCGTGGTCTACCGCACTCTGGATCAGATCAAGGAGTCCGGCACCATCAACATCGGCGTGTTCTCCGATAAGAACCCGTTCGGCTATGTGGACGAGAACGGCGAATATCAGGGCTATGATGTCTACTTTGCCCGCCGTCTGGGCGAGGATCTGGGCGTAGAGATCAACTTCGTTTCCACCGAGGCTGCAAACCGCATCGAGTACCTGCAGACCGGCAAGGCGGATGTGATCCTGGCAAACTTCACCGTGACCCCGGAGCGTGCAGAGGAAGTGGACTTTGCTCTGCCTTACATGAACGTGGCTCTGGGTGTCATTTCTCCGGACAGCAACGTTATCACCACTCTGGACAATTGGAACGCTGACGACCAGATGATCGTCATTTCCGGCACCACCGCCGAGACCTACCTGACCAAGGAGTACCCCGACATTCCGCTGCAGAAGTACGATTCCTATGCAACGGCCAAGAATGCACTGGAGAACGGCAACGGCGTGGCATGGGCCAACGATAACACCGAGGTCATTGCATTTGCAAAGCAGAACACCGGCTACACGGTCGGCATTCCCTCTCTGGGCAGTCAGGACACCATTGCTCCCGCTGTGAGCCAGGGCAACACCACCGTTCTGGATTGGCTGAACGAGGAGATCAAGGCTCTGGGCGAGGAGAACTTCTTCCACAAGGACTATGAGGAGACTCTGGTGGATACCTACGGCCTTGACTATGAGGATGAGCTGGTCGTTGAGGGCGGCGTGACCGGCGGCGCAGATGCCGCATCCAGCGAAGCTGCTTCTTCGGAAGCCGCATCTTCTGAGGCTGCTGCTTCCGAAGTGGCTTCCAGCGCAGCCGCACAGTAAATAAAAACACCGAGCGGGCAGGAGAGGGCTGAACCTTTCCTGCCCGTTTTTGCATTGCACCATCTGCCGGAACATGCTATACTGGAACAAAACAACTCCTGTCCGAAAAAACCTGAAAAAGAGAGGATGTTCCCAATGAAACGTGCCTATACGAACGGGATCCTGCTGGATGGCACCGAGCAGATGCAGCCGGAAGCGCACAAGATCCTGCTGACCGAGGATGATAAAATCATTGCCATTGTCGATGAGGGCGTGGATCTGGACGGTTATGAGGTGATCGATCTGCACGGAGGCTATCTGTGCCCGGGCCTGATCAACCTGCATGTGCATCTGGCAGGCAACGGCAAGCCCAGCGCAAAGCCGCGGGACAATGCTGCGCTGGTGCGCAAAATTCTGAGCAACGGCCTGACCCGTGCGGTGGCCTACAGGCTGGTATGCAGCTACGCGAAGCTGGAACTGCTGGGTGGCGTGACTACCATCCGCACCGTGGGCGGCATTGCAGATTTTGACACCCGCTGCCGTGATGATGCTGCAGCTGGCAAGCTGCTGGCACCGCGCATCCTTGCTGCCAACGAAGGCATTTCGGTGCCGGGCGGACATATGGCAGGCTCGGTGGCAGTTGCGGCCCATAACAATGCCGAAGCACTGGCTCAGCTGAGAAAGGCCAGCGGCCAGAAGGTGGATCTTGTCAAGCTGATGATCACCGGCGGCGTGCTGGATGCCACCGAAAAGGGAACCCCCGGCGAGCTGAAGATGAAGCCGGAAATGGTCAAAGCCGTCTGCGACGAAGCCCACAGGCTGGGCTACACCGTAGCAGCACACACCGAATCGCCGGAGGGTGTAAAGGTGGCGCTGGAAAACGGCGTGGATTCCATCGAGCACGGCGCAAAGATGGACGATGAGACCATCCGGCTTTACAAGGAGCGGGGAGCCTTTGTGTGCACCACCATCTCCCCGGCGCTGCCCTACGCACTGTTTGATACGGCGGTTTCCGGCGCTTCGGAAAAGGACCAGTATAACGGCAAGATCGTGTTTGACGGTGTGGTGGAAAGCGCAAAGACCGCCCTTGCCAACGGCATCCCGGTGGGCTTGGGCAATGACGTGGGCTGCCCGTACATCACCCAGTACGATTTCTGGCGGGAGCTGTGCTACTTCCACAAATACTGCGGTGTAAGTAACCAGCTCGCCCTGTACACGGCCACCCTGCGCAATGCTCAGCTGGCCGGAGTAGGAGACGTGACCGGTTCCATTGAGCCGGGCAAGAGCGCAGATTTTATTGTGACAAAGCACAACCCACTGGACGACCTGCGTGCGCTGCAGCATCTGGAACTGGTGGTCTGCCGCGGCCATGTGATCAAAAAGCCGAACCCCAAGCGGAACAAAACGGTGGATGCCCTGCTGGACCCGTACCTCGAATAATACTGAAAAAGCAAGGAGAGACGATCGGTCTTTCCTTGCTTTTTCGTTCACATGCCTGCCATCACGGCCATGATGCTTTGCCAGCTCTTGTTGCGGGCAGCGGGCACAGTGGTGCGGCGGCGTGCGGGCGCAGAGCCGGAAGAGACCGTATTCATGGCGGTTATCGGCATCGACGGATGAAAGAACACGGCTGTATCACCGGCCAGCCACTGGGCGGCAAGGCGGGCTGCCTGCGGGTCGGCCTGCAGGGTGCGGCGCTCGGCACCGGCCAGGTGATCCGCCAGCCAGTAGAGGATGGCACCCAGCGGCAGGCTGGGCAGAACATCCTGACTCCAGTAGGTCCAGCGGGCACCGGCCCCTACAAAGCTCTCCACGGTAATAACGGCACCGGTGCGGGCGTTCTGCGGGATGCTGCCCTGATAATTGATACCGGCGCACTGGCGAAGCTCGGCGGTGATGCGCTGGGTGCGGGCCATATCCAGCCTGTCCTCACGGCAGTAGGCGCGGAAATCGGTCTCGTCGATCAGGCCGTCGGCGCTGGAAGGGAAGCGGCCCACCAGCTGCCCATCGGCGTTGTGGCACAGCTGCCAGCCCTTGCGGAACAGCTGGAAGTTCAGGCAGCGGCGACCCATGGTGGAGTAGCACAGAATGGAGGTACTCTCACCGGGCAGCTGCTTCAGCTCCAGGCAGGCATCGTTGCCGCAGGTGTCCTGCAGCTTTACCGTTAAAAGCAGCTGCGCACCGGGGTGCTGAGCTGACATAGCGTTGTGCATGGCATCAAAATAACGGTTGGCATCCATGATCGGTTCCCTCCTGAAACTATAACACAGCAGTTCGTTGTATAACGGATGGGCACTGCGCCAAACGACCCGGTGCACAGCAGGCGGCTTACGCAGGAATGTTTTATTGACTGAACATAGTATAGCATACTTCACAACAAAAAACAACTATAAGTTTGCAGAAAAACAAAATATTTCCGCGCATCCTGCAACAGTGACCCGAAACATGGTTGTTGCAAGAGTGAATCAGTTGTGTTCTGTATCAAAAACAGCCCACAGACGGCAAGGCCAAAGCCTCCCATCTGTGGGCTGTTCTGGTAAAATATGGTTCAATCGCCCAGTTCACGGATCTCGTTCTGGATCAGCCGCCCGGCCGCGCGGGCCAGTTGGTCCATGCCGCGGATACGGGCCATGTTTTTGCCGTAGATCTGTGCAGCGGCACCGGCAGAGCTGTCCTCACCCATGAACACAGCCGACACCCGGATGCCCATGCGCTGCAGCGCACGCACCTGCGCGGCAGTGTCAGCCACACCGGCAGCGTCCTCGTAACCGCAGCCCAGCGGGTTTTCTGCACTGGGCGGAATGCGGCGGCTGTCGTTGGGCGAAGCGTCCGTCAGCACGATGAGCAGATGCCGCGGCGCAGGACCGGGCGCAAACCGCAAAAGGTCGCCTGCTGCCCGCAGGGCAAGGCCGTCACGGTTCCAGCCGGAAGCAAAATATCGGTTGATGTTTTGCAGGTTTTTGTCTGCAAAGCCTTTGAGCACACGCAGTACGGTGTAGCCCCGCAGGCTGCTGAAGCTGGACACCCGCACCGGGATCCCGCAGGCCGCAAGGCTCTGGGCCAAAATGGATCCCTGAGCCGCGATCACTTCCTGACAGTGCAGGCGGGAAGCGGATGCATCCAATAAAAGGTCTACCGTAAAAGAGGGCTGGTTCTCTTCCTCGGCACACAAAAACACCCGGTCATCGTTCAAAAGTGGTGCGCGCCAGATGCGCCCAGCGTTCAGGTTGCCACTGCGGGCAACACGGGCGTTGGGCTGCTGGTGCACAAGGATGCAGTTGCGGATCTGCTCGGTAAGCCGCAGCACCACACTGCGGTGCAGTTCCCGATTTTTGGCGTAATAAGCGCGGTTGCGGTCGGCCTGCAGCTCAGCCTGTTCAGCCAGATGCTTTGCTTCCGGTGTGGGAGCCTGCTCCGGGCTGGGCACACCGGCACTGAACCACAAATGGCACCCCAGATGGTCGCCCACACAAAGCTCCTGCTCAGCCTTGCGCAGCCGTTCCGGCGGATAGAGAGAGCGGCCGAAGCAGCTTTCGATGTAGGCTCTGTCCTGCGCGGCATTCTGCTTCAGGGTGATGTGGGCCCGGCGCTTGTCCACCGCCAGCCCGCCGCCCACAGCATCCACGGAGCTTGAGTGTTCCACGGTCACGCGGTCCGTTTTGATCATCTGGGTGGGCATGGCTTTGGTGGCAAGCTTTGCCAGCAGGCCGTCCAGATGCAGATGCAAAGCTGCTCTCTGGTGCACAGTGCCGTCGAACAGGTTGAATTTTGCGTAGATCGATAAAATTTCGGCTTTCAGCTGTTCCGGCTCCGGCACATGCTCCGGGGCCAGCGCGGCAGCAAGGCCGGACTCATAAGGGGTCATCACCGGGTGATTGCGCCCCAGCACGCTGCGCCAGCGGGCCGCCTGCATGGTGTACACCAGCTGATTTTTTGCCATCCACTCCTGACGGGAGAGCTTGTATTGAATCGCAAAAAAGTAATCTGCATGGGCATGGCGCAGTGCTTCCAGCACCGGGCGGCGGGGCAGCTCCAGCCGATAGGCGGCGTTTTCCAGATACAGCCATGTCATGTCGTCCAGCATGGTCTGCCGCAGATCACCGTCCCATGCGTCAAAGACGCTGCGGATCAGCGTGTCACCGTAATATTTGTGGATGAGGCCCACGACCGTGTTCATGTAAAAATCGGTGGTGCCGTCGGTATAGCGGGCCAGAAACAGCGGCTCAAAGCCATAGGCTCCTGCAGCAGCCCAGACCTGATTGGCCGCACGCCGCTCCTGCGCGGTGTAGCTCTGGGCGTCCATCAGCCAAAGAGCTTGGCGGCATCCAGCTTGGCCGGAATGCGCGCCGCGATCACATCACGGATCAGGCTCTGCTCGTAGGAGTCAAAGGCCTTGTTGGTGATGCCCATATCCAGTGCCGCGCCTGCCGGGATGCCGCGCCGGATCAGCCGCAGGGCATCCAGCATACCGCGCAGATCCAGCGCCTTGGTGGAAATTTCTGCACTGTCGCACTTTTTCTGCAGGTCAAGGAACAGCAGTGCAAACTGGCGCACATACTTGGAAGCAAGATCGGGGAACTGCGTCCGCAGCAGCTTTTCCAGATCGTCCTGCGTAATGGTGGGCATCTGGATGACCACGAAACGGGAGGTGAGGGCCTCGTTCAGCTCACGGGTGCCGGCGTAGCCGTAGTTCATGGTGGCGATGAAGCGGGTCTCCTCGGCCAGCGGGATGCGTTCGTAGCCGGGCACATCGATGGCGCGGCGGAAGTCCAGCACCGCGTGCAGCACGGCCAGCGCTTCGTTTTTGGCCATG
>OHLB01001047.1_pt1 | contig 11029 bp, 7 predicted proteins | sample 1569021 | NCBI WGS metagenome assembly OHLB01 (sample SAMEA3879592, study PRJEB24766) | human gut metagenome | biome: human-associated habitat; feature: feces | place: USA | collected 1985/1987 | reverse complement strand
CTTGTCGGACCGGCAGGAACCGGAAAATCGCAGATTGCCTATGCGGTGGCAAGAATTTTAAAACTGCCGTGGACGACACTCGATATGAGTTCTATCAATGACCCGGAGCAGTTGACCGGAAGCTCCCGTATCTACGGAAATGCGAAGCCTGGTATTATTATGGATGCATTTTCCATGGCTGGCGAGTCGAACCTTGTATTCATCATCAACGAGCTTGATAAGGCTGCATCCGGAAAAGGAAACGGCAATCCGGCGGACGTACTTCTTACCTTATTAGATAATCTTGGATTTACAGACAACTATATGGAATGTATGATTCCGACCGGCGGTGTCTATCCGATTGCAACTGCCAATGTAAAAGAAGATATCAGTGCCCCGCTGATGTCACGTTTTGCAGTGATCGATATCCCGGATTATACGCAGGAAGAGAAAAAAATCATTTTCTCCAAATTTGCACTGCCAAAAGTATTAAAGAGAATCGGATTGCTGCAGGGCGAGATCGTTCTGACCGGGGAGGGACTGGATGAACTGATCGAGCAGTATAAGAATACATCGGGAATCCGTGATCTGGAGCAGGCGGCAGAGCACCTAGCAGCAAATGCACTGTATCAGATTGAGGTTGACCATGTAAAGCAGGTCGTATTTGATGCGGAAATGGTGAAAAAATTATTTGCGTAAAAAACAAAATATATGAAAGGTAAAAAGACCACTTCATGAAATTTTTCGTGAGGTGGTCTTTTACTGTCCGAATTAATGGACAGAAAATATGGATAATGGGAAGCAGCAAGAGGGCAAAATGACGGAAAGTGAGGAGCATGGCAGATGAAAACGGAATATCAGATTATTGCGGTAGACTTTGACGGAACACTTTGTACGGACTGCTTCCCAAAGATCGGACAGCCGAATACAGCACTGATCGAACTGCTGAAAGGATTGAGAAGGCAGGGACGCCAGATTATTTTGTGGACGTGCCGCTGTGGAAATCAGTTAGAGGAAGCAGTGGAATGGTGCAGGAAGTGGGAACTGGAATTTGATGCAGTGAATGAGAATCTGCCGGAGATTATCGAAAGGTACGGATCAGACGGAAGAAAGATTTATGCGGATGTTTATATTGATGACAAAAGCTGTTTTCCATGGGAGGTAAAAAAGGATGAGAAAGTTGGATTATGAATTTATTTTTACATGCGGTATTGTTGCATTTATCGCAGCGCTTGGAATGGTAGCTGGCATTGTTGTGCTGGCTGGGGCAAAGATTTATGTTTATAACCTGCCTTTGATCGTGGGAAGCTTTCTGGCTATCGGAGGACTTTTGTGGGGATTATTGTTAGTTTTGAACAATGATAATGTGGAAAAAAGGACAAAACATCGTTACTGCTCAGACAGTATCTGAGCACTTTGCTGTATCATACATATCAGTTACTATATTTACCAGATTAAGGTTGACGCTCTATCGTGAATTAAATATAATAAACTTGATTTACTGTGCCTTTTTAGGGGAATACCGAAGGCATCTGGAGGAAAAATGAGAAGAAACCTTAATATAAAACAGAGAAAATGGCGGAGCTTTATCTTTGCAACGATTTTTGGTGTGACAGCAGCGACTGCGGTCATTACGGTAAAACCGTTGGAAAGTTATGCGTATACGGAGACGGCGGGTGTTTTGAATGATGGACCGGTACAGATGCGAAAGACTCCGGTAGATGGGGACAAGATCACATCTTTAGCTGCGGGTACAGCAGTCCGTGTGATAGATGAAGTGGATGGCTCCGATGGAATGAAATGGTACAAGGTACAGATTTCCTATAATGGAATGGCATCCACCGGATATATCCGGTCAGATTTTATCACGCTTTCAACAGAAGATACCTCTTCCGGAAGTACGATCACAGATAATTCAGCACAGGGTGCAGCCGGAGTTGTCACCAACACGAACGGCAATGTCTATGTGAGGACAGGTGCGAGTACGGCATATTCTCCGGTCACGACGGTAAAAAGAGACCAGACAGTGAATGTGCTGGGACAGACAACGACGAATGGGACAATCTGGTATAATGTGACGTTTAATAAAGATGGGGTGGATTATGCCGGGTGGATCTGTGGAACATACCTTGCGGTAACAGGACAGACTTCTGCGGACGGATCGCAGGGAGCTGCTACAACAGTGACAGATGAAGAATATGTTGCATCGTTAAAATCAGCAGGATTTCCGGACAGCTATTGTAACTCACTTCTGGCATTGCACCAGAAGTATCCAGACTGGCAGTTCGTTCCGGTACAGACAGGACTAGACTGGAATACCGTCATTGCAAATGAGAGTGTTGTCGGAAGGAATCTGGTGCAGAGTTCTTCCAATGATGCGAGAAAGTCAACGGAGACGGGTGCTTATGACTGGGCGACCAACAAATGGTATGGTTATGACGGAGCAGGCTGGGTAAGTGCCTCCTCCAATTACATAGCATATTGCATGGATCCGAGAAATTACCTGAATGACACGTATATTTTTCAGTTTGAAACGTTAGAATATGCGCCATATCAGAACGTGACAGGAGTTGGAAATATTCTGTTAGGCAGTTTCATGAGTGGAAACTATAGCGATACAGACGGAGCATCGCGAAGCTATGCAGATACTTTCATGGAAGTGGGACAGAACTTGAGTGTCAGTCCTTATCATCTGGCTGCAAGATGTAAGCAGGAGCAGGGAAATAAGGGGACAAGTCCTTTGATCTCTGGCAATTACTCTGGCTATAATGGATATTACAATTACTTTAATATCGGAGCATATACGACATCGTCTGCGTCTGCGACGGTCAACGGATTGATTTATGCGAAAAATAACGACTGGAATTCTATTTATAAATCAATTAATGGTGGAGCTGGTATCGTTGGAAATAATTATGTGAAAAAAGGGCAGAACACCTTATATTTCCAGAAATTTAATGTGGTGAATATGAACAGCATATACTCACATCAGTACATGACAAATGTGCAGGCGGCAATGTCAGAAGGAAAAACAATGAGCACCGCTTATGCGGATAAATCACAGGGATTTATATTCCGTATTCCGGTGTATAGCAATATGCCGGAGTCAGCAGTGACGTTTTCAGACAGTGGTAATCCGAATAACTGGCTCTCTTCTCTCAGCGTAAGCGGATATGGACTGACACCGTCTTTCCAGGGAGCAGTAACCGATTATTCCGTGATCGTTGGAACCGAGGTAAGCTCGATCAATGTAGGTGCTTCGGCAGTTGCACCGAAAGCGGGAGTTTCCGGAGCGGGAACTTATGCATTGAATTATGGAAATAATGTGATCAACGTAACTTGTGTGTCACAGAGCGGTTCGGCAAAAACCTACACGATCAATGTGGTAAGACAGCAGCCGGCAGCAGACAATACCCAGACACCGGAAAGTGGTGGAACAACGGTTGCGGACGGCGTATCCGTTTCTACCTCCTATAAACTGGGAGATACCGTGATCACAGGTATTACACCGGGAACAGGCGCTTCTTCTGTACTTGCCAATATCTCAGCGGGAAGCGGCACGGTCAAAGTGCTGAAAGCAGATGGCACAGAAAATACCGGTGCAGTCGGAACAGGTAATAAAATTGCAGTATATGCAAATGGAACACTGGTGAAGCAGTATGACGTTGTCATTTACGGTGACATCAATGGAGATGGAAAAATCTCTGTGGTCGATCTGGTCATGATGCAGAAACAGATTCTTGGAACATCACAGCTTTCCGGTGCGTATGCAGCGGCTGCGGATATAAGCAGAGATGGAAAAGTTTCCGTAAAAGACCTTGTGCTTTTGCAGAAACATATTATAAATGCAGCACAGATTGAACAGTAACAGGGCTGTGTGGATAGAAAGAGTTATTTTAGTGAGAAAATACAATTTTCACACATAAGAATGGAGAGTAAAATGAAAAAGAAATTAGGTGTGATCATTACACTGTTAACATTATGCATCTGCCTTATGACACCGCAGATGCATGCCAAGGCGGCTTCCGGAAAAACAACGATCGCTGTGTCTGCCGGTTCCCTGAATATCGGACAGACTGTGACGGTAACGGCAAAAGCATTAAGTGCATCCGGGGACAGTGCATATGCCAATATGGTTTTGACCTATGATGCCGGCATTCTGGAGTTTGTGAGCTGTAATGCAACTTATGGCGGTGGCGGCGGAAGTATTTCGGTAGCGAGTGACAGCTTCAGTGTGACATTAAAAGCAATTGCTGCAGGGAAAGCATCCATATCCCTTTCTGCTACAGATGGAGTTATTTTCAGCACCGCGGAAGAATTGGATTCCATGGCAGGCAGCAGCACTTCTGTGACGGTCAAAAACGAAGCAGCAGGCAGCAACACAGGAAATAACAGCAGTGCCGGTAACAACGGAAGCTCCGGCAGCAATGGAAATGCGGGAAATGGAAGCAGTTCTGGCACAGGAAGTAACAACAATACTGGAAGTAATACGAATACGGCAGCTTTATCCGCAGATAATTCCTTAAAAGCACTGACGATTTCACCGGGAACATTGTCTCCGGCTTTTAAGGGAAGCACCACAAAGTACACGGCAACGGTTGATAATTCCGTGACAAGTATTGCAGTGAGTGCAACACCGGTCAATGAAAAGGCAACGATTGAGTCTGTGACTGGAAATACGAATCTTGCAGTTGGGGCAAACGTTGTTAAGATAGTCGTAAAAGCAGAAAATGGCACAACAGCTACTTATAAAATCACTGTGACAAGACAGGCTGCAGGAACCACCGGAAGTGAGACGACAACTACAGGCGGTGAAAACGGAGACGACGGAAATGGTGACAGCGAGACTCCAGAAGACACCGAGGAAGTGGATGCAACGGAAACTCCGGTGCCGGCGGCAGACGTTGTGATCAATAACACAACCTACCATATCGCAGACAATTTTACAGAGGAACAGATTCCGGCTGATTTTACAGAAGCAACGGTTAATTTCTGGGGAGCGGAATGCAGAGGTCTGACATTCAACAAGGGAACGATCTCTCTGATCTATCTGGAAACAGACAATGTGGACGCAACGACCGGCAGATTTTTTATTTATGATGAGACCAGGGATGTTGTCTATGATTTTATGAAGTTTACAGCAGGTGAGAGCAGTTATGTGATTCCACTTTTGGCACCGCTTGATTCGGTACTGCCGGAGAGTTATGTGCAGGTGTCCCTGCAAATGCCGGAAAATACCGTGATGACCGCTTACCAGCTTCCGGCAGAGGATGGAGAGGAAGCATCTGATTTCTATATCTTTTATGGAGTGAACCAGGATGGAACCGAAGGCTGGTATCAGTATGATGCAGCAGAAGGCACTTACCAGCGTGTGAACGGAAATATTACAGAGACAGCGGATTCTTCTTCGGATGATCTTGCAGCATTGCAGAGCCAGTATGATGAACTCTCAAAGAAATATAAAGATGCAAAATCCTTTTCCAGAAACATGATCGCTGTGCTTATTTTTGTATTGGCAATCGCAGTTGTGATCATACTGAATATCATGCTCTTTGGCAGGAAGAAAAAAGGAAAAGACGAACTCTTAGAGGACGATAACGTCGAACTAGAAGATGCAGAGTATGACGAAGATATAGATGAGGATGAAGTAGAAGACACCGAAACTGATAAAAAGCCTCTCTTTGGAAAATTCCATGGATTCCGCAAAAAAGAGGATGATTCTCTGCTGGATGAGGGTGATGAAATCAGTCAGGAGAAGACGATTGACTTGGTATTAGATGAACCGTCACAGAAAAAAACGAAAAAAGCAGAAAAAATAGAATCAGAAAGAGCAAAAGTAAAAGAAACAAAAGATGCAGAGGACGACGATTACTTTGATGATGAGGAAGAGTACATCGAGGAAGATCATCCAATCAACAGGGCTTACCGCGAATGGAATGATTATGAGGATGAAATTCCAGCTCCAGTGAAAAAAACAGTGACAGAACAAACATCTGAGCAAAAATCGTCCGAAGAGGATCAGAAAACCCAGCCAGAAAAAAATGAAACTTCTGTGAAAAAAGAAAAAGGATTGGAAGTTTTCGACCTAAATGATTTATAACATAAACAATTTCCGCACATAAAATTCGGCTATGCACCTTGAAAATTCAATAGCGGGCAGTCCAATTCATGCCGGGAGAATGGATGGAATCAAGACTCCAAGTCTATGACAGATTTGGAGTTTTTCTTCTTTTGTGCAATTTCCAAATATAAAAATGGATTGTATAAAAGAAATGGGTAAGCTATAATATGGGTGTGGTCAGATGCCTTTTGGGGATGACTATATCTGTTACAAAAAGGAGGAAGACCAGTGAATACAGAATTGAAAAATGCAGTGAAAGCAACAGATTCAAAAGCACAGTATGATACGAGTGCAAAGCGTCTGTTAGGACAGAAAAGCATACTGGCACATATACTGGTAAAAACAGTTGATGAGTTTAAGGGTATGAATCCCAAGGATGTGGTCGACTGCATTGAGGGAACACCACATATCAGTACAGTACCGGTAGAGCCTGGACTCACAAATGCAGCCAGCAAAAAAAATGGTGAAAGACTGGTCGGTTTCAACACAGAAAATGAAGAAATCAATGAAGGTCTGGTAAGATTTGATATCGTTTTCTATGTGCGTATGAGAGACGGATTGTCACAGATGATTATAAATGTAGAAGCACAGAAAGACAATCCTACGGGATACGAAATCTTAAATCGGGCAATCTTTTATGTGAGCAGACTGATCTCATCACAAAAAGAACGTGATTTTGAGAATTCCAGCTACGATGACATTAAGCGTGTATATTCGATCTGGGTATGTATGAACATGGAAGAGAGCAGCATGAGCCATGTGCATCTCACAAAAGAAGATTTGATCGGTTCCTATCAATGGAAGGGAAATCTTGATCTGCTGAATATCATAATGCTTGGACTGGCAAAGAATCTGCCGGAACATGATGAGACATATGAACTGCACCGTCTGTTAGGAGCGTTGCTGTCACAGGAACTTACAATAGATGAAAAACTAAACATAATTGGAAATGAATACGATATTCCTATTGAGGAGAACTTCAGGAAGGATGTGAGCGTTATGTGTAACTTGAGTCAGGGAATTGAAGAAAAGGGTATTGCGATTGGAGAAGCAGGACTCATTATGAAAATGTATAAGAATGGTTTCACAGCAGAGCAGATAGCTTCAGCCACAGATAAGGATATAGAAGAAGTGAAAGTGATTATTGCAGGGAAGAAACCTGCACTTGTGTAAAGTTATATAAGAAAAAATTAGCAAATACCGCATCAATTTTTTTGAAATACTAAATATTATAGTTATATGCTTTGGAGCGGATTTTTGCTTTCACTTGCCAAATTCAATATAAAATAGAATGTAGATAATTGCGAAACTCATTCATAACGTAAATTAAATTGTGAAAAATCAACAAAAGCTTGAGAAAACACTGGGGAACCGCCGGTACTTAGAAGGCAGGTGCGACATCAGTCGTGCCTGGCTTCTTAGTACCGCTGCGAGTGACACGTAGCGGAAGCGTGTTTTCGAAAATTTTGTTGATTTTGAACAATTTGAGATAGATTAAGGAGAGTTTGCAATCACCTAATAAATAACATGAGGAGACAACATGCAATTACCATACACTGTAAAAGCCAAAAAAGCGATTGATATCGCCGGCAAAATGTCAAAATCATTACATCATAATTATATCGGAACCGAGCACTTACTGATTGGGCTATTGAAGGAAAATTCAGGAGTAGCGGCAAAAATTCTGAATGAGAATGGTGTAGAGTTAGATAAAATTGTAGATCTGATCAAAGAATTGATCGCTCCGGCAGAGGGAACAGCAGTAGCAGAATCAGATGGTTATTCACCGAGAGCAGCAAAAGTTCTTGAGAATGCAGAGAAGGAGGCAGTCAGATTCCATGCAGATGCCATTGGAACAGAACATATTCTGATTGCCATGATCAAAGAGACAGACTGTGTTGCATCCAGATTACTGACAACGCTGTCCGTCAATATGCAGAAAGTCTTTGTGGACACTCTCATTGCGATGGGGGAAGATGCAAATCTTTACCGCGAAGAATTTCAGAATGGCCGTCCGGGAAAAAAGAAAAATAATGAGGGAACCCCGACGCTGGATCAGTATTCCAGAGATCTGACACAGCTTGCAACGGAAGGAGCACTGGATCCGGTGGTTGGACGTGAGGAAGAAATCCAGAGAGTGATTCAGATTCTAAGCAGAAGAACGAAGAACAATCCATGTCTGATCGGAGAACCGGGAGTTGGTAAAACGGCTATCGTGGAAGGGATCGCAGAGCGTATCGTATCCGGCCTTGTACCGGACTCTGTTCAGGGAAAAAGAGTGGTATCTTTAGACCTATCCGGTATTGTGGCTGGTTCAAAATACCGTGGAGAATTTGAAGAGCGTATCAAAAAAGTGATTCAGGAAGTGACAAAAGCAGGAAATGTTTTGCTGTTTATCGATGAGCTTCACACAATCATCGGTGCCGGTGGCGCAGAGGGCGCGATCGATGCCTCTAATATTTTAAAACCTGCACTTGCCCGTGGTGAGATTCAGATCATGGGAGCAACGACAATCACAGAATACCGCAAATATGTAGAAAAAGATGCTGCACTAGAGCGAAGATTCCAGCCTGTGACGGTGGAGGAACCGGGCGAGGAACAGACAGTTACAATTTTGAAAGGGCTTCGCGGTAAATACGAAGCACATCATCATGTAAAGATCACGGATGAGGCAGTCGAGGCGGCAGTCCGCCTGTCAGCGCGCTATATCAATGACCGTTTTTTGCCGGATAAGGCAATTGATCTGATGGATGAAGCAGCAGCAAGAGTGCGGTTTGGCGTGTCTAACCATACAGAGAAACTTGCGGAATTGAGAAATCAGATCACAGAAAAAGAATTACAGTTAGAGGATGCTCTGAGCAATTCCGATATTGCGCTTGCAAAACAGTGCAAGGAAGAAAAGGAAGCATTGGAAGCAGAGCTTGAGAAGCAGACAAAAAAAGCGCAGCGTGAGATCCGCAGAAAGAATCTGTCTGTCACAGAGGATGATGTGGCAGATGTTGTTTCCGGCTGGACAAAAATTCCGGTGAAGAAACTGGCAGAAGGCGAGGCAGCCCGCCTGAAAAAATTAGAGGCAACGCTGCACAAACGTGTCGTTGGTCAGGAAGAAGCTGTGACGGCTGTGGCAAAAGCGGTGAGACGTGGACGTGTCGGTTTAAAAGATCCGAGAAGACCAATCGGTTCGTTCCTGTTCTTAGGACCTACAGGCGTAGGTAAAACGGAGATTTCCAAGGCACTGGCGGAGGCTGTTTTCGGCAATGAACAGGCGATGATACGTGTTGATATGTCGGAGTACATGGAGAAACACAGTGTTTCTAAAATGATCGGTTCCCCGCCGGGATATGTCGGACATGAGGACGGCGGTCAGCTCAGCGAGAAAGTGCGCAGGAATCCGTATTCCGTGATTTTGTTTGACGAGATCGAAAAAGCGCATCCGGATGTATTTAATATTTTACTCCAGGTGTTAGACGATGGACATATCACGGATTCCCAGGGACGCAAGGTGGACTTTAAAAATACGATCATTATCATGACATCAAATGCAGGAGCACAGTCCATTGTGGAACCGAAAAAACTTGGTTTTGCATCTTCGGATGATGAAAAGCAGAATTACGAGCGCATGAAAAACAGTGTGATGGAGGAAGTGCGCAGGATTTTCAAACCGGAGTTCTTAAACCGTATTGATGAGACCATCGTATTCCGTTCACTGAACAAAAATGATATGAAACAGATCGTCACATTAATGTTGAAAGATCTGACAGACCGTTGTAAGAGCCAGATGGATATCACACTTCATGTGCGTGACAGCGTGAAAAATTATATTGTGGAAAAAGCATACGAACCGAAATATGGAGCAAGACCACTCCGCCGCAAAATCCAGAATGAGATCGAGGATCAGCTTGCAGAAGAAATCTTAGACGGCAAGGTGAAAAAGGGTGATGAAGTGATCGTCACTACGAAAAAGAATGCAGTTGTTTTTGAAGTAAAGGAACAGTAACACAAAAATAAAAAAATCCTTAAAAATGATGAAAATGCTGGCAATCGAAATGTAGTTGAGCTATAATGATTTTACAAAATTTTTACGGTGCAGCAGGCAGAGAAGGACTGTACCACAGGAGGAAAAGATGAGCGCTATTAGTGAATTAATTCGTTCAGAAGCAGATGGAACGATCAGTTTTGGAGATTACACTCTGGATGCAAAGGCAAAGCTTGATAACTTCGGGCATCAGGGAGATCTTTATAAGGTAAAAACTTACAAAGACATCACAAAGCTGGAGCGTAATGGTATGTTTGTTTATGAATCCGTACCGGGAACAGCGGCATATCATTTGAATGCAACGGACACAGGAATTTCTTTTTCCGTGGAAGGACCGGAAGATGCTCAGATCACACTAGAGTTAGAAGAAGAGACTGAGTATGAAATTACAGTGGACGGAGCAAGCGCAGGTAAGATGAAAACAAATCTCGGTGGCAAGTTAACCGTCAGTGTGGAACTTGGAGAGAAACCGGTAGAAGTTCAGATTCAGAAATGCTAAGAAATGATAAGGGGTTGTCAGAAACGGCAACTCCTTTTGCTGTCAATAAAGGAAGGTTTTATGGCAAAAGGAAAAACAAGTATTTTTTTCTGCCAGTCCTGCGGATACGAATCGTCCAAATGGATGGGGCAGTGTCCGGGATGTAAGGAATGGAATACATTTGTAGAAGAAGTGGTGGACAAAAAGAGTGCGGGCACACTGGCAAAGCAGAAAGCAACAGCGTCAGAGGCAAAGGTACTGCCACTGTCCCAGATCGAGATGACCTATGACAAACGTGTGTCAACCGATATGAAAGAATTAGACCGTGTACTTGGCGGAGGTATTGTGCAGGGTTCCATGGTGTTAGTGGGAGGCGATCCAGGAATCGGAAAATCCACATTGCTGCTTCAGGTGT
>OHLB01001031.1_pt1 | contig 11203 bp, 10 predicted proteins | sample 1569021 | NCBI WGS metagenome assembly OHLB01 (sample SAMEA3879592, study PRJEB24766) | human gut metagenome | biome: human-associated habitat; feature: feces | place: USA | collected 1985/1987 | reverse complement strand
CGCTGCGGCTTCCTGGGCCTGCTGCACATGGAGATCATCACCGAGCGTCTGGAGCGTGAGTTCGATCTGGACATCATCACCACCACGCCCAGCGTGCGCTACCGCCTTACCCTGACCGACGGCACTGTGGAGATGATCGACAACCCGTCCAGCTACCCGGACCCCTCCAACATCGTCAAGCAGGAAGAGCCTTTTGTGGATGTTCACCTGTACACCCCCAACGACTATGTGGGCGGCCTGATGGATCTGTGCCAGAACAAGCGCGGCGTGCTGATCGACATGAAGTATCTGGACGATGTGCGGGTGGATCTGCACTATGCTCTGCCGCTGGGCGAGATCGTGTACGACTTCTTTGATGCCATCAAGAGCCGCAGCCGGGGCTACGCCAGCTACGATTACGAGTTTAAGGAGTACCGCGAGAGCGACCTTGTCAAGCTGGACTTCCTGCTCAATGGCGACCCTGTGGACGCGCTGTCCATGATCGTGTTCCGCGATAACGCCTATGCCAAGGGCCGCCGCATCTGCGAAAAGCTGCGGGATAACATCCCCCGCAACCTGTTCGAGATCCCGGTACAGGCTGCCATCGGCGGCAAGATCATTGCCCGTGAAACGGTCAAGGCCATGCGCAAGGACGTGCTTGCCAAGTGCTACGGCGGCGATATCTCCCGCAAAAAGAAGCTGCTGGAAAAGCAGAAGGAAGGCAAAAAGAAGATGCGTCAGCTGGGCAGCGTTTCCCTGCCCAGTGAAGCCTTTACCGCTGTGCTCAAGCTGGACAGCGACGACGATTAAACTTTATAGATCAAAGAGAACCCGCGCTCTGGTATGCTGCAATGCACCCAGCGCGCGGGTTCTATCTGTTTTTTCACAATCTCAGTTTACAACAAAAATGAGATAGGCACCCCCTTTCGGGGAAACCTATCTCATTTTTTTTTGTTGGGACTATTTTGCAACAGTCCCATTACGTTGGGGCGTTAGGGGGCCGCTTACAGTCTCTTGACTGCTCTTTTCCGATTTGCTTCTGCCCGGATTATACATGATTTCAGTGCGAAAGTCATCGAGACCTGCGCGAAACGTTCTTGAATCTGCGTGAACGAATCATCTGGGCAGCAAAAAAAGCCCCGGAAAGGCTGTCTGGGTGCCTTCCGGGGCTGCTGTGAAAGATGACTGCATCAGTAATACTTTTCAGTCAAAAAGTACTACTGATACACTGCTTCGAGGGCTTTCTCACTCACTTTTCTGCTTCAGGCGGGCGTATTCGGCATCGGCCTGAATGGCTGCAGAGGTGAAGCTGTTGTTGTTCCACCAGCTGATCAGCGCGGCCACGGTGGTGATGCCGGCGGTCACCAGCTGTTCCACAGTCTGGCTCTCAATGGGCAGCATAGGTTTGCCCAGAGCGCTCAGCACCTGATTGGTCAGGGCAAGCAGCAGCACAGCGGTGCGGGCGATGGTGGCGGCAGAAATTTTACCAAAGTTCATATCAATTCCTCACTTTCTCATTTTGTTCAAGGTCAGCGATGCGGTGGTTGGCCACCTTCATCTGTTCTTCTAAAATCGGTACGCGGCGGGCAAAATTGTTATGCTCGCGCACCTCGCGGGTCAGCTCTTCGAGCTTGGTGTCGGTCACGGCCTGACTGCGGCTGTTGGCGATCAGCACGCCGATCAGGGTCACGGCCCCGGCAATGACAGCGGATAAGATCGTTTCCATTCCGTTCACCGCCTTTACCCGGCCCACCGGCTTTTTGCTTTGCGCACATCCACATGGACAAAGCCTTTTGCGGGGTAGCGGCCGATGCCGCCGGTGCCGGGCAGCAGGGTCTCGGCGTAGGCGGCAAGCTGCTCCACCGGCACGCCAGACACCCGGATATCCGCGGCACGGCCATACTGATGCTGGCTGTAAACCGCCCCGCCCACAGCCCTGTTGTGTGCAGCGGTGCGGTAGCCGCTGGTAATGACCACCGGTGCGCCAAAATGGTCACGGATGGCCTGCAGCACCTGCACCAGTTCGCTGTCCACAAACAAAGGGTCGGTGCCGTCTTTGCAGGCAAATTCCTTTGCGCGGAAGCTGCGGCTCAGCAGCGTTTCGCCATCCCTTGCGCGGGAGTAAACGTTAAGCATGGCCGTCCTCCTGCAGCAGCGCTGCCACGGCATCCCTCAGCCGGGCGGGCACATCCTCCAGCGTTTTGATGCCCTTGCGGATCAGGGCCGCATAGATCCTTGCCATTACACACCACCTCCTTCGTACAGTTCACACAGGGCCAGCTGCAGGTCGGTCAGCTGGCAGGTCAGGCTGGCAATCGTCTCGGGCAGACGGGCTGCTTCCTCGGCCTGCTGGCGCTCTTTTTCCCGCGCGGCCAATTCTTCTTCCGTATAGCGGATGTATCTCTGCACCGGCACCTGTTCGGTCCATGCGGCCTGCGCAGGCACGCCCGGCACGTCGATGACCTTCCGCACATCCCTGCCGCCGCCGGGATACTCCGTTACGGTCTCGTAGTGGCTCACTTCTTCCACGCCTTCCACGGCGGGGTGCTCCACTGGCTCGGTGTCGTCCACCAGATACCCAAGCGTCAGGTCAGGGTTTTCAATGGCTGCGCCGTTCTCGTCAATGATCTTCATGGTTCAAAACCTCCTTTCTCAGGCCACGCGCCGCCAGATGTGCACATAGTAGGCGGCAGGCTGCACGGTGGCGCTGCGGCCGTAGATGGCATTAGACTTGGACGCATCCAGACTGAACTTATATACATCAGAAAAGGAATTGTATTCGCCCGTAGATGCGATCACGTTGCCGGCAGTGAATGCGCCGGATACCTTATGTTCACCCTTTTTTACATCCGCGACAAAAGAGCCTGTGATGTTCGGCAGTCCGGCCTTTACTGTGGTGCCCGCTGCGTGGCTACTGCTGGCACCCATCAGCACGCGCTCCGATGCAATCTGCTCCCATGTGCCGCCAAACAGGGCGGCAGGGCTGGTGGGGTTGGTGCTCTGGTAGATGCTGCCCACCGGGTAGGCAGCGGAGCTGGGTGCGGCCAGCAGAGCATCGACATCTTCCTTTGTATAATAGGAAGAAAAATCGGCACCGAAGGTGCGCAGGGCGTTTGCCTTTTCGGCAGCGGTCCATTCCCCGGCGGCTGCGGCGGTGGTCAGAGCCTTCTTCACGCCATAAGGCAGCAGGGCTGCGGTCAGCGGCAGAAGTGCATCCGTCATGCTGTCCAGCTGTTCGCGGGCAGCTGGTGCGATGATCAGGGTTCCGTCGCTGCGCACGTTGATGCCGCAGGCGGGGTCCACCCGCACTGCGCCGGGGGCCGAAGCCGTGGGCACCGTGCTGCTGCGCAGATAGGGCGACAGATCCGGCATGGCGGCAGTATCGGTCAACACGGCCCCGGTGTTGGGGTCCACGCTCAGCACCCGAAGCAGCTGGCCGGAGACCGGAACTGCCGGGCAGGGAAGCGCCCCCACATCCTGCGCCGTCAGTTTTACGATGCCGCTTTTGCCGTTCACGCTCACTACCTGACCGTCGGTAGGCACCAGCTCCTCTGCCCGTGCGGCAGCAGCCTCGGCACGGGCTGCACAGCGGGATGCAGCGGCACTGTCGGCGCTGGTGCGCTGTGCCGCGGTCTGGGCCTGTGCCGCATTGGATGCCGTGCTTGCAGCACTGGCTGCGGCACGCTGTGCGGCGGTGGAAGCGGTACTGGCACTTTCCAGCACACGCGCCACGAACTGCTCATACTGCGAGGGCGGCAGCTCTTCCGCGCCGCCGTCGGTGGGCAGGATGGCGTAGGTGTCGTAGCTGCCGGGCCGGGTATAGGCGGCGTAGCCGCTGGCATCGATGGCTGCCAGCATCCACTGTCCGCCGGTGCTTCCGGTCAGGCGGCGGTCCACGGTGACGCAGTGCTGCGTGTCCAGTGAGACCGGTGCCAGCAGGGTGCCGTCGCTGCGGCGCAGGTAGAGCGCAACGGTGCACCCGGCCCATGCTTCCGGCAGCGTGAAGCACAGCTCGTCCACACCGGCAGCGTTCTGTGCACCGAGGTGCAGGCGGTGCGGCTGGGACAGAAATTCGGTGCCGCCGCACTGCCTTTGAATGATCTTGATGTTCACTTGAAAACCTTCCTTTCTGTTTTTTGTTTGATTGTACAGCCGCTGCCCGGCAGCTGCCAGTGTGGTCTTTTGCTGCACAAATTTCTGTGCTTCGGCATTTTGCCGGGAGGCGCTTTTCATGAGTAATTCGCACAGTTCTTTGTGGGTGAAAAATGGGATGAAAAAGAGGTGGCTTTGTACGGAAAACCAGCGATTTTTGGCCGCTTGCCGCATGGGAAAACGAACCCAAAAGTGCAGTTTCCGGTGCAAAAAGTCCAAAATAAATGTTAAAAATTCGTGAACAAAACACCCCAGAAAACAGGTCGTAAATCGGAAGGAAATAACCGAAAAAACAATATTTTGGAGAAAACAATGTTAAAGTTGCACAAAAAATAACGTCAAAAAACTAACAAAGTATGAGAAGGTGATTTGACAAATGGCCATTGGACTGGTAAAATAAGACTCGCTCAACGGAACCAACAGACGTTGCAGCGTTTAAAAATTATCTGGATGAAGTAAAAAGCCGTCTTATATACGGCGCGGCGCGGGCAGATGGGGTCCGGGCCGGGAGGGTAACTGCACCCTCCGCAGCGGAGTCCAAATTGTATACGATGCTCGATTTTACCAAAAAGAGGGCATCGTATTTGATTGTGGGGCCAGATGGCTTCTGCCCGCCCCGCAGTCCGGGCGGCCGGGGCATGAAAAACATGTCCGGAGCCGCAGCCAATTTTGAAAAGAGAGGAGTTGTCTCGTATCGCTTCCGTAAAATTGAAGAAAGCATTGTCTGACTGCAAGCATGCAGTCTCTCCCCGTGTGCTGGCGTTTTGTGTCATGGTCGTGTGCCTTGTGGCTACACTCAGTGTGACCGCTGCGAATCTGCGGCTGACCTACGTCACAGACTCCAATGGTGCCCGGCAGGTGATCCTCACCTCCGAGACCGACCCTGCACAGGTTATGAACCTTTCCGGCATCCAGTCCGAAGAGGGCGATCAGGTCTATTATACGGCCTACAGCGGCAACCTTGCCGCCCTGAACATTGAGCGCGCATTCTCCGTCAGCATCACTGCCGACGGTCAGGAGTACCCCGTGAAGATGGCCTTTGGCACTGTTGCCGAAGCGCTGGAGCGCGCCGGCATCACCCTGGAGGGCGATGACTACACCGAGCCTGCCCTGGACCGCCTGGTGACCGCAGGCACCCCGATCGTGGTGCACCGCGTGGACTATCAGGACCGCGTGGAAACGCAGGCCATCCCCTATGATACCGAGTATGTCTATACCAGCCTGTACTTCCGCAACACCGGGCGCACCACCACCGTGCAGCACGGTGCCGAGGGCCAGCAGACCGTGACCACCCGCGACCGCTATGTGGACGGCGAGCTGGAAAACAGCATCGTGGTGGATTCCACCACCACTGTGGAGCCGACCAACCACATCGTAAAGACCTATGGCGCAGGCGCGCCGGTCTCCCCGCTGACCGGCCCGGACGGCACCACCAATGCCCCTGCTTCCTACAGCAAGGTGCTCACCGGCAAGGCCACCGGCTACTATTCCAAGACCGGCAAGGGTTCTTCCGGTCTGGGTCTGGGCTACGGCACTGTGGCTGTGGACCCGGATGTGATCCCCTACGGCACCAAGCTGTATATCACCTCCACCGACGGCAAGTTCGTGTACGGCTATGCGGTGGCTACCGATACCGGCATTGCCGTGCAGAAGGGCCAGATCCTTGTGGACCTGTTCTACGAGACCTACGCCGAGAGCGTGATCAATGGAGCCATTCAGGTGAATGTCTACGTGGTGGACTGAGCAGGCTGAAAAGAACCGGGGAAACCGGAACTGAAAATTTTCAACAGAAACAGAGAGCTTCTGTACACCTTCCCTTTGGGAGGGTGCGCAGAGGCTCTTTTTTATTGTCAGATTGGCAGGATTCACCATAAAATTTGTAAAAATTTAGCGGGTATGTATATAAGAGAAAAATATCAATGAAAAGATTATGGTAAATTTTACAGTAAAATGCGGCGAAACTCTTGAAAAACAGACCGAAATTCTTTAATATAAAAGGGTAAAAAGCTACAGGTGCGCTTTGTGCATCTGTACGGGGAGGAGCAGTCTATGAAACCGACCGAGGAGAAGATCCAAAGCAATGCATCGGACCTGCCGGTGTATTTGTTCAAACAGGGCAATAACTGTGAAGCATACCGCTACTTTGGCGCACACATGGAAACACGTGCCGGTGAAGCAGGTGTGGTGTTCCGCGTGTGGGCACCCCATGCTGTAGCCATCAGCGTGGTGGGCGATTTTAACAGCTGGAAGCCGGGCAGCCACCCGATGCGCAAGGTGGATGGCGATTCCGTATGGGAATTGTTCATCCCGGGCATGAAGGAATATGATGTTTATAAATACTGCGTGACCACCCGCGCAGGTGATCTGGTCTATAAGGCCGATCCCTATGCGTTCCACGCCGAGACCCGCCCGTCCAACGGCAGCAAGGTCTACGATATCAGTGGTTTTGCGTGGCACGATGATGCATGGCAGGCAGCACAGAAAAAGGCTGATGTGATCAACAGCCCGATGAATATTTACGAGATGCACGCCGGCAGCTGGAAGATGAAGGAGGGCGGCAAGCCCTACAATTATTCCGAGCTGGCAGACGAACTGATCCCGTATATCACAGAGATGGGCTATACCCATGTGGAACTGCTGCCGGTCATGGAATATCCGTTTGACGGCAGCTGGGGCTATCAGGTCACCGGCTATTTTGCACCCACCAGCCGCTACGGCACCCCCAAGGACCTGATGGCCTTTGTGGATAAGCTCCATGCCGCCGGCATCGGTGTGATCATGGACTGGGTGCCTGCTCACTTCCCGAAGGATCAGTTCGGCCTGTACAACTTTGATGGCGAAGCCTGCTACGAGGACCCGAATCCGAAGCGCGGCGAACATAAGGAGTGGGGCACCATGGTGTTCGACTTCGGCCGCAGCGAGGTGCAGAGCTTCCTGATCTCCAGCGCACTGTATTGGCTGGAGCAGTACCATATCGACGGTCTGCGCGTGGACGCGGTGGCATCCATGCTGTATCTGGACTATAACCGCAAGCAGGGCGAGTGGGAGCCGAACAAGGACGGCGGCAAGGAAAATCTGGAGGCTGTTGCTTTCCTGCGCAAGCTGAACGACACCGTGCTGGGCCGTCACCCCCACAAGTACATGATTGCGGAAGAATCCACTGCATGGCCCATGGTCACAAAGCCTGCTTCGGACGGCGGCCTTGGCTTCAACTTCAAGTGGAACATGGGCTGGATGAACGATATGCTCAGCTACATGAAGACTGACCCGCTCTTCCGTTCCGGCAACCACAACAAGGTCACCTTCAGCTTCTTCTACGCCTTCAGCGAGAACTTTGTGCTGCCCATCAGCCACGATGAGGTGGTGCACGGCAAGGGCAGCCTGATCAACAAGATGCCCGGCGAGTACGACGCCAAGTTTGCAAACCTGCGCACCTTCTTTGGCTACATGATGGCCCACCCGGGCAAGAAGCTGCTGTTCATGGGTCAGGAGTTCGGCCAGTTCGCCGAGTGGAACGAGACAAAGCCGCTGGACTGGATGCTGCTGGGCTACGATAAGCACACCGAGCTGCAGACCTACGTCAAGACCCTGAACGCCTTCTACAAGGAGCATCCCGCCTTCTGGCAGGTGGATTACAGCTGGGAGGGCTTCCAGTGGATCGTGCCGGATGACTCGCAGCAGAGCGTCATCGCCTTCCTGCGCAAGGACACTTCCGGCAAGCAGATCCTTGTGGTGTGCAACTTCAACCCCGTCCTGCGCGAGGGCTACACGCTGGGTGCACCGGTGGCAGGCTCCTACAAGGAGATCCTGAACAGCGACGATGCAGAGTTCGGCGGTTCCGGCGCAGTCCACAACAAGGCCGTGCGCACCCACAAAAAGCCGATGCACGGGTTTGAGCAGAGCATCACCATCACCCTGCCGCCCATGAGCACCCTGTATTTTGAAGTGCCCACCAAGCGCACCCGCAAGGCCGCAGCGGACAAGACCGATAAGGCGGGAAAAAAGACCGCAGCCAAAAAGGCAAAGACCGCTGCGGAGGAAGCTGCAGCAAAGGTAGTAAAGAAGCCGGGCCGCAAGCCCAAGGCAGAAGCTGCCGCTGCAGAGGAAAAGTCGGTGAAAAAGACCGCCCGCAAGGCAAAGGCTGAGCCGGAAAAGGCCGAGGAAGCACCCAAAAAGTGCGGCCGCAAGCCCAAGGCAGAGGCAGAACCCAAGGCGGAAAAAGCACCCGCAAAACGCACCCGCAAACCGAAGGAGCCCAAGGAATGACCCGGCTCTTCGGCCGACCCATACCGCACATGTTGACGATCATTTCCGAACAACGGAAATGTTAATGTTAAAGGGGAGAATAAAGCTATGGCAAAAGAAATTGTGGCAATGATCCTTGCCGGCGGACGTGGCTCGCGCTTGTACGCGCTGACACAGAAAACGGCAAAACCCGCAGTGTCCTTCGGCGGTAAGTACCGCATCGTGGACTTCCCGCTGTCCAACTGCGTGAACTCCAACATCGACACCGTTGGCATCGCGACCCAGTATCAGCCCCAGAAGCTGAACGAGTACATCGGCAACGGCCAGCCCTGGGATCTGGATCGTCTGCACGGCGGCGTGCACACCCTGCCGCCCTACGAGCAGGCAAAGGGCACCGACTGGTACAAGGGCACTGCAAACGCCATCTACCAGAACATCGGCTTCATCGACAGCTACGATCCCGAGTATGTGATCATCCTGTCCGGCGACCAGATCTGCAAGCAGGACTATGCCGACTTCCTGCGCTTCCACAAGGAAAAGGGCGCAGAGTTCTCTGTGGCTGTTATGGAAGTGGACTGGAAGGAAGCCTCCCGTTTCGGCCTGATGGTGGCTGACGAGAACGACCGCATCACCGAGTTCCAGGAGAAGCCCCCGGTACCCAAGTCCAATCTGGCTTCCATGGGCATCTACATCTTCAACTGGGATGTGCTGAAGAAGTATCTGGAAGAGGACGAAGCAGACCCCAACTCCAAGAACGACTTTGGCATGAACATCATCCCCGCCCTGCTGCGCGACGGCCGCAAGATGTACGCCTACCGCTTTGCCGGTTACTGGCGTGACGTGGGTACGATCGACAGCCTGTGGGAAGCCAACATGGAAGTGCTGGATCCCGAAAACTCCGGCATCGATATCTTCGACGAGAAGTGGAAGATCTACAGCCGCAACCCGGTCCTGCCTCCGCAGAAGATCGGCCCCCGCGCTGTGGTGCAGGATTCCCTCGTCACGGAGGGCTGCAAGATCTACGGCAATGTGCATCACTCTGTGCTGAGCGCAGGCGTTGTTGTGGAAGAGGGCGCTACCGTTGAGGACGCAGTCCTGATGGACGGCGTTGTGGTCAAGGCTGGTGCTGTTGTCAAGCGCTGCATCCTGGCGGAGGATGTTGTGGTCGGTGCAGGTGCACGAGTGGGCGGCGATGGCCCCATTGCCCATGTGGGCACCGGCCTGACCGTCGGCGCAGGCGCAACCGTCAAGGAAGGTGCCAAAGTCTTTGAATCCGTCAAGGAGGGTATGGAAGTATGCTGAGCCAGAACACCAATGCGTTGGGTATTATTTTCCCCAACAGTTATGATAATACCGTCCCCGAGCTGGTGACCGAGCGCGCAATGGCTTCGATCCCCTTCGCGGGCCGCTACCGTATGGTGGACTTTGTTCTGTCCAGCATGGCAAACTGCGGTATCTCCAATGTTTCCATCGTGGTGCGCAAGAACTACCACTCCCTGATGGATCATCTGGGCACCGGCCGTGAGTGGGATATGGCCCGCCGTCACGGCGGCCTGAACATCGTGCCGCCTTTCGCTGAGAAGGGCGTGCGCATCTATTCCGGCCGTGTGGAAGCTCTGGGCTCTATCATGAACTTCCTGGAGAACCAGAAGGAAAAGTACGTGGTTATGAGCGACGCCAACGTTGCCCTGAACTACGACTTCAACGCTCTGCTGGCTGCTCATCAGGCAAGCGGTGCCGATGTGACCGTCGCTTACCAGAAGACCGAGATCCCCGAGGGCCGCAAGAATGACAACTACACCCTGACCGTTGATGCCAATGGCCGTGTGACCGAGCTGCTGTTCAACGATTACCGCCCCGGCGTGCAGAACCTTGACCTGAACATCTATGTTCTGGAGCGCGAGACCCTGCTCAAGCTGGTCCGGGATGCGACCTCCCGCGGCCTGATCTACTTCGAGCGCGATATTCTGGCCCACAATGTCAACATCCTGAACATCCACGCTCTGGAGTACACCGGCTATGTGGCACATGTCTGTGACATGAAGAGCTACTTCGACGAGAACCTCAAGCTGACCGATGACGAGAATCTGGAAAAGCTGTTCCCCAAGAAGAGCCCGGTCTACACCAAGATCCGTGACGACAACCCCACCCGCTATGTGCCGGGCTGCAAGGTGACCGACTCCATTCTGGCCGACGGCTGCGTCATCGAGGGCACGGTGGAGAACTGTGTGCTGTTCCGCGGCGTCAAGGTCAAGAAGGGTGCCGTCGTCAAGAACTGCGTGCTGATGCAGGATACGGTGGTGGAAGCCAATGCCGAGCTGGACTGCGTTGTTACCGATAAGAACGTGAAGATCACCGCCGGCAAGAAGCTGTCCGGCACCGAGAGCTTCCCGGTGTACGTGCAGAAGAAGCACACCGTCTGATTTTACTGAGTTATCCATAGGGGCGGCTTCCTCCCCGGTAGCCCCTCTTGAGAGGGGCGGGGGCATCTGTGTGCCCCCGCCTGCTCTTTTGTAAAAATGGTTCGTGCTGCCTGCAAGGGCGGTGGGGGAGAACGAAAATATCCCACTATATGAAAGGAGCGATCCTATGAGAATCCTGTATGCTGCTTCGGAAGCTGCACCCTTTGCAAAATCCGGTGGCCTGGCCGACGTTGCGGGCGCACTGCCCAAGGCTCTGGTCAAGGACGGCGTGGATGCCCGCGTCATTATGCCCCTGTACGGCGACCTGAAGTTCCGTGATACGCTGGAGTACGTGACCAATTATTCCGTCCCCGTGGGCTGGCGCAGCCAGTACTGCGGCCTGTTCAAGGCTGAGGTCAACGGCG
>OHLB01001020.1_pt1 | contig 11309 bp, 8 predicted proteins | sample 1569021 | NCBI WGS metagenome assembly OHLB01 (sample SAMEA3879592, study PRJEB24766) | human gut metagenome | biome: human-associated habitat; feature: feces | place: USA | collected 1985/1987 | reverse complement strand
CCCTCTCCGTCACCTGCGGTGACACCTCTCCCAAAGGGAGAGGCTCTGGCGAAACCGCAAGCTTTGTGGTCTGCCCGGAAACTTTACCGCACTGCCAAAGCCTCCCTTATGAGGGAGGTGGCAAGCCCGACAGGGCTTGACGGAAGGAGTCCGTACCCAGATGACTCCCTCAGCCGCACTACGCGCGACAGCTCCCCCAAGTGGGAGCAAGCGCACCCGCAAGCTTTGTGGTTTGCCCGGAAACTTTGCCGTCATGCCAAGGGCTCTCCCTTTGGGAGAGCTGGCAAGCCCGATAGGGCTTGACTGAGAGGGTTAGCCAGCTTCCCGCCGCGCATTCAAAATCGTTTGTTTTGTCTCCCAAAACCGTGCAGTTTTTGATTTTCCCACCTCTAAAAGTTAAAAATCCAGCGGAAAAACGCTTCAGATGGTTCAAAAACCGATTTGGATGTGCTATACTAGGTGTTAAGGTGCCTGTATGGACGGGAAACCGGCGGGCATGACTGCGAATGTTCCACATGGAACAATTAAATTTTCCCGGAAGGAAGAATTGTGCGTGGCAAAAATTGTAGCAATTGCGAACCAGAAGGGCGGCGTTGGCAAAACCACCACCGCCGTCAACCTGTCGTCCTGCGTTGCGGCGCTGGGCAAGCGGGTGCTCATCGTAGACCTTGATCCGCAGGGCAATACCACCACCGGCTACGGCATCCCGAAGCGCAGCGTGGAAAAGGGAACCTACGAGATCCTGATCGGTGAAGCACGAGCATCCGAGGCCATCCGTAAGACCGAATACCGCACCGATGTCATCGGCTCCAACACCCGTCTGGCCGGTGCCAGTCTGGAAATGATCGACCTGCCCGCTCGTGAGAGCCGCCTGCGCAAGGCGCTGGCCGAGGTGCAGAAGGACTATGACTTCATCTTTATCGATTGTCCGCCCAGTCTGGACCTGCTCACCCTGAACGGCCTGAGTGCCTGTGACAGCGTTCTCATTCCGGTGCAGTGCGAGTATTACGCGCTGGAGGGTCTTTCGGAGCTGATCAGCACCTTAAAGACCATTCGCAAAAAGTACAATCCGTATCTGGATATCGAGGGCGTGGTGTTCACCATGTTCTCGCTGCGGTATAACCTGACCGTGCAGGTGGTGGAGCAGGTGCAGAAGTATTTCGGCTCCAAGGTGTACAAGACCACCATCCCGCGCTCCATCCGCATTTCGGAGGCACCCAGCTACGGCCAGCCCATCAATTTCTATGAACCCAAGGGCAAGGGCAGCGAAGCGTACATGGATCTGGCAATCGAATTTGTCAAGAACAACCGCCCGCACGAGCCCAAAAAGGCCCGCAGAAAAAGTGCACCCGTCGCAGAGCAGACGAAAAATGCTCTGGAAGATTAAACCTCAGGGGGAACATGAATGGCAAGAGGAAAAGGAGGGCTTGGCCGCGGGCTGGACAGTCTGTTTGAAGATGCCGCCCCGGTTTTTGAGTCCGGTGCAAAGGTAGACACCTTGCCCCTACGTGAGATCGAACCGGACCCGGAACAGCCGCGCAAGACCTTTGACGAACAGGCGCTGGGCGAGCTGGCGGCCAGCATTGCAGAGCATGGTCTGCTGCAGCCCATCGCGGTGCGTCCCCACGGGGTGGGGCGGTATCTCATCGTGGCCGGTGAGCGCCGTTGGCGTGCCTGCCGGATGGCGGGCCTGACCGAGGCACCCGTCGTCGTGAAGGATGTCACAGATGAGCAGGCCATGGAGCTGGCGCTGGTGGAAAACCTTCAGCGCGAGGATCTGGACCCGGTGGAAGAAGCAACCGGCATCCGGGAGCTGATGACCCGCTGCGGCCTGACGCAGGAGCAGGCGGCACAGAAGCTGGGCAAGAGCCGCAGCGCACTGGCCAACAGCCTGCGCCTGCTGAACCTGCCGGAAAACGTGCTGGAACTGCTGAAAAGCGGCTTTATCAATATCGGCCACGCAAAGGTGATCCTGAGCCTGCCCACACCGGAGTTGCAGGAGCAGGCGGCGCAGATCATTGCGGACAACCAGCTGAACGTGCGTCAGGCCGAGGCGCTGTGCAAAAAGCTGGCAAAGCCCGCAAAGGAGCCCAGAGAACCCCAGCCGCGGGGCACCCTGCCGGTGGAGGTGGAAGAAAGCCTCAAGCAGGTGCTGGGCAGCGAGGTGAACGTGGCCTACCACGACGGCAAGGGCAGGCTGACCGTGCATTTCTATTCAGACGAGCAGCTGCGGGCCTTTGCCAACCTGCTGGGACAGTACCAGAACGAAGAATAAAGCGATCCAAGGCGGGCGACCGTCTTTGAACGGCACAGGGGAGGGGATCTTCTGTGCGAACCGAAATAGAGCAAGGAGAGTCAATCATGCTTGATATCAAATTTGTCCGTGAAAACCCGGACGCTGTCAAGGAAAACATCAAGAAGAAGTTTCAGGATGCAAAGCTCCCGCTGGTGGACGAGGTCATCGAGAAGGATGCCAAGTACCGCGCATGCCTGAAGGAAGTGGAAGCCCTCAAGGCTGCCCGCAACAAGCTGAGCAAGGCCAACGGCCCCCTGTTCGGCCAGCTGAAGAAGTGCACTGATGAGGCACAGAAGGCTGAGCTGCAGGCTCAGATCGATGCCAACAATGCCGCCGTCAAGGCCGACGCCGACAAGATGGCTGAGCTGGAAAAGGAAGAAGAGACCCTGTCCGCACGCATTCAGGAGATCATGTACACCATTCCGCAGATGATCGATCCCAGCGTGCCCATCGGCCCGGACGATACCTACAACGTGGAAGCACAGCGCTTTGGTGAGCCTGTGGTCCCCGATTTCCCCATTCCGTACCACACCGAGATCATGGAGAGCTTCGACGGCATCGATATGGACGCTGCAGGCCGCGTGGCCGGCAACGGTTTCTACTATCTGCTGGGCAACATCGCCCGCCTGCACGAGGCTGTGCTGGCCTATGCCCGCGACTTTATGATCAACAAGGGCTTCACCTACGTGATCCCTCCCTTCATGATGCACGGCAACGTGGTGCAGGGTGTCATGTCCTTCCCGGAAATGGATGCTATGATGTACAAGATCGAGGGTGAGGATCTGTACCTGATCGGTACCAGCGAGCACACCATGATCGGCCGCTTCATCGACCAGACTCTGGACGAGGCCACTCTGCCCCTGACCCTGACCTCCTACAGCCCCTGCTTCCGCAAGGAAAAGGGCGCTCACGGCATCGAGGAGCGCGGCATTTACCGCATCCATCAGTTCGAGAAGCAGGAAATGATCGTGGTCTGCCGCCCCGACGAGAGCGCTGACTGGTACGAGAAGCTGTGGAAGAACTCTGTGGAGCTGTTCCGCAGCATGGAGATCCCGGTGCGTCAGCTGAACTGCTGCTCCGGCGACCTGGCCGACCTGAAGGTGAAGAGCTGCGATATCGAAGCATGGAGCCCCCGCCAGCAGAAGTACTTCGAGGTCTGCTCCTGCTCCAATCTGGGCGATGCACAGGCACGCCGCCTGCACATCCGCGTGAAGGGCAAGGACGGCAAGACCTATCTGGCCCACACCCTGAACAACACCTGCGTGGCACCTCCGCGTATGCTGATCGCCTTCCTGGAGAACCATCTGCAGGCCGACGGCACCGTGACCATCCCCGAAGTGCTGCAGCCGTATATGGGCGGCCTGAAGGTCATGGTTCCCACCCATAAGAAGGGCTGAAGAATTGACCGGCTTTTCCACAAGGCTCGGATAAATGGTTGAAAAATCCCGCTTTCTATTCAATGGAAAGCGGGATTTTTGCGTATCTTCGTTTGTATTTTGGACGACACGAAAAAATATGATTTTTTTAAAAATATGTGTTGACAAAAGGGGTATCTGTGGGTATAATAATAGAGCACTGTTCAAGTGCACAAACAATATGTGGCGGTATAGCTCAGTTGGCTAGAGCATTCGGTTCATACCCGAAGTGTCACCGGTTCAAATCCAGTTACCGCTACCACTTTTACAGAGTTTCGCTAAGGTTAGGGGGACGGTCGTCTGCAGTAGTGGACGATGGAAGTCGGAGGTTTTAGCGAAGCTCTGTATTTCTAAGGCCCGTTGGTCAAGCGGTTAAGACACGGCCCTTTCACGGCTGTAACATGGGTTCGATTCCCGTACGGGTCATAAAAACGCCTTTGCGCAATGCGCAAGGGCGTTTTTAATTAGACCCGTACGGGAACCGAACAGGGCGGCGGTGCGCAGCAGGGTAAGCAATCAGCCCAGTGGGCTGTTGCTTAGTGCGCGGGTCCCAACGACTAGGAATGTCTAATGTGGTGGCTGTTTCATGCAACCCGTACGAGGAATCGAAGGAACACGGCCGCCCGCAGGCGGCAAAAAAGAGCCCAGTGGGCTCTTTTTTAGTGCCCCGGGTTGCGGCTCCCAGCATCCGCGTGTGCCTTGGGCGGCACGTGCGTTTTGCTGGCCGTTGCCCCAACAACTCCTCCCTGCATCGGCCACTGGCCGCGGTCGTCGTTGTTGCAAGTCCCATCCTGTAGGAATGTCTAATGTGGTTGCTGCCGCTGCATTCGCTCGGGGGATTTTTAATTTGACCCGTACGGGAATTGCAGCTGAGCTGACCGCCGCCAGCGAGCAAAGACTTCCCCCGGTCGGGGGAAGATGTCGCATAGCGACAAAAAGGGGAGTACAGGGAAGCGAAGCTGGAGCCGTGGTCAGCGGGATGCGAACGCCGCTCCAAGGCGTGAAGCATACGCTGGGAACCACAACCCGAGACAGGGCGGCGGTGCGCCTTCATCTTGAATACCACATGCCATTTTATGGATAAAAAGCCCGGCAGGGGAACACGTTCAGGTGCTCTTCTGCCGGGTTTTTCTGCATTTTTCGTAAATTTCCGGCCTGAAATAGTAACAAAATTATGTCAATGTGACATCAATCCTCCATTTTTAACCGCGAAAATTGCCTTGCACACCAAAAACTCTGGGATATTCTAGCACTTTCCATATAAATTCATGACAAAGTTTGGTAGAAATAATATCTTGTATACAGGCTGCACTTACGTTACAATACAGATGATATACCAATTGTACGAGCAGAAGGGAGGAAATGGAGTCCACAAGGGCGGTTTTCAATCACGAGTACAGGCCGATGGCGGATGCAGCGTGCAGTTTTTGCATCATCTGTTCCCATCGCCTGATGCTTAGAACGGGAGGATGTCAATGGAAGTCTTTTTGCAAGCACTGGTAAACGGGATCCTGCTGGGCGGTTTCTACTCCCTGATGGGTATGGGCCAGAACATCATTTTCGGTGTTATGAACATCGTCAACTTCTGCCACGGCGAAATGTTGATGGTGGGCATGTACATTACCTATGATTACTTCCTATTAGGAACACTGTAAATACAAGGCTTTTCGGAGCCTACAAACCAGAAAAAATAATATTTGATCTATCACATTACGCAAAAAGCCGTCCGGCATAAAAAACGGGCGGCTTTTTTGCGTGGATAGACGGAAAGGAGGCACAAAAATAACTACAAAATTTTAGCGTTCAAATTTGTGCAACTTTAACGAAAAGGAGGATCGTAAATGGTCGATGAAAATTGAATACGGATCTTGCGGAGAATATTTTCCCGGAGACCGTTGAGCCTATCGCCACACCCGAACAGGAGGGGTCTACTATACCTAAGCTCGGCGATGTAGTTGTGTCCTTTGACAAAATCAATGAGCTTATGGCAGAAAAGTAACAGAATGCCCACACCGAAGTCGAAAAAGCGGAAACTCCAAAAACGTTGGAGGCGGCATGCATCCCCCGGAGAAACACCGCAGCCCGCCAATACGGAAAAACCGAAAAAGCCGCGCCATGACCGCTCGCCGAAAGAAGAAAAGACTACGACTGAAAATCAGAAAGCGAAGAAATCAGCTGGGTTCCGCAGAAACAGTCGAAGTGATGCCCAGACACAAAAATTAAGGCAGAATCGGATTCCGAAAAAATTCAGCAATTCTGTCCGACCGTATGAGATGCGACAGGTCCTGGAAAGAGTTTCGCAATTGCCTGCTTTACATAAATGATATAAATGACAGCAGATTTCTATAGTAATTTGTCCTATGCTACGGTATAATAAATGTATTGAAAACGAAGGAGATTTCCTATGAAAATTGCCTTATGTGATGACGATGAAAAGGAATTGTCCAACATACGATCGCTTTTGGACAGTTATCAGAAAACTCACAATATTCCGTTTACCTATCAAGAATATCACAGCAGCTGTGAACTTGCCCTGCAGGCATCAAAGGAACGATTCGACATTTATCTGCTAGACATCCTCATGCCACATATGACCGGCATGCAGCTTGCACGCGAAATCCGTACTTTCGACCATGCTGCCGATATTATTTTTCTTACAACCTCATCGGATTTTGCGGTGGAAAGTTATACGGTAAAGGCCACCAATTATTTGATGAAGCCGGTATCCTCCAACGCTTTCTTTGCTGCCATGGATGACATCCTACGGGTAAAAACACAGGAACAGGGGCATTTTCTTGTACTAAAAAGCCGGATTGGCGTACATAAAGTTCCCCTGTCCGAACTGATCTATGTAGAAGCCCAGAACCGCAAAGTTATCTACTATACGAGTGGAAGGGAACAGATTGTCTGCACAGAACTGTTCTCGTCCGTATGCAACAGCCTGCTGCAACACCGGGAATTTATTCAGGTACACCGCTCGTTCCTTGTAAATATGAACTATATCCGCTCGATCGGCACAATGGATATGTGTCTTCACAACGGCACAAACATTCCGCTTGCACAGCGCAGGGTTGCCGATATCAAAAAACATTATCTCGCTTTCCAGATGGAGGAATGATTATGCCTGAACTTTCATCCGTTTTTTCTTTAGTTAATTATGCTTTTGTATTATTTTTCGGCATCGTGGCGGCACTGTATCTTGCCGACATCGGTTTTTGCGATCATAAGCGTGTCTATGTCCTGACGCTTTTTTTCTTTGGTATTGCCCAGCTTCTTTTTTATCTGATCATGGGGGAGTCGGTGCTTTACAAATGCTATCCGTTTCTGATCCATATCCCTTTGATTGCCTTAATTTTCCTGCGGTTTCACCGGAATCTGTCAATCTCTGCCATCTCCGTTTTGTCTGCATATCTGCTGTGCACGCCACGCAAATGGTTTGGCACCTTTGTTGCTTTCTTTTTTGACAGAAATCCCGTTGTATCGAACATTGCCTCCATCCTTATTACCATTCCGCTTCTTGTTCTTGTGATCCGGTTTGTCTCACCGTATATCATCCGGCTGAAATATGAAAGCCGCACGACACTGCTTTTGTTTTTCCTGCTTCCGCTGGTATACTATGTCCTGGAATACACGTTTACTGTCTACACGGATCTGCTCTACACGGGCGGTGCAGTCGTTATTGACTTTATGGACAGTTTTCTTGTCGTATCCTTTTTTATTCTGTCTGTTCTCTCGCTTAAATTTTCAAGTGAAAAAAATAAAGCAGAACGGGAAAATATTCTGCTTACTACGGCTGCCACACAGGCACAGAAAGAAATTGCCCAGCTTTCCGCTTCCCAGCAGCAGGCAGCCATTTACCGGCATGACCTGCGACACCATATGAATTTCATCCAGAGTTGTCTGGATCAGAATAACCCAAAAGAAGCGACTTCCTACATCCACGAAATCTGTACCAATCTTGAACACAGTTCTGTCATTCGCTACTGTGTCAACGAATCGGTCAATCTGATTGTATCCTCCTACGCCAATCAGGCTGCCGTAAACCACATTCCAATGCAGATTTCCATTACTGCGACCGAATTTTCCCGTTTTCAGATTACAGATCTGTGCAGTTTATTTGCCAATGCACTTGAAAACGCACTTCATGCCTGCCAGCAGATGAATCCGCAGTCCCAACGCTATATTTCACTTAAGGTATATGAGAAAAATACACAGTTATGTATCCAGATAAAAAACAGTTATGAACAACCTGTCGTTTTTGCAGATGATATTCCGATATCCCGTTCCGTCAACCACGGCATCGGCGTACAGAGCATGATCTCTGTTGTCGAAAAATACCATGGTGTCTATGGATTCTTTGCAGATCATGGGGAATTCCGGTTTCAGGCTTCCATGTAACATCTGATTTTCTGTCGGTTCGTGAACTTTTTGTGTCCTCCCCGCAATTTTCATCAAATAAACACAACTTCATACGAAAATATCTCCAGATTGAAACGGAGGTTATTACCTATGGGAAAAAATAAAAAAGAAAAGCCGGAACTTACTTTAGAAAACTTAAACCGTGCCATCCGCACCTATCAGCGCGAGGAAGTTTTATATCTGATCCAGCACGGTATTTTAAAAGATATTCCGGAAGATGAAAAAACTGCTACCTATCAGCAACTGGTTTCTCTGCAGAATATGGAGATCCTGCAGTCTGTTGCCAGGCAGGAAAATTTCCTTGATCCGGAAATTTTCTGTAATCAGTCCGACTCTTCACAAAGCAAAGTATTTGTCAACCAGTGCCTGACAAAATTCCGAAAACAGTTTCTGCTTCAGGATGATGATGTCTGCAATACACTTTTTACACTTGCATGCGCATGTGGCTGCATCAGTATGCTGCATATTTTAATGGAACAAAAGAAGGTAAAAGAACGTTATCCGGAACTTGCACAATATTCTCTGGATGTATTAAAAACGGTAAAAGAAATTCCTGCCGGTACGATGTCCGACACGGATCTGGTGCAGCTGTATTTTCTTGCTGCCATATCTGCGGACTGTGAGAAAAAACTGGATTATCTTTCCGCCAGCGGCTTTGACCTGTATGTGAAAAATGCTTCTGGAAAAACCGTCATTAACCGGTTGGAGGAACGCATCAAAGAAAACAAATACAGTAAAAACCGTCGCGGCAGCCTGATGCAGATTGAAGATAAAAAGATGCTTACCAAACTGACCAAAGCCTTCTATGAAAAGACACACCCGCCGATAAAAGAAGCTCCATCGAAAAAGATGATTGGCTGCGGTGTGGCAATTGCCTGTGTGGCAATTCTGGCAATCGCAATCTGTGTGGCATCCTCTTCGTCCAAAAAATCAGACAACAAAAACGAGACAACCACGGAAAATTCATCCGCTTCCCTGACCGGTTCCACCGAAGCAGACAGCACTTCCACGGAAACCTCTGCATCGGATTCCTCCGAATCCTCCAGCAGTTCCACGGAAACGGATTACAGCACAGACTCCAGCCTGACGGTAAAAGACGGTGACCAGGTAAACATTGATTATGTCGGTTATATTGATGGCAAGGCTTTTGACGGTGGAGATACGCAGGGACAAGGAACCGATCTGACCATTGGTTCCGGATCCTACATTGATGATTTTGAGGATCAGTTGATCGGTGCCCATCCGGGGGATAAAGTAGAAGTGAAAGTTACCTTCCCGGAGAACTATGGTAACGATGAATTGAATGGGAAAGAAGCAACATTTAAAGTAACTGTAAATGGAATTTATGAATAACCAAAACCGTCTGAGAATCTGCATTATGCAAAATTCTCAGACGGTTTTTCTTTTATGAAATGTTGTAACTATTCAGAAATATTTTAAATCATACCATCCCGCAGCACATCATGATCCCGCAGCAGCTTCTCAATCACCGTTCCTTTGATCTTACTAAGAAGTGGTTTCTTGATCACATTGAGCGGTCCAAAATTCATCTGCAGTGGGGATTTGCCATCCATCAGCTTCACGCTGCTGTCTAACAGTTCACGCACATCGTAGACGCTTCCCCATACTTCCGGCACGCCGCGGTCCACACCGAGCAGTCCGTAGACCGCTTCCATAGCGGTACGCACCGAATACTCGGTTGTAAATACCGTGTCTCTCGGTGTCTCGGTGAACTGTCCGAGGAATGCAAAGTTAACACAGCCATCCGGAATGACATCCGGGCGGTCACCCTTGGTTCTTGGCATAAAGAATGCGGTGATATACGGCATCATGGTCGGTACGCAGACGGCGCTGTGCTCTGCCAGATCTTCAATCTGATCTTCCGGCACACCCAGATGATACAGCCACTCTTCTGTAATCTCTTTACCGGTACACTCTTTCATTGGCTTCTTGATGTAATCACCCGGTACATCGGTAAACAGTCCATATACCCATACGCAGACCTTATCTTTATCCTGGTCCTTAAACTGTCCCTGTCTGTTAATTGTCCAGCTTAAAAGCCAGCTTGAATCCTTACAGCTGACAATTCCGCCTGTAACAACATTTCCAGTTCTTGGGTCCCTCTTACATATCTTCTTAATGTAAGAAATAATCTTCTCATCGCTTGTTGTAACAGTTGCAGACTCCCAGTTAGACTTTGATATATCACCACAGAACTTCTCTGGGTGTCCAAATGAACTATCCTGTGCTGCAATATTCTTCCACAGACTCCAGCAACCGCTTGTTCTTACCTCTGCATTACCTACAGGTGCATGTGTATGGTCACCGTATATAGTACCTTCTGTACAGCTTCCATTAGTAACGAACACCAAATCATTCTCAGTAAGATCAATTGACTTAGTCTCACCTTTTACAGTACATTCAATAGTCTTTGCAATCTTCTTTCCATTCCTGAAATCAAAGATTACATTATCAACTCTTGTGTTAAACCTGAACTCAACACCTGCATCTTCAAGGTATTTCTGCATAGGCAAGATAAGTGATTCATACTGGTTATACTTGGTAAACTTCAATGCTGAGAAATCAGGAAGTCCGCCTATATGATGGATAAATCTTTGAATATAAAGTTTCATCTCAAGCGCACTGTGCCAGTTTTCAAATGCGAACATCGTACGCCAGTACAGCCAGAATGTAGAATTAAATACTTCATCGTCAAATACATCTTCAATTGTCTTGTCATAAAGATCTTCATCCTTTGTCATGAACAGCTTCATGATCTCCATGCAGCCCTTCTGGCTCAGATTGAATTTACCGTCTGTATGAGCATCCTTGCCTCTCTCTTTTGTTGCACGACAGAGAGAATAATTAGGATCATGCTTGTTAAGCCAGTAATATTCATCAAGTACAGAAACTCCCGGAGTCTCAATAGACGGAATACTTCTGAACAAATCCCACAGACATTCGAAATGATTTTCCATCTCACGTCCACCACGCATTACATAACCACGGGAAGTATCATAGATTCCATCACATGCACCACCGGCAATATCCATTGCTTCTAAAATGTGGATCTGGCATCCAGGCATCTGTGCATCACGGACAAGGAAACATGCCGCTGCCAGAGAGGCAAGTCCGCTTCCTACGATGTAAGCATTTTTCTGATCTACACCTTCCGGTTT
>OHLB01001015.1_pt1 | contig 11336 bp, 10 predicted proteins | sample 1569021 | NCBI WGS metagenome assembly OHLB01 (sample SAMEA3879592, study PRJEB24766) | human gut metagenome | biome: human-associated habitat; feature: feces | place: USA | collected 1985/1987 | reverse complement strand
TCTGCGTGAAGCCGGCCGACTCGAACATGGCCAGCGCGATGCGGTTGGTGTGATACACGTGCGTGACGACCTGCTCGAACGACTGCGCGGCCGCCAGTTCCTCCACGGCGCGGAGCATCGCATTGCCCCAGCCGTGGCCGCGGCAGGCCGGATAGACGAAAAAGTCGTTGATGAACACCGTCTCCGGCTCGGTCGTGTCGCACCAGAGCTCGCCGACGGTCTCACCGCCGGACTCGGCCGCGAGCAGGTAGTTGCGCGGCGTTTCCGCGCCCTGCGGCAGCATCTCGTCGAGCGCGCCCTGCGCCTCGGTGAGCGCGTGCTCCTCTGTGTCCGTGGCGCGGGCGAAGAGCAGCTCCTGCGCGTAGCGCGAGATATTGCGCTGCCGGAACGGCCCGAATTCCTCCGCCGTGAGCACGCGGAGATCTACACTTTGTCCCATATTGTCCTCCTGTTTACGCCTCCGGCTGGATCATGCGCCGCGCGTTGACCGGCGGCAGCAGATCGCCGTACAGATCCCGCAGCAGCAGCTGCGCCACGGGCGTGATGTCCTCCGTGCTCTGGCACGGGCGCAGATACAGCGCCGCCGGCTGCCCGCCCCAGCGGAAGCGGAAGCCCGTGTCGCGGTAGCCGTTTTTCGTGAGCAGCCGCTCGCGCTCCGGCAGCGCCACGCACGTGCGGCTCTGGCAATAGAGAATGCCCTTCTTACCGGCGTAGCAGCGCGCGATGAGTTCCATGGCCACGCGGCCGAGCAGCTGCCCGCGCAGATACGGATAGATCGTGAGCGCGTGCACGAGCACGTAGCCATACGGCGAGCAGACCGTCACGAGCGCATAGCCCGCCTCGCGCCTGTCGTCCGCGCGGAAGAGCAGCAACTCCATGCGCCGGCGCACCATGGCGCTGGCGATGACGGCTTCCGGCAGCAGCTCGGGCGCGTCAAACGTGCGCTTCATGTCCGGATACAGGCGCACGAGGTCCGTGAGCCTGCCCTTTTCCAGATGCAGCTTGCGGATCGGCGGCAGCTGCTGCAGCAGCTCCTCGAGACCAAACAGCTGCTCGTTCGGCTCCCAGTTGCCGGCCGTGTCCTGCACCGGAGCCTGTGCCCGCGGTGAAAAATGGACGATCTTCGGTTCGTTCGGCTCTGTCATGCAAACTTCTCCCTTTCCGCGACGGCCAGCGCGTCGCAGCGGTTGTTGTACACATTGTCGGCGTGACCCTTGACCCAGAAAAACTGCACCTTGTGCGTCTGGAGCAGGGCGTCGAGCGTCTGCCAGAGGTCGACGTTTTTCAGCTCGCCGTCCTTGCGGCGCCAGCCCTTCTGCTTCCAGCCGCGCAGCCAGCCGAGGTTAATGGCGTTGGCGAGATACTGGCTGTCCGTATACAGCGACACCTGACACGGCTCGTGCAGGCTCTGCAGCGCCGTGATCGCGCCGAGCAGCTCCATGCGGTTGTTCGTCGTGGACGGCTCGCCGCCGGAGAGTTCCTTTTCATGCGCGCCGTATTTCAGGATGGCGCCCCAGCCGCCGGGGCCGGGGTTGCCGGAGCAGGCCCCGTCGGTATAGATCGTGACCTGCTTCATGCCTCGGGCTCCTCGGCGGGGGCAGCGTCCTCGCTCTCGGCGCGGTCGGTGAGCGCGACAGAGATGACGCGCGCACCCTCGGACAGGCGCATGATGCGCACGCCCTGCGTCGCGCGGCCAAGCACGGAGATGCCGGCGGCCTCCATGCGGATGATGACGCCGTCGTCCGAGACGACGAGCACGTCGTCGCTCTCCTGCACGACCTTGACGGCCGCGACCGGGCCGGTCTTGTCGGTAATGTTGTAGTTTTTCATGCCGGAACCGCCGCGGTGCTGCGGTTCCTCGCCGCCGCGGATATAATCGGCGGCCGGGGTGCGCTTGCCGTAACCGTTTTCGGTGATGGACAGCACGTCCGCGTCCGGCTGCGCGATCTCAGCGCCGACGACCCAGTCGCCGTCCTTGAGGCGGATGCCGCGCACGCCGACGGCCTCGCGGCCCATGGGGCGCACGTCCGTCTCGGCAAAGCAGATGGCCTGACCGTTGTGGGTCGCCAGGAGGATGTTCCGGCTGCCGTCGGTGCGCATGACGTTGATGAGCTCGTCGCCCTCGTCGAGCGTGAGCGCGCGGATGCCGCTCGTGCGGATGTTGCGCAGGGCAGAGAGCGGCATGCGCTTGACGGTACCGCTGCGCGTGGCAAAGACGAGGAACGAATCGTCGTCCATCTCGCGCACGTGCAGCATGGCGTTGACCTGCTCGTCCTTCTCCACCTGGATGAAGTTGACGATGTTCACGCCGCGCGCGGTGCGCCCGGCCTCCGGGATGAGATAGCCCTTCTTGCGGTAGCAGCGGCCGCGGTTGGTAAAGAAGAGGATGTAGTCATGCGTCGAGGCGGTAAACACGGTGTCCACATAGTCCTCGTCGCGCAGCGTCGCCGCGCGCACGCCCTTGCCGCCGCGCTTTTGCGCGGTGTACTCGTCGACGGGCACGCGCTTGATGTTGCCGCCGTGCGAGAGCGTGAACACGCACTGCTCTTCCTCGATGAGGTCTTCGATATCAATGTCGTCCTCGATGTCCTGGATCTCCGTTTTGCGCTCGTCGCCATACTTATCGCGGATGGCAATGAGCTCGTCGCGCAGCACGGCCTTGACCTTTTCGGGGTCGGCCAGCAGCTCGCGGAAGTAGGCGATACGCTTTTCCAGCTCGTCATACTCGTTTTGCAGCTTCTCGCGCTCGAGCCCCTGCAGGGCCTTGAGGCGCATATCGAGAATGGCCTGCGCCTGCACATCGGACAGGCTGAAGCGCTGCATAAGGTTTTCCTTCGCGTCATCATAGCTCTCGCGGATGATGCGGATGACCTCGTCGATGTTCTCCTCGGCGATGAGCAGACCCTCGAGCAGATGCGCGCGCTCGAGCGCTTTCTTGAGGTCAAACTTCGTGCGGCGCACAATGATCTCTTCCTGGAAGGTGAGGTACTCGTCGAGAATGTGCCGCAAGGACAGGATCTTCGGCTGCGACTGGTTATCGACCAGAGCGAGCATGTTCACGGCGAACGTGGTCTGCATCTGCGTCTGGGCGAAGAGCCGGTTGAGCACGACCTGGGTGTTGGCGTCCTTTTTGAGCTCGATGACGATGCGCATGCCGTTGCGGTCGGACTCGTCGCGCAGGCCGGAGATGCCGTCGAGCTTTTTATCGCGCACCTGCTCGGAAATGTTCTGGATGAGCTGGCGCTTGTTGACCTGATAGGGCAGCTCCGTCACGATGATGCGGATGCGGTCGTGACCCCAGGTCTCGGTCTCGGTGCGGGCGCGCACGACGATGCGGCCGCGGCCGGTGGCGTAGGCCGCGCGGATGCCGCTGCGGCCGACGATGATGCCCCGGGTCGGAAAGTCCGGGCCCGTGACGTGCTGCATGAGGTCCGAGAGCGTGGCGTCCGGGTTTTCAAGCACGCAGACGCAGGCGTTGATGACCTCGGTCAGGTTGTGCGGCGGGATATTCGTCGCCATGCCGACGGCGATGCCGAGGTTCGCCGACACGAGCACATTGGGAAAGCGCGTCGGCAGCAGGGCCGGCTCTTTCATGGAGCCGTCGTAGTTATCGACAAAATCGACGGTGTCGCTGTCAATGTCGCCGAAGAGCTCGGCGCAGATGGGCGCGAGCTTCGCCTCCGTGTAACGCGAGGCGGCATAGGACATGTCGCGCGAAAACACCTTGCCGAAGTTGCCCTTCGAGTCCACAAATGGCGTCAGCAGCGCGCCGTAACCCTTCGAGAGACGGACCATGGTCTCATAGATCGCAGCATCGCCGTGCGGGTTGAGGCGCATGGTCTGGCCGACGATGTTGGCCGATTTTGTGCGCCCGCCCGTGAGCAGATTCATCTTGTACATCGTGTACAGCAGCTTGCGGTGGCTGGGTTTGAAGCCGTCGATCTCCGGGATTGCGCGCGAGACGATGACGCTCATCGCATACGGCATATAGTTTTGCTCCAGCGTCTCGGTGATGGGCTGGGAGATGACCTCCGCCTTGAGCCCGACGACGTTGGGGTCAACGGTTTTCTTGATTTCCGGTGCTTTTTTTCTCGGCATAACGTTACCGTTCCTTTACGCAGGTTTTTCTCAGGAAATATCGGCCAGATCGAGAAACTGGCTGCCGCACTCGGCGATGTGCGCCTTGCGTCCGGCGAGATTGTCGCCCAGGAGCAGGTCGAACACCTGCGCCGTGCGCTCGACGTCCTCCGGCATGACACGGATGAGCTTGCGCGTGTCGGGGTTCATGGTCGTGAGCCACATCATCTCGGGGTCGTTCTCGCCGAGACCTTTCGAGCGGTTGATATCCGCCTTTGCGCCGCCGAGGCTGTCGACGATGGCCGCCTTCTCACGGTCGGAATAGGCAAAGTAAGTCTTGCCCTTGCTCACGATCTCATACAGGGGCGACTCGGCAATGTACACATAGCCCTCGCGGATGAGCGTCGGCGCCAGCCGGTAGAGCATGGTGAGGATGAGCGTGCGGATCTGGAAGCCGTCCACGTCGGCATCGGTGCAGATGATGACCTTATTCCAGCGCAGGTTCTCGAGATTGAACGCCGAGAGATCCTTGGCCTGCTTGCTCTGCACCTCCACGCCGCAGCCGAGCACGCGCATGAGGTCAGTGATGACATCGCTCTTAAAAATGCGCGCATAGTCCGCCTTCAGGCAGTTGAGGATCTTGCCGCGCACGGGCATGATGCCCTGAAACTCCGCGTCGCGCGAGAGCTTGCACGCGCCAAGTGCGGAGTCGCCCTCCACGATGTAGATCTCGCGGCGGGAGACGTCCTTCGAGCGGCAGTCGACGAACTTCTGCACGCGGTTGGCGAGGTCAACGTTGCCGGTGAGCTTTTTCTTGATGTTCAGACGCGCTTTTTCCGCCGTCTCGCGGCTGCGCTTGTTGATGAGCACCTGCTCCATGACGCGGTCGGCCTCGGCTTTGTGCTCGATGAAATAGATCTCGAGCTGGGCGCGGAAAAACTCCGTCATGGCCTCCTGGATGAACTTGTTCGTGATGGCCTTTTTCGTCTGGTTTTCGTAGGACGTGATGGTCGAAAAGCAGTTCGTGACGAGGATCAGGCAGTCCTGCACGTCCTGAAAGCTGATCTTGCTCTCGCTCTTCTGGTACTTGCCCTGCTGCTTGATGTAGGCGTCGATGGCGGAGGTGAAGGCGCTCTTCGTGGCCTTTTCCGGCGCGCCGCCGTACTCCAGCCAGGACGAGTTGTGGTAGTATTCAATGTCATTGACGCGGTTGGAAAAGCAGAACGCCGCCGAGATCTTCACCTTATACTCCGGCTTATCCGCGCGGTCGCGGCCGCGGCGCTCGGTCTCGATGAACGTAGGGACGGTCAGCGCGTCCTCCCCGGCCAGCTCTTTAACGTAGTCGAGGATGCCGTCGGCGTAGCAGTAGTCCGTCGTCTCAAACGCGCCGCCGCGCTGCACGCGCAGGCGGAACGTCACGCCGCGGTTGACCACAGCCTGCCGGTGCAGCACGTCCTGAAAATAGCTTTCGGGCACGTCGATGTCCGTGAACACCTCCAGATCCGGCCGCCAGCGGATGGTCGTGCCGGTCTTTTTGCGGTCGGCCGGGGCGCTCTCGAGCCCGCCGACGACCTCGCCGTGGCGAAAATGCAGGGTGTATTTCTTCCCGTCGCGCCAGATGGTCACATCCATGTATTCCGAGGCGTACTGCGTGGCGCACGCGCCGAGGCCGTTGAGGCCGAGCGAGTACTCGTAGTTTTCGCCCTCGTTGTTTTTATACTTGCCGCCGGCGTACATTTCGCAGAAGATCAGCTCCCAGTTGTAGCGCTGCTCCTTCTCGTTCCAGTCCACCGGACAGCCGCGCCCGAAATCCTCCACCTCAATGGACTTGTCTTCGTAGCGCGTAACGGTTATAATATTGCCGAATCCCTCGCGCGCCTCGTCGATCGCGTTCGAAAGAATTTCAAACACCGCGTGCTCGCAGCCCTCCAGCCCGTCAGAGCCGAAGATGACGCTGGGGCGTTTGCGCACGCGCTCCGCGCCCTTGAGCATCGAGATGCTGTCATTGCCGTAAGTCGTTGTTGGGGCCTTTGCCATGTCGTTGGATCCCTCTCATATCACAAGATGTGGTAGCATTCGTTTCATACCTTAACTAATCTAGTATAGCGTATCAAGGCCGGAAATGCAAGGAATTCCAAAAAATAGACGGGGAACACGAAAAGTGTGCTCCCCGCCGCCCCGGAACTTTTCGGGCTGTCCCCTGCCGCTCCGGCACTTGACGCAATCCGTGCCGAACGGCGTTCCGGTGGTCCGGAGCGGGTCGTTCCCGCGCTGGATGCAACAGCCTGCAAAGCTCTTGCAGGGATCGGATGCTGCGCCGCGGCCTGTGTGCCGGGCGGCCTCCGCGGGTTTGCTTCGCTGCAGCGCGCGTCGGATATGTTGTCCAGGCACAGTATGCGCGCGTCACCCGCTGCTATACCTGGAAAATTTCGCTGCGCTCTGACTAAAACCACCGCCGCTGACATAGAATATACAGAAAAGCGAACGGAGGCTTTTCCATGTCCAGTCAGAGAAAGCAGCAGCGGGCGCACCGCGCAGAGGTGCAGCGCGTGCGCGCCGAGATGCTCGGCGTGCGCCGCGAGCTCGAACAGGCCTACAACGAGTTTGACAACATCACCGATCCCCTGCTGATGGAGGCGTGCATCTATGAGATCAACGCGCTGCGCGCAAAGTACAACTGCGCCGTGCACGATCTGAAAAATCTGACACAATAGGATGGTTTCTTATGTCGCAAACACTTACGGACATTCTGGTCGTGATCGCGGCCGTGTTTCTCGTCTGGCTGGTCATTCGGCTGTTCCGAAAGCCGATCCGCTGGATCCTGAAGCTGCTGCTCAACACGGCCATCGGCTTCGCGGCGCTGTTTCTGCTCAACTTTTTCGGCAGCGCCATCGGCATCACGCTCGGCCTCAACTGGATCAACGCGCTCGTCATCGGCGTGACCGGGTTTCCGGGGCTGGTGCTGCTGCTGCTCATCAAATATCTCTTTTAGCCTACATAAACGTTTCCCCGCATCCGAAGATGCGGGGAACTGCTTTATCCGGGCGCGCCGGCGCTCTGCGTCAGTTCCGGCCACGTGCCTGCGGTATTGTAATTGTCGCGCGTGAGCGTCCAAGTGTACGGCGCGGCGAGCGTGATGTTCTGCGCGTCCACGGCTGCTTTTGTGAGCGCATAGCAAAAATCATGCCACGCATCGGCCTCGTCGCGCGTGTGCCCCGCCGCAAGGAAGGCCGCCTCCTGCGCCTGTGTGTAGCTTTCGAGCGTGAGCATAAGCTTGCGTGTCTCGAACATGGAGGCCCAGTAGGCATCCTCCGTCATGCCGGAGGCGCGGTTTTGCGTGCACATGTTTTCAAACGTGTGCGCCGTGATCGTGAAGTCCCCGCCCGTGATGCCCGGCGTCTCGTCGCCGGGCTGCTGGGACTCGGCATATGTCTTTCCCGCGTTGCGGTAGGCCGTGTCCTCTATCGGCCGCTTCGCCGCAATATACAGCGCAATGCACATCGCCAGCACCGCGATCAGCACGCACCAGAGGATGATCCTGCTCGTTTTCGACATGGTCGTTCCCTCCCAAAACCACGTTATGTAAACTTATCACTCCCATTTCCAATATTCAAAGTACCATATTCCGGCGGGAAAGAAAAGTAATTCCCCGATATTGGGGCAAAAAACACGCCGGGTGAAGTTTTGCTTCACCCGGCGTGTTAGTATATTCGTTCTATTTTCAGGCGGCGAACCGCGCGCCTGTCAGGGCTCAGTCATTGACCGTGACCACATTGTCCGCAACGACGGCGGACGCTTCACCATTCGGCTGCACCGTCTCCACATACGTGCCGGTGCTGCCTATGTAGGGGTTCATCTCGCGCGCTTTGAGCGCGGCGTAAATGCCCGCGCAGGCAACCATCATTGCGATGAGCAGGCCCCACAGAACTGCGATCTTAGTCTTTGCCATGACAGATTCCTCCTTTAAGAAATCAAACGTGTTTTTATTTTTTATCTTCTTGCGTTCCGCTTTCCACACTTCCCACACAGGCGGCAACAGCCGCTGCGGCGAATCGGAACGAACACTGTCGAGCTTTGTTATTTTCTTATCAACTGCATTGTAGCGCCATTTTTGCCATTTGAAAAGCCCTTTTTTGCATTTCTACTTTTTTAACAAAGCTGTTTGATTTTTAACGTTACGTTTTTGACGAATTGACGAAACACGAAAATACCGGGCGAAGCAATGCCTCGCCCGGCTGGAAATTCACTGTATTTGCTATGCAAAAGCACAGCAAAATGAGAAATGTGCCATTTCCTCGCCCCTGCGGGGCAACCAGAAAGGATGCACAAGGACTTCATGCACCGGCATTTGCACTTTTTCGTGGTGCAGCACGCATGCATGAAGTTTTACGCCTGTGTCAGCGCCTGAACGATGCGCTCAAACTGCATGCTGTGCGACGCTTTGACGAGCACGCAGTCCCCCGGCTGCAGCAGGCCCGGCAAGGCCGGGAGCAGCGCATCGAGCGTGTCAAACGACGCGGTCGCAACGGCGGGATCCTCTGCGGCAGCACCTGCAGCGATCTGCCTTGCCAGCTCCCCGCAGGTGATGACGAGCGACACGCCGGCTTTCGCCGCGCAGACGCCGGTCTCCCGGTGCAGAGCCGCGGCGTTCGTGCCGAGCTCACCCATGTTGCCGAGGACGGCCACCCGGCGGCCGGCCGGCAAGGTCGCCATGGAGCGCAGCGCCGCCGCCGTGGAGTCGGGATTGGCATTATAGCAGTCGTCAATGACCGTATAGCGCGCCGTGCGCACAACGCGCGCGCGGCTGCCGACCGGCTGATAGGCCGCGATGCCGCGGATGATCTCATCATCCGTCAGGCCGTATTCGATACCGACGGCCGCGCCCTCGAGCGCGGCATAGACCATGTGCTGCCCATAGGCCGAGATGCGCACCGGGATGCGCCGTGTACCCGCAATGATCGTGCAGGTGCTGCCCTCGTCGCCGAGGTCGCGCACGTCGACCGCGCGCACGTCGCACCCGGCCGAGAGGCCGAACGTCACCTTGCGCTGGCGGCAGGTCATGGCGCGCAGCAGGTCGTCGTCCCCGTTGCAGAAGGCGACGGCATCGTCCGGCATGGTGTCGAGCACGGAGGTCTTTTCCTGCAGGACGCCGCGGCGGTCGCGCAGAAACTCCAGGTGCGCGTGGCCGATGATCGTAAAGAGCATGGCCGTCGGCTGCACCATGGCGGCCAGCGGCGCCATGTCGCCGAAGTGCGACACGCCCATCTCGACGACCGCGGCCTCGTGCTCCGGCTCGAGCCGGAAGAGCGTGAGCGGCACGCCGAGCTGATTGTTGAAGTTCTTTTCGGTTTTCAGCGTGTTCCAGCGCTGCGAGAGCACGGAGGCGACCATTTCCTTGGCCGTCGTCTTGCCGACGCTGCCGGTCACGCCGAGGACCGGGATGGAAAAGCGGGCGCGGTAGGCGCGCGCGAGCGTCTCGAGCGCGGCGGCCGTATCCGGCACGCAGATGACCGGGCGGGTCTCCCCCGCCGGGACGCGCTGCGCAAGGCAGCAGGCCGCGCCGAGGTCGAACGCCTTGCCAATGTAGTCGTGCCCGTCCACCCGCTCGCCGGGGATGGCGGCAAAGAGCGCGCCGGGCGTGACGGCGCGGCTGTCGATGACGACGCCGGTCACAAGCGCAGCCCCGTCGCCCGAGAGCACGCCGCCGGTGATGGCGGCGATGTCCGATACGCAGTAGCCCGTCATCGGCTCACTTGTGCAGCGCGTCGGCGATGATCTGCTCGCACAGCTCGCTGTAGCTGATGCCGACGGCGGCGGCCTCCTGCGGCACGAGGCTGGTAGGCGTCATGCCAGGCAGGGTGTTGATCTCGAGGAACCAGAGCTCCCCTTCCGCGTCGAGGATGAAGTCCGCGCGGGAATAGGCCGACAGGTTCAGCGCGTGGAACACCGTGAGCGCGGCATCGGCCAGGCGCTGCTCGGTCTCGGCCGGGATCTCGGCCGGGGTGATCTCGCGGGCGGCGCCGGGCTGGTACTTGTTGCGGTAGTCATAAAAGCCCTCGGCCGGGATGATCTCGATGCTGGGCAGGGCCTTGTCGCCGAGGATGCCGATCTGCACCTCGCGGCCGCAGATGTACTGCTCGATGAGGATGCGGCTGCCTTCGTTGGCGGCTGCTTTCAGCGCAGCGCGCAGCTCGACACGCCGATGCTCGAGCCGGAGTCGTCGGGCTTGACGACGCAGGGCAGCTTCGCCTGCGCGCAGACGGCGTCGATGTCCATGCCGTCGCTCTCGACGAGCATCCACGCCGGGGTCTTGACGCCAAGCGGTGCGACGACGCGCTTGGTCAGGTCCTTATCCATGGCGATGGCGCTGCCGAGGTAGCCGCTGCCGGTATAGGGGATGCCGAGCAGGTCGAGCGTCGCCTGCACGCGGCCGTCCTCTCCGGTGCGGCCGTGCAGGGCCAGAAACACGATATCCGCCATGGCGCACACCTCGAGCACGTGCTCGCCGAACAGGCTCGGGCTCTGGAGCTTGCGCTGCGCGCGCACGGCCTCCAGATCCGGCGCGCTCTCATCAATGCGCGTGCCGCCGAGCGCCGGCGGATCGTCAAACACATGGGCGATGTCGCCGGTATAGTCCTCAAGACCGAAAAACATATCCAGCAGCACGACCTGGTGGCCGCTCTCCTGGAGCGCGCCGGCAATTTTCGTGCCGCTCGAGATCGAGACGTTGCGCTCGGGGCTCAGGCCGCCGCAAAGAACTGCAATTTTCATTGGGAATACCCCCTTCGTTTTCTCATCGTACCGCCCACGGACGGTATTGTTTGATTATATCACACTATGCGCTTGCATTCAAATATAGAATTCCCGAAAAAAGGGCGTGAAAGTTGCGCCATTGTGTGCTATACTCCTAATGTTACAGGAAAGGACGGAAAGAGCCATGCATTATGTCGTGATGGATCTGGAATGGAATCAGGCGATGAGTTCCAAATCCTCCGTATTCAACAAGCTGCCCATTCACCTGCGCGGCGAGATCATCGAGATCGGCGCGGTAAAGCTCAACGAGGACATGACCCCCGGCGAAGAATTTCAGATCGATGTCAAGCCCATGTACTTCAAGCGTATGCACTACAAGGTCAAAAAGCTCACCGGCTTCGACCGCGAGCGCCTGGCCGCCGGCGTGAGCTTTCCGGAGGCGCTGGCGCAGTTTCGCGCCTGGTGCGGGGACGATGTGACGTTCCTCACCTGGGGCTGCGACGATC
>OHLB01000999.1_pt1 | contig 11480 bp, 8 predicted proteins | sample 1569021 | NCBI WGS metagenome assembly OHLB01 (sample SAMEA3879592, study PRJEB24766) | human gut metagenome | biome: human-associated habitat; feature: feces | place: USA | collected 1985/1987 | reverse complement strand
TGTTAAATAAAATATTAGAGATATTAATTTAATAAAATGAAAAAACAGCTATTTATATACTTACAAGAAATCCGGTTCACATGAAATGTGAACCGGATTTCCCTATGAATTATCTATGCAATGCGAAAATTATTGACCTTCAATAGCTTTTAATTTTTCTGCATCGTTCAAATTATAATAGATATTACGTAATGCATATTTATAGTCGGGTTCGTCCGGTTTCAATTCATATGCTTTTTCGTAATAAGGACGAGATTTCTCAAACAAAGGAAGAACTTCTTTTTCTCTTGCTTCTGTATATTTCGCATTGTCTGTTATCGTGCTGATTTCATTATTTTTTTGAACAGCCAGATTAAAATAAACACGTCCTATGCTGCCCAAAGCATCGGCATAAGATGGATTTATGGAGATTGCCTTCTCAAAACATTCTATGGATTGATCGTACTTTTTCTGGGATTCATACAGATTTCCTTTTACATTCCAATATTCTGCATTGTTAGGTTCGTCGGCCAATACGGATTCGAGTGTAGCTATGGCTTCATCGTATTTCCCGCTAAATATATAGAGATTGATCAACTTCAATGTGTAGGTATTCTCTTTCTGCATTTTGGTATTTCCGTTCTCGTCTTTCACTTCAACCATTTCGTTTTTGAATAGTTTTTCACCTTCTTGAAGTGTTTTAATCAGATTAGCCGTATCTTGTGTCATCTCATATTCATATACGAGATATTTATAGATATCGTTTTGATTGTATCCATTTCCTTTTGCTTCGTTCAACGCTTTTATGGCTAATGTAGTATCATTGGTTTGAAGTGCTGCCAGTGCCCTGTTAAATTCTAAAATAGCCAGAGTTGAATCTGCCGGAAGGCCTTCTTTTTCGCCTTTCATGATAGACATCTTAGGAATATTTAGATAGATACCCCACACATCGTATGCTTTTTTATACTCTTTTTGTGTGAAATAATAAACTCCTGCATTGGCATATCCATCGATGTTTTGTTTTAATGTTTTTCTTATGTCTTTGACATATCGGGGTTTGATTTTCCCTTTTTCGTTGGGCAAAGTGTCTAATGCGATGGCTTGAAGAAAATATTCATAACTTTTTACTAACGCATCATACATTGGTCCGTCACCGTCTTTCAATGTCATTCCCAATGTTTTCTGAACATTGTCTTTTTCAAAATAGGAGTTTTCTACAAATCCTGCAACATACCAAGTTTTGGCATCGTCCTTAGTTTCTGGATTTGTTAGTGCTCCTTTAATATTATCACGGGCTTCCTGAAAGTTGGGTTTTTCCATTTTAGCTTCGCTAAATGCCCTATTTACAGCTTTCTTTTGACCAAATGCGCAAATGATAGAAAGCAGTAATACTACCGTTAATGTTGTTTTTTTCATTGCGTTTTTATTTTAAAAATTAATTATATCTAAATTTATTCGGCAACTTCGGTTACGTTATCGTCTTGTAAGTTTTCATCGACACTTTCTGATAAAACTTTGCAAACCGATGCTATTTCATCGTTACGTTTTTCCAAGTTTATTAATCTTACACCCTGTGTTGCCCGTCCCATGACTCGTACGTCGGCTACTTTCATTCGTAGAGTAATGCCCGATTTGTTTATGATTACCAAATCATTTTCATCTGTTACGCATTTAATCGCCACCAAACAGCCTGTTTTATCGGTAATATTCAGCGTTTTTACGCCTTTTCCTCCTCGGTTTGTTATTCGATAATCTTCTATAAGAGAGCGTTTTCCATAGCCTTGCTCCGAGACAACCATGATGGTTTCTTTTTCGGGATCGTTTACGCAAATCATTCCTACCACTTCGTCGCTATTATCGTCGAGAGTCATACCCTTTACGCCTGTTGCATTACGTCCCATTTCGCGTACTGCACTTTCATGGAATCGAATAGCGCGACCGTTTTTGTTGGCGATAATTATTTGACTGTCTCCCGTGGTGAGACGCACTTGTATAACTTGGTCGTCTTCCCGAATCGTAATCGCATTTACTCCATTCTGTCGAGGGCGCGAATAGGCTTCGAGTTTTGTCTTTTTTATTACACCTTTACGCGTACAGAATAGTAAGTTATGAAACATATTGTATTCGGGGTCTTGTAATTTTTTTACCCGAATGAATGCGTTTACCTTGTCGTCGGACTCTATATTGAGCATATTCTGAATGGCTCGTCCCTTTGAGTTTTTAGCACCTTCGGGGATTTCATAGACTTTCAGCCAATAGCATTTACCCTTTTGGGTAAAGAACAACATATAATTGTGCATTGATGCCGGATAGATATACTCGATGAAATCTTCTTCACGAGTATTGCTTCCTTTTGCTCCGACTCCTCCTCGATTTTGAGCACGGAATTCGGACAGAGGGGTCCGTTTGATATATCCCATGTGCGATATGGTGATAATCATTTCGTCGTCGGCATAGAAATCCTCAGCATTGAACTCTTCCGAAGAATAAATGATTTCTGTTTTACGTTCGTCGCCATACTTCTCTTTTATTTCGAGAAGCTCGTCTTTTACCACTTTCATACAAACAGACTCATCGGCGAGAATTTCTTTGTAATAGGCAATCATTTTTTCCACCTCGGCGTATTCGTTTCTCAGTTTGTCTTGATCCAAACCGGTCAACTGTCCAAGACGCATATCTACGATGGCCTGAGCTTGTTTTTCGCTCAACGAGAATCGTTCCATTAAACGTGTCTTGGCTTCTTCACGAGTCCGTGATGACCGAATCAGTTTAACGACTTCGTCTATGTGATCGGATGCAATGATAAGTCCTTCAAGAATATGCGCCCTTTCTTCGGCTTTCGCCAGATCGAAACGAGTGCGACGAATAACGACTTCGTGGCGATGATCCACAAACGCCTCTAACAGTTGTTTTAGATTTAGTGTTTGAGGACGCCCGTTTACCAAAGCAATATTATTGACACTGAAAGAGGATTGCAAGTCGGTCATTTTGAATAGTTTATTTAAAATAACGCTTGCATTGGCATCTCGTTTTACTTCGATAACGATTCTCATTCCGGCTCGGTCGGACTCATCGTTGATGTTGGAAATGCCTTCTAACCGTTTTTCTTCCACCAAATCGGCGATTTTCTTAATCAATTCCGACTTATTGACGGCATATGGTATTTCAGATACGACGATGGTCTCCCGCCCTGTGGAGCTGTCTACTTCAATCTCGGCTTTTGCCCGAATTACAATTCGGCCCCGTCCTGTTTCGAAAGCATCTTTTACCCCTGCAAAACCATAAATAATACCTCCTGTGGGGAAGTCGGGAGCCTTGATATATTGCATTAGGTCTTCCACCGTCAATTCTCTGTCGTCGATTAGGGCGACAGAAGCATCTATACATTCCGACAGGTTATGAGGGGGCATATTCGTTGCCATACCCACAGCAATACCCGAAGCTCCATTGACTAGTAAGTTGGGAATTCGGGTCGGCAAAACAGTTGGCTCTTCTAATGTGTTATCGAAGTTTGGAGTAAAATCGACCGTATCTTTTTCAATATCTCGAAGCATCTCTTCTGCGATACGAGAAAGGCGAGCTTCGGTATAACGCATAGCAGCAGGGCTATCGCCGTCGACAGACCCGAAGTTGCCTTGCCCATCTACCAAAGGATAACGTAAAGACCAGGGTTGCGCCATACGCACCAATGCAAAATATACCGACGAATCGCCATGCGGGTGATATTTACCCAGCACATCTCCCACGATTCTTGCTGATTTCTTATAAGGCTTATCCGATGTGTTACCCAATTTGTCCATACCGAACAAAACTCTGCGGTGTACCGGTTTAAAACCATCTCTTACATCGGGTAAGGCACGAGCTACAATCACCGACATAGAATAATCGATGTAGGCCGATTGCATCTCTTGTTTGATGTCTATTTTTAAAATTCTATCTTGATCAATCATTTATTTTGATGAAAATTGGTTATACAAATTATGCTGTTTAGCGTACAAAGATAACCATTTTTTGAAAAATCGAGATACCAAATTCAAGAAATAATCTTTTGTGAATAGGAATTTCCGGCATATTATTTGTTATATATAATAAACTAATAAATACCCGCCATTATTTGGCTTAAAGGTGGTATATTTGCTAAATCAATAAAAGGAGACAGATTGTTTATGGAAAGAAACTTCTCACAACATGTTAAGGAAATTCTCGGTTATAGCCGGGAAGAGGCTGAACGCCTTCAAAATTCCAACATTGTTCCCGAGCATTTATTGTTAGGAATTATACGTGACGGCGCAAATCGTGCTGTCGATGTATTGGTCGGGCTCGGAGCTTCCCTCCGAACACTGAAAAGTTCATTGGAAAATGAACTGTCCGCTTCCAATAATCACATGGAACAAACGAATGAGTTGACTATTAGTAAAAGCACAGATAGAGTTTTAAAGATGAGTATGCTTGAAGCTCGATTTATGAAAAGTTCGGAGACCGACACCGAACATTTATTGTTGGCTATATTGAAAGAACCGGACTCTTCTGCTGCAAAGATTTTAAACACGAATGACATAACTTATGACGAAGTGGCAGCTTTTTTAAAAGGTAATGAGAAGCCGGATTTCCCTTCGCCGAGCATGGGCGCCGGATTTACGGACGATGATGACGACGAATTGGAGGAAGACCGAAATTATCGGAGGGAACAGCAAAGCGGAAATAGTACGACTGCTCAGCGTAGTAATAATGAAACACCCGTATTGGACAACTTTGGGACCGATATGACAAAGGCTGCCGAAGAAGGTCGGCTCGACCCTGTTGTCGGACGTGAAAACGAAATTGAACGATTGGCACAAGTATTGAGCCGAAGAAAGAAGAATAATCCGGTTCTTATAGGGGAACCCGGTGTAGGAAAATCTGCGATAGTAGAAGGTCTTGCTTTGAGAATCGTGCAACGTAAAGTGTCGAGGGTGCTATTCGATAAGAGACTTGTCTCTCTCGACATGGCCTCGATTGTAGCAGGAACAAAATATAGAGGACAATTCGAGGAGCGTATAAAAGCAATTCTAAATGAGTTGTCGAAGAATCCGAATATTATTTTATTTATCGACGAGATTCATACTATTGTCGGTGCAGGTGGAGCCACAGGGTCTCTTGATGCTGCCAATATGTTAAAACCGGCTCTTTCGCGGGGAGAGATTCAGTGTATCGGTGCTACAACACTCGATGAATATAGGAAAAATATAGAAAAAGATGGTGCTTTGGAACGTCGTTTCCAAAAGATTATGGTCGAGCCTACAACTCCCGAGGAGACTCTGCAAATTCTCAATAATATAAAAGGTAGGTACGAGGATCACCATAATGTCACCTATACCGATGATGCATTGGAGGCGTGTGTCAAATTGACAGACCGTTACATAAGTGACCGTAATTTCCCGGACAAAGCCATTGATGCATTGGACGAAGCCGGGGCGCGAGTGCATGTTTCTAATATTATTGTCCCCAAAGAAATCGAAAGTTTGGAGGCTCAAATAGAGACTTGCCGGGAAGATAAAATAAATGCTGTTAAATCCCAAAACTATGAGCTTGCGGCGAGTTTTAGAGACAAGGAAAAAGAATTGCAACTTTCCCTTGAATCGGCGAAAGCAAACTGGGAAAGGCAGATGCAACAGCATAGAGAGATTGTCAATGAGGAAAAGGTTGCCGAAGTTGTCGCTATGATGACTGGTGTCCCGGTGCAGCGTATTGCACAAGCTGAGGGAAATAAACTTTTAGCTATGTCGGGAGAGTTGAAACGCGAAATTATCGGGCAAGATGATGCTGTCGATAAAATTGTAAAAGCGATACAGCGAAATCGTGTAGGATTAAAGGATCCGGGGAAACCTATTGGCACTTTCATGTTTTTGGGCCCTACGGGTGTGGGTAAGACTCATTTAGCAAAGAAATTGGCCGAATACTTATTTGACTCGAAAGATGCTCTTATCCGAATAGACATGAGTGAATATATGGAGAAATTTACTGTGTCCAGACTTGTCGGAGCCCCTCCGGGATATGTGGGATATGAGGAAGGAGGTCAGTTAACGGAAAAAGTGAGACGTAAACCCTATTCGGTTGTGCTGCTCGATGAAATAGAAAAGGCTCACCCCGATGTCTTTAATCTATTGTTGCAAGTCTTGGACGAAGGGCGCCTAACCGATAGCTTGGGGCGCAGAATCGATTTTAAGAATACGATTCTGATTATGACATCTAATATCGGTACGCGTCAATTAAAGGATTTTGGACAAGGAGTAGGATTCTCGACTAATACTGTTTCGGAAAAGGATTATTCGAGGGGCGTTATACAAAAGGCGTTGAATAGAGCTTTCTCTCCCGAATTTTTAAATCGTATCGACGATATTGTAATGTTCGACCAATTGGATAAAGAATCTATTTTCAAAATTATCGATTTGGAACTGAGCGGATTTTACAAACGGGTGGAAACACTGGGTTATCATCTGACTATTACCGACGATGCCAAAAACTTTATTGCCGAAAAGGGGTATGATATTCAGTTTGGAGCCCGACCTCTAAAACGGGCCATACAGAAATACCTCGAAGATGAACTTGCCGAAATGATTATTCGGGCGACGGTTCAAGAAGGTGATACTATTGTCGTTGATTTCGATAAGGAGAATCAGAAGATCGTGTCTTCGATTCATAATTCCCAAACGAAATGACAAATAATAGTCGAATAAGTCAAAATGTCAGACTCTTTGAGTCTGGCATTTTTTTTGAAAAATCATAGTCAGAAAATTTAAATGATAAAAATATACAATTATGCAAAAAGGTACAATTGGGGTTACAACCGACAATATCTTCCCCGTCATTAAAAAATTTTTGTATAGCGACCATGAAATATTTTTAAGGGAGCTCGTTTCTAATGCTGTGGATGCCACTCAGAAATTGAAGACATTATCTTCTTTTGGCGATTTCAAAGGTGAGTTAGGCACGATGAATGTCACAGTGTCGATTGATAAAAATAAAGGGACGTTGACTATATCGGATCGCGGTATAGGAATGACAGCCGAAGAGATAGACAAATATATCAATCAAATTGCTTTTTCGGGGGCCGAAGAGTTCTTGGAAAAATATAAAAATGACGCGAATGCCATTATCGGGCATTTCGGGCTGGGATTTTATTCTTCTTTCATGGTTTCCAAAAAAGTAGAAATACGTACATTATCCTATAAAGAAGGAGCCCAAGCAGTCATGTGGAGCTGCGATGGTTCTCCGGCTTACGAGATGACCGATATTGAAAAGAGCGAACGGGGAACAGATATTATTTTATATGTCGATGATGACAATAAGGAATTCCTTGAAGAACAACGTATCGAGACCCTTGAAAAAATATTGTCGTTTCTTGCCTGTTCCCGTTGTGTTTGGAAAAGAACAAGAATGGAAAGACGGGAAATATGTCGATACAGACAAGGATAGGGTCATTAATGATATGGAGCCTGCATGGACTCGGAAGCCGACAGATTTGACCGATGAAGATTACAGGAAATTCTATGCCGATCTTTATCCGGGAATAGATGAACCTCTGTTTTGGATTCATTTGAATATCGACTATCCGTTTAAGTTGACGGGGATTCTTTATTTCCCGAAAATCAAAAACAATATCGATATCAATCGATACAAGATACAATTATATTGCAACCAAGTATTCGTTACCGATTCGGTAGAGGGTATCGTTCCTGATTTCCTAATGCTTTTACAGGGTGTGATTGATTCACCCGATATTCCGTTGAATGTTTCGCGTTCATATCTGCAAAGCGATTCTAATGTAAAGAAAATATCGGGGTATATCACTAAAAAGGTTTCAGAGCGTCTGCAAGAGATATTCAACAGCGATCGCAAACAGTTCGAGGAGAAATGGGACGATTTGAAAATCTTCATCGAATATGGTATGCTGTCTGATGAGAAATTCTACGAGCGTGCTCAGAAATTCGTATTATTGAAAGATACGGAGGATAAATATTATACGCTCGATGAATATAAAAAACTGATAGAGGGCAACCAAACCGATAAAGACGGACAACTCGTTTATCTGTATGCCACTGATAAGGAAGCACAATACAGTTATATCGATACGGCTGTATCAAGAGGTTACGATGTGCTATTGATGAACGGACAGTTGGATCCTCATTTCATCGGTATGTTAGAGCAGAAATTGGAGAAAAGCCGTTTCGTGCGCGTGGATAGCGATCTGATTGATAAACTAATCAAGAAATCGGATACAACTTCAAATACAGCTCTCGATGAGCAACAGCGCGATATGATGACTTCTGTTTTCAAATCGCAAATCCCTGCTATGGAGAAAAGTGATTTCTTGGTTATGTTCGAGCCCGTAGGTGCGACTGCTCAACCTATCGTTATTACGCAGAATGAATTTATGCGTCGTATGAAAGATATGGCTGCTATACAATCAGGAATGGCTTTCTATGGGGAGCTTCCCGACAGCTATAACCTCATAGTGAACACAGATCACCCTCTTTCACAAAAGGTTATTGCTGATACCGAAAGTGCTTGTAAGAGTGAATTAACTCCTATATTGGACGAGTTGAAAACTGTCAATGAAGAAATCGAACGGTTACAAGAGGCCAAAAAAGATAAAAAGGACGATGAAATTCCCGTAGCAGATAAGGAGGCTTTGAAGCATGCTGAGGAAAAGGCAAAAGAATTGAGAGCAAAGGAATCGGATATATTGAAGACTTATGCCGACCGGACACCTTTGGTTCGTCAGTTGGTCGACTTGGCTCTGCTTTCCAATAATATGTTGAAGGGAGAGGCTCTGAGTAAATTTATCAAACGGTCGGTTGAAATGCTCTAACAAGCTATACAGATATAAAGTAACGCTTTAATATCTGTTCGCAAATATAATATTAAACTGATACTTTAATAGCGAATATGGATTGTATTAGATAGCACAATCCATATTCGCTATCTTTATACTATTGATAATAAATTAATTACAAATCAAACTACCAATAAGCTCTTTTACGGATGCAATGTTGTTCCTATCGAGATATTCGTCTATTCCGTTCGCTATTTTTTCAGTTATTTGAGGATCTATGAAGTTAGCTGTTCCGACCTCTATGGCAGATGCGCCGGCCAATATAAATTCAACGGCATCGGTGGCGTTCATGATTCCGCCCAACCCTACAATAGGAATTTTTACGGCATGGTAAGTTTGCCAAACCATACGCAATGCGATGGGCTTAACACATGCACCGGATAATCCCCCTGTAATTGTAGAGAGTACCGGTCTGCGACGATTTGAATCAATAGCCATACCCAACAGAGTATTGATCAGGGATACAGCATCGGCGCCTTCGGCCTCGACTGCTCGGGCTATCTCGGTAATATCGGTAACGTTTGGCGAAAGTTTGACAATCAGAGTTTTAGGATAAACGGCACGCACAGCTTTTACCACAGCGGCAGCACTTTGGCTGCTTGTCCCGAAAGCCATTCCGCCCTCTTTCACATTCGGGCAAGAGATGTTTAACTCAATTCCCGGAATCTTGACCAATGCAGCGATTTTCTCTGCCGTGACGGCGTAGTCTTCTATTGAGGATCCCGATACATTTACCAAAAAATGGGTATCGATATCTTTTATGCGAGGATATATATTTTCGATGAAGTAATTAACTCCTTTGTTTTGTAATCCTACTGCGTTGAGCATTCCCGAAGGCGTTTCAGCCATACGTGGATACGGGTTGCCTTCTCTATGATGCAGCGTCGTTCCTTTTACAATGACTCCTCCCAGCCGAGATAAATCGACGAAATCGGCAAACTCTTCGCCGTAGCCGAATGTTCCCGATGCCGTCATTACGGGATTCCTCAAAAGCAACCCACCTATATTTACTTTCAAATCTGCCATTTTAGTTTTTCTATATTAAAGATAGGACCTTCCTTACATACACAAGTATTGCCTTCGATCGTATCTTCTACGCAACAGAGACATGCGCCTACGCCACAGGCCATCATATTTTCGAGAGATACTTCACAGGATATGTTTCGTTCATGAGCAAATCGGGCGACGGCTACCATCATGGGTTTCGGGCCGCAAACATACAGCTTATCGAGTTTACTATTTAACAAGGAGTGCTGAGTCACGAATCCTTTTTCGCCCAAAGAGCCGTCTTCGGTGGAAATATATACATCTCCAAACTGCCGAAACATTTCATATTGCAGTATATCCTTGTCTGAACGGAATCCTAACAAAAATTTGGGAGTATAATTCCGTTCTTTTAAGTATTTGCCCCAATACAGCATCGGGGCTATTCCAACGCCTCCTCCGATAAGCAATATATTCGAGGCTGTTTCGTCGGGTAAACTGAATGTATTACCCAATGGTAGCACCAAATTAATACTATCTCCTTGTTTCAAATCGCATAAAGTCCGAGTTCCTTCACCGGCTTTTCTTATCAATAGCCATAGTTCATTGCGAGTGGAATCGACGAAATTGATAGAAATCGGACGCCTTAAAAATGTACCGGGAGACCGGTCTACACGAACCTCGACAAACTGCCCGGGTAACATATCGGGCAACGGTTCATTATTATCGGGTTTCAATTTCAAAAGAGCATAATTATCGTGCAGTTTTGTGTTTTCAACAACCCGAAAGTCAAGAATATATTTTTTCATAAAATTATTTTAGCTGAACAAAGATAGTATAAACCCCAAAGCGAAACAAAAGTTTATCGGATTATGCAATCGTTTTATTTCTCCTTTAAAAGATAAAGACGAGTTATTCATTGTCCGGGGAAAATGTCTCAAACGTATTATCGGAGTAGAAAATCATGATTTTAGTTACTTTTTTATTTTTTACGACCTGTTCCGATGGCTCGAAAAATGGTGCTTTTAAGTCCGTTACTTCTTCATTTTCAAGTTTATGGTCCTGTTTTTGATGAATATTAGAGTCATTTTCCTTCGAATATTTTGAAGGAGCTGTATATTCGTCCGGTTTTATTTCATTCTCCTCGGGAAATAAAGATGTTGAAAATTCTTTGGAGGGTGAGGTAATGTTTTCAGCCGGAGGTATTGCCGCCGTCAAAATCATAGGACCTGTTCCATATAACAGCCAATAGATAGATAAGTCGGGATAGGCAGAATGTATCTTCCCAATGGTATTGATACTGATCTTCTGATTTCGTCCACCCAAAATTTGAGACATTGAAGATCTCTGTATCTTAGTTGCATCAGCAAATTGAGTAACAGATATACCCTTATACTCGATAAAACTTTTCATTCTTTCGGCAACAATTAGAGCTTCATTTTCTTCCATTTTTAGGGGTGTAAATAGATTCGTAATAATAAAATTATAGTTTACAAATGTAACAAGAATAAATAAAAAACACAAGTTTGTTTTGTAAATTATACGATTTACAAATGCAAATAAAACGACATGAGGTATACTTCGTAAATAGCCTTCATTGTTTACCAACAAGAATATTTATTAAAAGTATTATTTTACATTT